>ENA-ORTP01000303-ORTP01000303.1-human-gut-metagenome-genome-assembly--contig:-NODE-303-length-64403-cov-3.056365_pt1 | contig 64403 bp, 53 predicted proteins | sample MGYA00241913_ERZ509190 | MGnify/ENA primary metagenome ERZ509190 (study PRJEB26280, sample SAMEA2338839) | human gut metagenome | biome: human gut; feature: human-associated habitat; material: faeces...
AAAAAGATCTCTTACTCTGGACGCACCCACACCGACAAACATTTCTACAAAATCGGACCCGGATATACTGAAAAACGGAACATCCGCTTCTCCGGCCACTGCTTTGGCCAGCAGCGTTTTACCGGTACCCGGAGGCCCCACCAGCAATACGCCTTTAGGAATACGTGCGCCTACTTCAATAAATTTCCCCGGATTTTTCAGGAAATCTACGATTTCTTTTAACTCTTCTTTTTCCTCCTGCAGACCCGCCACCTGATTAAACTGCACTTTTTTCACATGGGGATCCTGCATTTTGGCGCGGCTTTTGCCAAAGTTCATCATCTTTCCGCCGTTGTTTCCTCCGGCTGCCCGGCCCATCATCATGAACATGAAGACCAGAATCAGCACAAGCACAAGCATATATGGCAGAAGATTGGTCAGTAATCCTCCTGTACGGTTGACATTGGACACGGTATAGTCGCTGTAATTATACTGGTCCATCTGCGCGATGGCCTGATTGACATCCGTCACGTACAAAGATTCTTCTTCACCATCTTTCAGAACGATTTTCAGCGTTCCTGTCGGCACTTCTTCGTTCTGTAAAATTTCTACCGATGAAACCCCTCCCTTCGCCAGATCCTGCTCGAACTGATTGTGTGTATACACATCACGATCCGCCGTCATGCCTCTCTGCATGTAATAACTGGCGAAAGAATAAATGAGCAACATCACAAGAAGGAACACAAGAAAATTTTTGTAGCTCTTATTATTCAATTGTTTCTCCTTTCCCGTCCGGCGCTTCTGTTATTCTTCTTCGCCGGAATCCTCTGTCTCCACAACCCCGATAAAAGGAAGATTTCTGTATTTTTGCGCATAGTCCAGACCGTAGCCAACCACAAATTTATCCGGAATATCGAAGCCCAGATAATCAATCTGCACCTCTTTTTCTCTTCGGTCCGGCTTATTGAGCAGGGCGCAAAGACGGATGCTGGCCGGATTTCTCTGTTCAAGAACCGGAATCAGATAATGCAGGGTACGACCGGAGTCAATGATGTCTTCCACAATGATGACTTCTTTTCCTTCCATAGAGTCATCCAAATCTTTTTTAATTCTGACAATCCCCGAACTTTTGGATGCATTGCCATAGCTGGATACCTGCATAAAATCAAGAGAAACCGGTATGGTAATCCTCTTGGCCAGCTCACAGGCAAAAAAAACGCCTCCCTTTAAAATACAGATCAGGTGTACTTCTTTTCCTGCATAATCTTCACTGATACGCGCACCTAATTCTTTAATCTTCGCATTGACTTCCTCTTCCGGGATAAGTACATTAATTTTATCCGTCATCATTTTTCCTCCATTTCTAGTGTGTATATTTTGTCTCCACCTTAACTTCGAGCATCCGCTTCGTTTCAGCCTGTACCTTTCCGGCCTCGCTGATCCTTCCTCCAACGATCCAGAGCACATGTGCCCCCTCTGTCAGAAGAATTTTTTCCGCACGCTCCCCGGCGGGGATTTTTTCATCAATAAAGTATCGCCGCAGCATTTTTTGCCGCCCCTCTCTGTCCACAATAAAATAATCGCCGGATCGACGGTTTCTTATACAGAGTGTATTTTTTATTCTATCATAATCAAAGTATTTGGTACAATCACTTTTTTCAATCGTCTCCCCGCAAAAGTCCCGCAAAAAAAAGGTAAAATGGAAATTTTCTCCCACATCGGCCTCCCATCTGCCTTGTTTTTCCAGTTCTTCTTTATTTACCGATAAGCAGAGCGGGGAAATTGCCGGTTTATTCTGCTCTTCTTTTCGCATTTTTTCATAATTGCGTCCATGCCGGGCATCCAGCAGGCGGATGCCTCCGGTATCTCTGACTGCCACGATCCCATAGGGCAGTCTGTGATATTTGCCTTCGCCTTTTTGCATCAGCGTCAGCATCTGTTCCACATGTACTGCCGAAATATCCTTCTGCTTTCCCGCCAGCGCAAACATCATCCGCCGCATAATTTCTTTCCGGATCAGCAGAGGCAGGGCAAAATAATCCTCCGCTGCCAGATAACAGCCTTCCTTCGTCCGGCAGACGCATCGTTCATATTGCCCGGAAAACACCGGTTCCAGATAATCCATCAGTTCCATGGTCTCTTCCGAAATCCGGCTCATATGTTCAACCGCCTTTACATTGACCGTTTCCATTCCCGGTATCACATGACGGCGAATATAATTTCTGCGGTATTCCGTATCCCCGTTGGTACTGTCTTCCACATAATCCTGCCGGAGCAGCCTCAGTTTTTCCAGAATTTCTTCTCTGTTGAGACAAAGCAGCGGGCGAACAACCTGCCCGTTCTTCGGTTTTATGCCCGCCAGGCCCCGAAGCCCGGTTCCTCTCGCCATGCGAAACAACATGGTTTCCGCCAGATCATTTTGATGATGCGCCACCGCAATTTTATCACAGTTCCACTGCTGCGCCGCCTCGGCAAAACAGCGATAACGGACGTTTCTCCCGGCTTCCTCCAGGGAACACCCCTGTTTTTTGCTTTCTGCCGTCACATCCTTTGTAAAAACCAGAAGAGGAATTTTCCACTGCCGGCAAAACGCTTCCGTAAACCGTTGATCTCTTTCGGCTTCCTCTCCCCTGAGCTGATGATTCACATGAACAGCATAAAGTTTTATGTCCCCGCGTTCCCGCACAGAAAGGAGATACCGCAGAAGACATACGGAATCTGCACCTCCGGAGAAACCGGCCACCACAGACTCTCCCGGTCTAAGCATCTCATATTTTTCCACATAGGCATCAATTTTTTTCCACATGTTTTTTTCCTTTACCTTCCGGCATGACTGCTTTGCCTGTTCCCGGTCTTATCTTCTCTGCCTTTTTTCCCAGACAGCCGCCACCAGCACCGTGCAGTCATCATCATGGCCCGATTCAGGAACCGGAACCATACGCATCAGCTGATCGGCAAAACTTTGTGCATTATTCGTCCTGATACTTTCCAGAATGGTTTCCATCGTATATGGCGTATCCGGGGCATGTTCAAAATCCAGCATTCCATCTGAAATCATGATGACGATGTCTCCATCATATAACTTTTTACAACATAAATCAAAGGTCTGATCCGTAAGACATCCCGGCGGCAGACTTTCCGGCTTAATTCTTTCCACAGACTGCCTGTGCCGGATAAAGGTGGCCGCGCCTCCCGCTTTCAGCATCTTGAACATTCCGGTCTGCAAAGAAATCACCGCCACATCCAGGGTGGAAAATTCGGCGGTTTTCCGGGTAAGCAAGGTGTGATGAATCACTTCCAGCGCATACTCTTCATCTATCCCCGCTTCCAGCATCCCCTCAAAGGCTTCAATCAGTTTACTGCTGGCCTGGTGCGCGCCTTCCCCCGCTCCCATTCCATCCGAAAGAACCATCACCGCCCGCCTTTTACTGTAACTGGCAAAAGAAAACGTATCGCCACATACCACTTCGCCTGTTTTTCTGCGATGCCGGCGACCAAACAATACCTGAAAGCCTCCTTCTTCCACGAAGGAAACCCGATTTTTCCCCGGTCTCAGCCAGGCATCCATCTGCCCGCATTGCATTCTCCGCTGGTATACCCCGGAAATATACCGGGCCAGATCGGCTCCTCTTTTTTCTCCGGTCATCGGCTGTACCAGCAAACTGAGCGTCAGCGTTCCCTGCCCATCCAGATATTCCTGCCCTTCCACCAGCCAGACTCCGCAGGAAAGCAGCGTCCTTCGCAGCCGTCTTTTTTTCTTCCCGGCAATCAGCGTTCCTCCGGACAATAATCTCCTGCATTCCTGCATGAGCGTATGTTGGGAAACCATCTGTTTATACATCACCTGCCGCAGTCCTTCCAGACGTTTTTCCCAGCAGCGGTTTTGATAAAGCATCCGAAAAAGCCAGGACAGCTCTTCTATAAACGGCTGAAAATAAACACATTGTTTCCGAAAATCTCCGGACGCCATCCGCCCGTCAACCTGCATGGCCTTACCGGCCTTTTTCAAAATCGAAGAAATCTCTTCCAGTGTTTTTTCTTTTCTGGTTCCAAAACATTCTCTATATTTGGGACATTTCCGGCAAATATCTTCCGTCAGCGTCGTATAAAGATATTCTGCGCTGTTACGGGACAGGGAGTCTTTGTTCACGGCGCTGTTTTGCGTCAGCTTCATCAGTTCTTTTAAAGACTCTTCAAATAATCGCAGACGCTGCTCTGCCTCCCTGTTCAGCAGGATTTCTGTTTTTTTCTTTTCTCCCATAATTCACCCCCACACTTTCTTCACCATTATATAGAGTGGGGAGTGTTTCGTATGTCAAATCCTGTCGGTCTTTTTATTTTCTCTTCCTGCTTTGTTTTTCCGGTTACCCATCCTTTTTCCTGGTTCGTTATTTTCCCGGATTCTCAAAATTTTCCTGTAAAATGAAAAAAAGGCCCAATGGACCTTTTCCTTAAAAAGTAGCGGGAACTGGATTTGAACCAGCGACACCACGGGTATGAACCGTGTGCTCTAGCCAACTGAGCTATCCCGCCGCACTCGACAAGCGATATATTATCACGAAACTTTGCCTCTGTCAACAGTTTTTTTATTTTATTCTGCAGAAGTTTTCTCCGGGCTGTCCTCCGCTGTCGACGTCTTCTTTTTTTTCGTCTTCCCGCTCCTGGAAGAAGATTCTTCCTGCGGCTGCTCTTTTGCCGCCTCGCTTTCGGTGGAGACCTCTTCCTCGGAACGCTGCAGTGAGTATTCTTCTTTTCCGATCATATTCAAACGTTCTCTTGCCATCTTTTCTTTAAAAGCGTCCGAATCCATGTTCTCCTTCTCTTCTTCGAGAGTTTTATTGGTCTCTTTCAGCTCCTGAATATCTGTGCTCAGTTCTTCAATGGTTTTCTGATACTTCTGCGCGGTCTTCTTCTGCCTCTGGCATCCAAACCCGATCCCAATTAAAATGATCAGTGCAAAAAACAGCACTGTCACTGATTTTTTCGTGAAAAAGCGTTTTTTAAATCGTTGATTAAATTGTTTGCTGTTTTTTCTTTTCTTCTTCATCTGTCCACCTGTCATTTTCTACTTTTCATTATTTTAACGGTTCTTACGGTTTTTTTCAATCTTTTTACCAGAGAATTCACAATTATTTTCACCGGACGGATAAAGAAATCGCCGATTCCTCTTCCCACATACAAAATAAGCCGCAGACCTCCCCGGAGAATTTTCCCCGCCATGTCGCTCAGCAGCAAAAAATATCCTGTGTTTCCCACAAAAATCCCCGTCAGAACATAGAAGCGGATTCTTCCCTGATTATAAATCTGAAAAAGCAGAAAAAGTCCGGCCGCCGCACTGAAACAGAAAATAACATCTTCCAGATGCACCATCTTTTCCCCATGAACGATTTCTTTTCGCACCGTTCGAAATACCTCATACCAGACCCCCAGAAGAATCCCATAGATCATACTGACCAGAAAAAGTCTGGCCTGCTCCACAATGATCTCTGCCATAACTTTTTTGTCATCGGAATAACCGACGGACAAACCCTCCCTTTTCTCCTTTGATAGAACTGTTGTCTGAATAAACCATACTGTCGATCACACCCTCGATTTCCACTTCCCCCTTTTCTACGGTGAGTTTCGTCACATGAAGATCCTCTCCCTGAATCATTAACATTCCCTGTTCTGTATCCAGAATAATCTCCCCGGGATCAAAGGAAATCACCTCCCGCACACCGTTGATCATCCCATTGCTTCGATTGAACAACGATATTTTATGGCTTTTTAATACACGTTCTTCCATATATCCTCCTTCCCGCTGCTGCACTGTGACAGACCGGTCAGTCCTCTTTCTCCATACTTATGCCTCCGTCCTCCCAGCCATGCATATTTTTAAACATATCTCCTTGACAAATACAGCGTAAACCGTTATAACTATGAAAGTAAGTAGATTCTATGCGGATTTTACAACATTTTTATTACGACTATCAGGAGGAATAATCATGAATAAAACAGAATTAATTGCAGCAATCGCTGACAGAACCAAACTGACAAAAAAAGACGCGGATAATGCATTAAAAGCATTTATTGATGTTGTAGGCGAAGAGCTCAGCAAGGGAGAAAAGATTCAGCTTGCCGGTTTTGGTACTTTTGAAGTTGCAGAGCGTGCAGAACGCGAAGGAATCAACCCAAGAACAAAAGAAACCATCACCATTCCTGCTTCCAAAGCGCCTAAATTTAAAGCAATGAAAGCATTAAAGGAGAAAGTAAATAACTAATATACTCCTCCTTATTGCAGAGGTATATTTTTATGAGACTGGACAAATTTCTGAAAGTTTCCCGACTGATTAAACGTCGTACCGTAGCCAATGAAGCCTGTGACGCAGGACGTGTTCTGGTCAACGGCAAGACGGCCAAGGCAAGTCTTAATGTAAAATCCGGAGATGTTCTGGAGATCCAATTTGGAAACAAAAGCGTCAGGGCGGAGATCCTTGACGTAAAAGATACCGCCAAGAAAGAGGAAGCACGGGAATTATTTCGATATTTATAAAACGAAGGGCACCGACAAAAGATTTTTTCTTTTGCGCGATGCCCTTTTTCTTATTTTCTGCTCATCCCGTTCCCGGGAAATCCTTTCTGTTTTCTTTTCGTCTTCTTCCCTTATACATTGATCTGCCGGCCTAAAAATTCCGCGGCGATAGAAACCACTTTTTTTTCCAGTTCACCGATTTTCCGGTTATCCCCAAAAGTCTGTAAAAAAACAGCGCCGACAATTTCTCCCCCGCTGCGAATAACGGCATACACCTGACTTCCTTCCTCCTCTTTGTTGTTGGTGATGGGAAGATAACGATTTCTTTCCTGGGCCGGCAGCAATTCATCCCGGTCATCCAGAATCCTCTCTAGTTTGCTGCTGATGGCCTCCCCCTTAAAATTTTTTGCCAGGTTTCCCGCAGCGGCAATGACCTTTTCCCGGTCTGTGATCACCGCCGTCGCTCCCGTCTGCTGCACCATACACTCGGCATATTCTTCGGCAAGGGAAGCAAATTCTGAAAAAGGCAGATATTTTTTCAGAATAATTCCTCCTTCCTGATCGGTGTAAATTTCCAGAGGCATCCCTTCTTTTACCTTCAGTGTTTTTCTTATTTCCTTAGGAATGACGATTCTTCCCAGATCATCGATTCTTCGCACGATTCCTGTTGCTTTCATATAAAAATTTCCTCCATCTATTGTTCTAACTATTTCTGGAAGTAGTATTCGTCAATGCCGGAGTTTTATTCGTTTTTCCTTTGTCATTTTCCCTCTTCTTGCAAATTTCGCTTCTATCCCTTACAATACATTTGAATACCATTTACCTTGCATACGTTTATGTTTGAAAAAAACGAGGAAATAGAGGATTTTTATGTTTCATTCCTTAAAACACGTTAATTTTTACCGGGCGAATGCCGTTTTGCTTCTGCTTCTGGCATTTTCCCTCCTGCTCAGCGGCTGTCAGGCTTCCGGAAAGACCGAAACAGACACCGATGCCGCCGGACAGGAAAAGCTTTCTTCTGCCGCCGACACGGAAGAGATTTTTTCTCCCGCCGTACGTGTCCCTGTAGCAGACGGAAGCAAGACTCTGGGAAATACGGAAATCACCATTGATATTTCTCACACCGATGAAGGTTATCTTATGGCGGCTTACCACGGAAATGCCGCGCAGGTCAACGTGCAGATCACCGGACCGGATCATGTGGTTTATCTTTATTATATCAGCCAAAAAGAGACGTATACCGCCATGCCGCTCTCCTCAGGAGAAGGAACGTATCTTATCGATATTTATGAACAGGTGGAAGGGGATATTTACAGCCATCTTTTATCGGAAGTTCTGGACGTGAGCCTGAAAAATGAGTTTATGCCTTTTTTATATGCCAATCAATTTGTTTCTTTTACTGAAGATACGCAGGCTGTGCAAAAAGGAATCGAGCTGGCGCAGGGCTGCGCATCTGATCTGGACATCACCACCAACATTTACAATTATGTCGTATCCAGCACTTCCTATGATTACGATAAGGCGGCCTCCGTTACCTCGCCCTATTATCCCGATGTGGACGAAACCCTCCGCACGCACAAAGGCATCTGTTTTGATTACTCTGCGCTGATGTGCGCCATGTTAAGAACGCAGGGTATCCCCTGCAAGCTGAATATCGGCTATGCCAACGACATCTATCATGCCTGGATCAGCGTTTATCTGCAATCTGTCGGCTGGGTGGACCACCTCATTCAGTTCAACGGGAAGGACTGGTCCATGATGGATCCCACCTTTGCTTCTTCCAGCGGAGGATCTTTTGATCCTTCCAAAGAAAATTACACGTTAATGTTCCAACGATAACTACGCTTTTCAGTCTCTGTGCTACTGAGATTGTTATGTCTTTACCAATAAAAAAGATACAGGAGGACGATTTGCCATGACACAACAACCCATTTCATCCCGACAAAAAAACACCCCGTTTCTGTCCGATTCTCTCGACGCCAGAACGGTGTGGCTTCGGGCCATATTTGTTTTTTTCTATGCAGGATTATTGCTTGCCACCCTGTTAAACCGTCTGTTTCCCGGTGTATCCATCACCTGGATCCTTGAAAAAGGTGTGCGGACCGTTTATGCTCCGGGCATGATTTTTGCTGCCGGATGCCTGCTGGGCTTACAGGACGCTTCCCGGATGACGTTTCGAAAGAATACCCTTTACAAAGCGCTGACCTGCCTGCTCCTTTTTTACGGCATCGGTTTTTTCAACGAAGTTCTGCTTAATGACCGGGCCGTTTTTGCCACGATCAAAGATTTGCTGGCAATTTTGCGGGTGCCGAACACCGCGTCTATTTTCCTCACTTTGAGCGTTTTCTTTCTTTTCTCCGGTCTTTTCTGGGAAAAAATCGAACGCTGTCTGCAAAAACCACTTTGGGGACTATGTCTTTCCCTGGCTGGTTTTCTTTGCAGCTTTATCCCGGAAGGCCTTCTGGGCTATGCGCTGACCGGTGTCTTCGTGGGAGGAGACCGTTACGGCTGCATCCCGGCCGCCCAGTATTTCTTTGTCTTTTTTGCCGGTATTCTTTTCACACGAAAAAGGGTAAACGCCACACCAGGCTCTCAGGAAACGGTGCAAAAGAGATCGCTTTTATCCGGTTTTTACCGGCTGCTTATTCCGGAAGGTTTTCTTCTGGTCTGCGGTGTTCTCCTGGCGGTTCTCCATCAGAAACAGCCTGCTCTTGTGCTGATTGGAACTGCGCTGTCCGGAATATGTCTGCTGCCTGTTTTTTTCCTTTTACCTCTGTACCGGAATGGGGAATCTGCCATTTTATGCCTTCTTCACTGGCTGCGTGACCGTCTGTCCGCCCTGCAGCAAAAAAGGCAGCGCTGCCGCTGGCTGGATATTCTGCTTTATTTTGCGGGCTATACTTTCCTGTTTTTTGTCGTGGCTTATTTCATCTTCGCTCCTTATTTGCAGGAAAATCGCTCTCTGATCTGGTCTGTGGATGGTCTGGGACAATATATCCCGAAAATCCACCGGTTTATAGAATACGTTCCTGCCATGATACAGGATCTTCTCCATGGTAATCTGGATTTCCAGCAGTATGATTTTACCACAGGGATGGGTGCGACCATGTCCATCAGTTATGAACCGATCTACTGGTTATATCTGCTGTTCAATCCATCTCAGGTGGAATCGGCGTACAGTCTTTTGATCGTACTGCGGTATTTCCTCGCCGGCGCCAGTATGTCTGTGCTGCTTTTATATTTCCACAAACCGCACTGGGTATCCTATACCGCCAGCATGGTTTATGCTTTTTCCGGTTATGCCCTGTATGCCGGAACCAAACATTCCCAGTTTCTGATTCCTCTGATGCTGCTTCCGGTTCTGGTGGTTGCCATGGAACAGTTGATTACCAGAAAGAAATGGTACCTGCTGACGGTACTGACCGGAATTTCCCTGCTGTGTTCGTACTATTTCCTGTACATCAACACCTTCGCTCTGGGCATTTATTTTGTGACGCGAATCCTTTGCACAAAGGAATACCGGAATATAAAAACCTTTTTTACCCGCGGCCTGATCATCGCCGGAAGCTACGTTCTGGGCTGTTCCATCGGTATAATTTCCATCTTCACTTCCTTCGGAAATTATGTGGGATCCAGCCGCAGCGGCGGCAGTAAGCTGGCAGATTTTCTGACGACCACGCCGCTGTTTTACCGCAAGGAATGGATCAGTGATTTCTTTGTTTCGTTTATCTCTGATTCCTTCAGTCCGGGCATGTGGTTAAAACTTGGTTTTGCGCCTGCCGCCCTCCTTGTACTGATTCTGTTATTTACAAGGAAAAACAAAAAAGAATTAAAACCGATGTTCCTGATTTTTACGCTGTTTTGTATGTTCCCGGTTTTTGGATTTATTTTAAGCGGATTCAGCAGCGTAACGAATCGCTGGGGCTATGTTTACACCGTACTTATTGTCTTCATTCTGGCAGAACATCTGGATAATCTGCGCAAACTGAGTCAAAAAGAACTTTATCTCATGACAGGACTGGTTTTCCTTTACGGAGGTATCGTTTTCTTTTCCACCAAATACAGAACCGATAAAATCTTCGGCGTATTCGGTCTGCTGACGCTGACACTGGTGGTTATCTTCATGATTAATCATACCTCGTCCGGATTATCGAAACAAACGGCCAGGTTGCTGATCTCCGGTATCACCATCGTCGCCGTGGTCTTAAACGCCAATCTGTTTATGACCTCCAAATCCGATACCGGCTCCCATATGGAAACCTACGTGGAATACGGGCAATCCGTTCCCCGTATGTCAAAAACAGCTCTTCGGTATCTGGATCAGGTTACGGACAAAGACCAGGAAGACGGCTTTTATCGCAGCACCAATTTAAAAACCTACGGTGATACCCGATGCTCCAGTATGCTCTATGGCTATAATGACATTTCCACCTTTACCAGCACCTTAAACGGCGGCATCGTGGATTATAACCGCGCCATGGGCAACTGCGACTGGAACGTGGTCAGCATTTACAGCTATAATTTCCGGACATATATGCATGAACTGGCCAGCGTCCGCTATCTGGGCGGCATCAGCAAGGCGAAGATCACCCCGCCATACGGATACGAGCCAGTCTGGGAAAAGAAAAAAGGAAAAAACACCTATACGATCTATGAAAACCAGTATACCCTTCCTCTGGGCTATACCTACGATACGATTTTACCGGAATCAGAAGCAGAGAAGCTTTCGGCCGCTGAAAAACAAGAAGCCACCATGGTTTCCGCCATCATGGAAGACGACCGGGCCGCCGCCAACGATACGTTGAAGCAGACCAGCGCTTCCCGCCTGCCTCTGACCGCCAAACGGATAGAAATTCTGGAGATGAAGGCAAAAGGCGGAGCCTCCATCCATAAGGACAGCATTACGGTGGATGAAGAAGGCGGCTCTGTAAAATTCACCTTTAAAGGCGAACCAAATGCAGAAACCTATCTTTCCTTAAAGGGCGATCTCTACTTCCCTAAGGACGCCGCTGAACATTTTATGGAAACGCAGGTTAAGAGTGGGGATGTCAGTTATGAATATAAATTCAGAATCGACTCCTACTCCACCAAACAGGAAGAATTTCTATTTAATCTTGGCTATAATGAAGATTCTGTCAGCACCTGCACCCTCAAATTTAAAAAACCGGGCACCATCCGGTTTGAAGACATTGCCGTTTACTGTCAGAGCATGGATTCCTACGGCGACCGGGTATCCGCACTTAAAGAAAGCGCCCTGGAAAATGTCAAAACAGAGAAAAATACTGTTACCGGCACCATCACCACAAAAGAAAACAAAATGCTGGTCATCACGCTTCCTTACCAAAAAGGCTGGACGGCATGGGTGGATGGACAGCAGGTGGATATTGAAAAAGTCAACTACCAGTATATGGGCCTTCCTCTGACTCCGGGCAAGCATGACATCCGGCTGCATTTTCAGCTTCCTCATCTGCAATGGGCCTTCCTCATCACCGGCGCAGGGATTGGTCTCTTCGTCCTGATCATTCTCTTTAATTTCATACGCAAACGTCTGCGTCAGACCCGCTAGACTTTTTCCTTACCCTTCTTTCTGCAACACGAAAAGAAGGGTATACTTTTTTCCGGAAATTTGCTATAATACCCTCAGTAAAATAGCGGTATTTTGCTATTTAACCATACCCACCGTATCAGGATATTTTCCTGATCTTAGAATACAACAAAAGAAGGATTGATTATGATTAATTTTAATATCCCTCCTTACGGGGAAAAAGCACCGGAATATATTGCCCAGGCAATCCGCAATCACAAGATCAGCGGCGACGGGCAATTTACCCGCTTATGTAATGACTGGATTGAGAAAAAAACCGGGACAGCCAAGGCTCTCCTGACAACTTCTTGTACCCATGCCACGGAAATGGCCGCTCTCCTTGCCAATATCCAACCCGGAGACGAAGTAATTATGCCCTCTTATACCTTTGTATCCACCGCCGACGCCTTCGTTTTACGTGGGGCCACCGCCGTATTTGTGGACATCCGTCCCGACACCATGAACATCGACGAATCACTGATCGAAGATGCCATCACGGACAAGACAAAGGCCATCGTTCCCGTTCATTATGCCGGCGTATCCTGTGAGATGGATACCATCATGGATATTGCCGCAAGACATCATCTCCTGGTCATCGAGGACGCCGCACAAGGGGTTATGGCCAGCTACAAGGGACAGGCGCTGGGCAGCATTGGCGATTATGGCTGTTTCAGTTTTCATGAGACGAAAAATTACAGTATGGGAGAAGGGGGCTGCCTTTTAATCAAAGACCCTGCCCATGTCGAAGATGCGGAAATCATCCGGGAAAAAGGAACAAACCGCAGTAAGTTTTTCCGCGGACAGATTGATAAATACACCTGGGTGGAAGCCGGATCTTCCTACCTTCCCAGCGATATGAACGCCGCCTATCTCTGGGCGCAGCTGGAGATTGCCGAAGAAATCTATCAGGACCGCATGGATACCTGGAACCTTTATTATGCACGGTTATCCTCCCTGCAGGAGGCCGGATACCTGGAACTTCCGTTTATTCCTTCCCATTGTGTGCATAATGCCCATATGTTTTATATTAAAACCAGAGATCTGGAAGAGCGATCTGCCCTGATTCGTTTTTTAAAGGAAAACGAGATTTCCTCTGTTTTCCATTACATTCCTCTTCACAGTGCACCCGCAGGAAAGAAATACGGCCGTTTCCATGGAGAAGACCGTTTTACCACCAAAGAAAGTGAACGTCTGGTTCGTCTTCCTTTGTACTATGGACTGGAAAAAGAAAAAGTTCTGGTTGTCTGTCGTAAAATCCAGGAATTTTACGGACGCTAAACCAACAGCAGGAGGAACGATACCTTGTTACACTCAATTATTATCCCTTGTTATAAATCTTCACAGACCATTCGTAAAATGGTGGAAATGACTGCCGCCGAACTGGAACAGTTAAACATCCATTCTTACGAATTTATCCTTGTCGATGATTACTCTCCCGACGGCGGAGCAACCATTGACGCACTGAAATCTCTCGCCAGCGATTATGCCTTTGTCAAGGTAATTTCTCTGGCAAAAAACTCCGGCCAGCATAACGCAGTGATGGCCGGACTTAATTATGCGTCCGGCGACCTGCTGATCGCCATGGACGACGATATGCAGACGCACCCTTCCCAGCTTCGCTATCTGCTGGCGGAAATTGATAAGGGCTACGATATTGTCTATGGCTATTATCCACAGAAAAAACATTCTCTGTTCCGCAACTTCGGCAGCTTTATGAATTACCTGACTGTACGGATTCTCATTGGTAAGCCAAAGGACATGAAAACATCCAGCTACTGGGTAATCCGACGTTTTGTCCGGGATTATGTGGTGCAGTACCAGAGCCCTTATACCCATCTGCAGGGACTGTTCTTGCGTACCACCCGAAATATCAGCTGTATTCCGATCAAGCATTTTGACCGGGAGGTGGGCGAATCCGGATATACCCTGAAGAAATTACTTCAGCTCTGGTCAAACATCATGGGGTATTCTGTCGTTCCTTTACGCATGGCCACTTACTGCGGATATTTCTTTTCTCTTCTCAGCATCCTGGGAGCCATTTATGTGGTCATCCGTAAACTTCTTGTTCCTACCATGGCCATCGGCTGGCCTTCCGTGATGTGCGCCATCTGTTTCTTTTCCGGAATCATGATGCTTTTCATGGGATTGATCGGCGAATATCTCGGACGGATGTTCCTCGGCATGAATCATCAGCCGCAATTTGTCGTCAAGGAAGTTTATGCACAGAACAGCCATGCGGAAGACGAACCGACTTCCGCCAAACCGGATTCCCTTTTACAGGAGGACTTATGATGAAAAAAATTATGATCTTGGGCGCTGGAATTTACCAGGTGCCTCTCATTAAAACCGCAAAACAGATGGAATTATACACCATCGTTGTCAGCATCCCCGGTAATTATCCGGGCTTTGCTTTCGCCGATAAAGTCTATTATGAAAACACTGTCGATGATGAAAAAATCCTTGCCATCGCCAGAGAAGAGCAAATTGACGGCATCGTGACCACCGGTACGGATGTCTGTGTCAACACAATCGGAAGAGTCTGCGACGCCATGGGGCTTTGCGGGCTGTCCTATGAAGCCGCCAAAGTTGCAGTGGATAAAATGTTAATGAAAAGCAAATACGAAGAATACGGCGTGCGTACCGCCCGCTTTCGGAAAGTCCTTTTCACCGATCCGGATATACGCAAAACCGTCTGCGATCTGGAGTTTCCGCTGATTTTCAAATCCGTCGATTCTTCCGGCAGCCGTGGAATCACCCGGGTTGATTCCTATGATGATTTTCCTTCGGCCATGGCTTACGTCAAAGAAAATACCCGAAAAGATTATTTCCTTATCGAGGAATTTATCGAGGGAGAAGAATTTGGCGCTCAGGCTTTCGTTTACCATGGTAAAGTTTCGTTTATCCTTCCTCACGGAGATTATGTCTTCCACGGGGATACCGGGGTACCGATCGGACATTTCGCCCCTTATGACCTGAAACCGGAAGTGATTGACGACGCAAAAATTCAGCTTTCCAAAGCGGTCGAAGCTATGGGGCTGGACAACTGTGCCATCAATGCAGATTTCATTCTAAAAGACGACAAAACCTACGTGCTGGAACTGGGAGGCCGCTGCGGCGCCACCTGCCTGGCCGAACTGGTTTCCATTTATTATGGTTTCGACTATTACGAAAAGATTTTGCGGGCAGCGCTGGGAGAAGACCCTGCATTTTCTTTCGAAAAACCTTTTACGCCAAACGCCGGTCATTTACTGATGAGTACACAGGACGGAATCCTTCAGTCCCAATACGATCATAATGCGCCGGATGAACGAATCTGTGCGGTACAGTTCGATTATGAACCTGGCGAAGAGGTTCATAAATTTCATGTCGGCCCTCACCGTATCGGACACATTATTACCAGAGGAACTACTCTGGAGGAGGCACAGTCCCTTCTCTTCAGCGCCATGGAACAGGTAGAGATTAACGTGAAGTAAAATTTATACCCTCGCAAACAGAAGAGCAAAAAAAGACCAATCTGGAAAAGGCGAAGACAGCGAATCCTGTCGCTTCCGCCCCCTGATTGGTCTTTTTTCTTTCCGAAGCGCCGCATAAAATTTGCAGCGCTTCTTTTTTCTTTGATTTCACATTGGTTTTGCTTATGCTTTTTTCTTTTTCAGCATGTGCAGCACAGCCATAAGCTGTGGTTTCATTACTTTAAAAGCAATGGCCGCCACAAACAGAAGAAGCCCGTAGCGAATATACCATGCCATGCCATAAAGGCCCATGGTGGCAATGTTGATCGCACCATAAACAACGGCGATCGTCACCGTCTTCCGCAAAGGAACGATCACCATTCCGGTAATCCGGTATTCTAAAATTCCCTGCACCAGTAAGAGAATCAGATAACTGGCGGCGGTCGTATACGCGGCTGCCATATAGCCAAATTTTAAGATACAGATATAGTTCAAAGCCACATTTAAAAACATGGTGCCAATGGTTCCGGCCGCCACATATCTGGTCTTTTTATGATAATTCTGAATAGCCGAATAGCTGTAGCTGTAAAAACGAAACAACGTCCCCGATACCATCGGCGCAACCAGCCACACGGCCGCCTGGTAGGATTTTGGTCCCAGAATCCGTATTTCTTCCGGCGCCAGCAAAACGATGATCCAGGAAAAAATTCCAAACATATGCATCACGGCCGTCCATGGCTTCTCCACATCTTTTGTCTCATTTCTTTCGATTTTCTCATACAGCCACGGTATCCATGCATTCCAGACAGAATCCTCCAGAATCCATATGACAAACGAAATACTGGTTGCCAGAGCAAAGATCCCTGCGGCTTCAAAGCTGACCATCTTTTGAATCATAATCTTATCGGACTGATTCATGATCTGGATGGACAAAGCCTCCGGAATCAACGGCAGACTGAAGGCCAAACCATATTTCCAATATTTCTTATTGATGAATTTTTTGCCCTGCCACCAGATAACCAGGGCAACGATGGCTCCGCCGATGATCTGCGGCGTATAATAGCCGATGATTCTCCGGGCAACCAGTTGATCGGTAAGCCCCTGCGTTTTTCCACTGTAAATCAGCCACACGGAAAGCAAGGTTCCCGGAATGATCGTCAGCAGCGTAGCCATGGTGCTGAACTTGTATTTCATCACCTGTTTATCTCTTCTCTGCACATACAGCATGCTGGTGTAGGTAAATACATAAAGGAAACAGGTGTAAAACATGAGATCGTCCATCTGGGTAAACTTCTGTACCGGTTCCTTAAAGAGCAGACACAACCCCAAAAAAATGGCAATGGAAATATAGGATAAAGTATGTACGCTGGATACATAACCGTTATAATCATCCCGAAAATCATGTTTTGCCACATCCACACTTCGCCACAGGCAAAGCGACATGACCGTATAAGCGATCAGCAACCAGGATTCATAGGTTCGGATCATTCCGTACTGCCCTTCTGACAGCAATCTGGTATACACCGGTGTAATGACAAAGGTCAGTCCCCGGACGCAAAGCTGTGCAAAAATAAAGAAAAATCCCGATGTAAATGCCTTCTTATTTAACGATGCATTTTTGTTTTTTCCTGCCATCCTTTTTGTCCCTTCCTTTCATCAGGCATCCTTTACTTTACAGACAATCATACGAAGTTTTCCATTTTCATCCGGTGGAATAGAATCCATCCACTCATACTCTATCACAAAAGGATGTTTGAATTTACTGTTGAGCTGTCTGGTCAGCTTTTCTTCCACCTCTTTTTCCGTCAGCGAAGACATTTCTTTATTCTGCACGCACTGAATATGGATCTTAGTGTAAGACTCCTGAATAAAGCGAATCTGGAAAACGTCCTCGCAGTGGGCGATGATCGGGGCTATCTCAAAAAATGTCGTTACTTCCCCGGTCTCATAGCGGAAAAAGTCATTCATTCTTCCCTGCACGCTGGTCACATAGCGAACGCCGTCCCGTACTTCGCAGGTTCCCCGGTCGCCGATGGCATAATTAATAAGCGGCAGATCTGTTTTATATAACGGGGTAATTACAATATTCCCTTCTTCTGCCGGACGGTTCTTTTCATCATAAATATTGACCACAAAAGAATCGTTATGTACCACATACTCTGTGCTGTCAAACAGCCGTACCATAGCCGCACCGGTCTCCGCCGTACCATAGGAATCAATGATCCCCGGTCCGAGAATCTCCGCAAAAAGCTTACGGGCTGTGTCGTCAATCTTTTCTCCCGTTGGACAGTAAAATTTTGGTTTTGCCAGTTCCACGTGATTTTTCTTACAGTACAGACAGATACGCATGAACTCACTTTTATTCATATAAAGAAAGTCCGGTTTATAGGCGTTGATCTGTTTTACGATCTCCGGTTCCGGATCATACTGCGCCACAAATCCTCTTCTTAAAATACCGAAATGCTGTAAAAAAGTATCGCTTCCCCCGGTAATGCTATGGGCGCTTTTCCTGCTCATGGTCTTTCCAAAAAACGGATTATACCCGGCAGTCATCATCACCCTGAACCAGTTGGCCATATTGTACGCCTTCTCTTTCGGGGACACCAGCAACATCAGCGGAACACCGGAAGACCCACTGGTGGTATCATGAAACCAGTTTTCATATTTCGGATTTTTAGCCTCTTCATTCATCCAGGCCCGCAGTTCATCCTTCGTCAGCAGCGGCAGTTTGGACAGATCATCTCCCGTACGAATGTCTTCCGGCTTTACTCCCGCCTCATCGAATCTTTTTCGGTAAAACGGTATCTTATACGCTTTTTTTACCAATTTACGAACCCTTCTGTCCTGGGTTCGCATTACTCCCGTAAAATCTTTGGGAATCTTTGTTTTCATTTTAAATAAATCAAAAAAAAGCAGCAGGTTTACCAGCTTCTTCTCCATTTTTTCAAACATTGCAACCTCTTTCCCCTATGCTATTGCATAGTTTTTGTATTTTCCGCTTTTGTAATAATAAACAAGTTATCTCTATTTGTCAAATTATCTCGGGAAACCGTCTTCCACTTTTCTGAACACTCCACAATTCTCTGTAATTTTTCCCTTTAATCACAGACATGAAAATACAGGAACCCTGCGTGGCCAGAGTCCCTGTTCTTAAAAACTGTTTATGCAAATCTTTTTTACAGCCTTCCGAGGAATTTTAAGCTATTTAACTACAATTTTAACAACGGTTGTACCTTTCTTGTAATTCTTTGTACCTCTGTTTGTTTTAACACGAACTTTGTACACGCCTTTTTTAATTCCTTTTTTCAAAGTAACCTTACCATTTTTCGTTACTTTAAGCCATTTTTTGGATTTTTTCCCTTTTGCAGAAAACTCAAGTTTTAATTTTTTCTTTTTCTTATCTTTGTTTCCTTTATTTTTATCAGTTTTATTGTTTTTATCTTTTTTCGGTTTTTTTGACTTAGGATTAAGGTTAATCGTTTTGGATTCCTTCTTTAATTCCTTAGCTTTAAAACCTTCCTCCAATTGTTTTTCTACCTTTGGAGACACTGTCAGTACTGGTTTGGAAGCTTTTTTAATCTTATACGTAATCGTAGCAGATCCCTTTACTGTTCCAATACCCACAATGTTTACGGTATGAGTTCCTACAGATTTCGGTTCAGTCCCAACAATCTGGAAATCTTTCCCTTCAACAAGGGTATATCCATTAACCACAATTGTTAAAGTCTGATCTTTTCCTGTATACTCTGTAGAAAGAGATACCTGGTCATTATCAAGTTTAATTCCTACAGAATCTTTATATGCCGCAAAAGCTGTTGACGGCACCATTAATGCCGCAGATAAAGCAATTGCCAACACTTTTTTTAATCTGTTCATTGCTCATTTACCTCCTCATTATTTTAGATAAACGCCTGATTAAGCCACGTTATCTGCGAATATCCCACTTTAAACATATAATTACCATTTTTCAAAAATAACCTCATTTTCCATGCAGGCAAATGAAAAAATGTAATTTTCTTCTTTATCCCTTTCGTTTATGTTGATTTTTAGGGCTCTTTTCCGTTCCGTAATAGGAGTAATAATTTTCACCATACTTTCCATAGTATTTCTTATAAGCACGGCTTTTAACTTCTACACGATTAAGAACTATCCCCAACAACCGACATCCGGTTCTTTCCAGCTGTCTTAAAGATGCTCTGACCAACTTCCGGGAAGTAATACCACTTCTTACAATGAAGAGAGCCCCATCACAAAACGGAGCAACCAGAGAACCATCCGACACACTGTCCAGTGGAGGAGAATCCACAATAATATATCGATACTCCGCTGATAAATGCTCAAACAGTTGTCCTAATCTCGCATCTTCCAACATGGAAGACGGATTTTCCAATGTGCTGATTACCGGAACAATATATCCGTTCTCAATATCTGTTTCATAGACAATTTCTTCATATTCTGCCAGGCCGGACAGATAATAACGCAAATCCTTAATGTCTTTTTCCGATTTAAATCTGACTCTGTCTTTCAGCACCGATTTTCTTAAATCAGTATCCACCAGCACAGCCTTGAATCCTGCCTCTGCCAGCATCTTCCAAAGCTGAACTGCAACTGTACTTTTTCCCTCACCCGGTACGCTGCTGGTAATTAAAATTTTCTTTGTATTTTTCCCACAAAATTTAATATTTACACGCAGCCTGTTTAGAGCTTCCTCTACAGCGTATGGTAATTCGGGGATATCCATTTGAATCTGTTTCATTTCTCTTCCCCCTATCTCCTGGTCTTTCTTTTTCTATTTTTCTTTTTTTGTATACTCTGCAGATTTTCCTTTTTTTCCATATCTGCAAAAACCTCACTATTCGGAATAACGGTAAGAGGAACTACACCGAAATATTTTTCCACATCATCCATAGAGCGAAGAGTATCGTCCATCAGAAAATGAACAATCACCCATGCACAGTACAGCGCCGCTCCCATCATCGCTCCCATTAAAGTATATTTTCCATAGCTCGGATTCGCTTTATGCGTTGGTCTTAATGCTTTCTGTGCAATATTCGGCGGGTTTGTACTCATTGTTTTTGGAAGATACTCCACCGAAACTTCTACAAGCTCATTGGCAATATTCATCGCATCATCCGGATCTGTGCTGGTTACCGTTACATTCAGAATACGGGTGTTTGCCGGATTCTCCAACTTAATCATACCGGCTAAAGCATCTGTGCTTATTTCCAGATCCAAATTTTTAACCACTTTATGTAAAACCGGATAACTCAGAATCAATTGTTCGTAATCTGCGGTCAGAGAAGAACCAATATTCAGGTCAGTAAGATCAACCACTGAATCTTTGGAAGCAGAAACCACATACATCTTTGCTGTGGTCTGATAGGTTGGTTCTATACGGAAAAAGGCATAGGCATTCAACAGCACTGCCCCCACCAGAAACCATAAAATAATAAAATGTATCTTATCCAACAGGGCATAGGCAAGTTCTACCAGATCAATTTCCTCTCCCCTGTCCCAACGTCCAGAATCCAGATACCCGGTATGCAGACCTGCTTTTCCTTCCGTATCGGCTTCTTTTGTATTTGCAATTTCCATATTTTCCTCCTTTATTCACCTTTGATTTTATTATAAAATGCTTCGATCACCACATCAGCCAGACTGTCTTTATCCGCAGTAAACTCATTAAAACCATGGTCTCCTTCGGCACTGGTTCCCTTAATTTCCAATATATCCTTTTCCTCTTTGTCCAAAATGTCTGCCGCCAGTTTAATAAAATCATTACGCGACAGGTTCGTCACCATATAAGGCTGCATTTCATCATACATTTCTAAAGGAAAATTACTGTCAGACTGACATTTCTCTCTGAGTTTCGGCTCCAATGCTTTTAAATATGCCGTTTGTCTCTTCATACGGTTTTCATTTGTCTGATCGCCTATATTCTTACGCCCACGTACAAAGGTCATGGCCTGTTCATCTGTTAATGTGACTGTTTTCCCTTTTTGCAAATCAGGATCGACCTGCGAAAAATCATCTTCAATGGTCACCGTAACACCGCCGACCAAATGGTTAAGGACTTCGATTGCATCCAGATTCAGGGAGGCATAGCCATCAATTTTCTGTCCATACAACAAATTGGAAACTGCGTCTACCGTATTCTCACAACTCAATTCCATGCCATCACCATTAGCATGGGCCATGGCAATCTGTACTTTCGTTGTCGCCAGATAATTCCCTTTTTCATCCAGAGACCGGACCTCTGTCATTGTATCTCTGTTAATCGGTATTCTGGTCCATGTCCCGGCCTCCTGATCGACAACAACAACCTGTAAACTATCACACTGGCCTGTTCCATCGTATTTTTCTTTTGCTACCGCTTCCCCACTGGCATCCAGCCCCATAAGAAGATATGTTTTTATATTATTTTTAGGTGTACATGGCACGCCGTGAATTTTCACCGTATTTAACGATAATGTTTCCGTCGTTTCTTCCGGTGTCGTGGCGATGCTTTTTTGATCCACTTTTCTAAAAAAAATTGTTGTCACCATCACCATAACTATAACCACCAATAAAAACGGAAGTATTTTTTTAATCGTATCCTCTTTTGTTCTTTTTTCCCTTCTCATTCTTCCTCTCCAAAGTCCGAAGAAACGTTCACCCCTTTGTTTCTACATTAATTTCTGTAACATCACCATTCCACCTTCCGGATTTTGCATTTCACAAACCAGAAGACCAACTAAGATCATTGCCATAACTACACATAATACATAAGTAACTTTCTCTGACATCTTTATCCTCCTAAATGCAGCAACAGGCTGCCTTTTTCATCCATATCCTGAACAAAGGATTCTCCCAGTTTTTTTCGAAGAACTTCTCGTCCCTTACCAAGATTTGGCTCTCTTTTTATTAGCCGGTGGCAATCGCTGCCCAAAAAATGCGCTTTATTTTGTCTGAACATCTTAATGACTTTCCCTCTGGTTTTCCAGGATAAAAGACTTTCCGCATTTATCTGCACATATATCGGCCACTCCAGCAGACGAGCCATCTGTTTTCGATTTTCTGTCATACCCATATAACGATCCAGATGCGCAAGAACAACCTGCATATTTCTTTTTTTAACCAGTTCTGCCACCTCATCCACTGTAGATTCTGACCAGGAAGTAAACGGCATTTCCAGCAACAATACCCGCGATCCTTCTATCAGAAGTTCCTCAAGACGATCCGCCTGACTCATTCCCGGAAAAAAGGCTACTTCTGCTCCCAGCTTTAATTCCGGGACAAAAGAATTACGTCGATTCTCCAATCTTTCCAATGCGGCCTGTCGGTTTAACAGAAAATCATCGATTCGTTGCTGCGATGCATAAAAATGAGGAGTAGCAAGCATAATCTCTACTCCCTGCTCCAACGCCATTCTCAACATTTCCATGGACATTTCTACATCTTTACTCCCATCATCTATACCGGGAAGTATATGAGAATGAAAATCTATCACCGCCATTTTTATTTCATCCTTTCCATAAAAAATTACAACTTTTCCACTAATAATTATAATTTTTATGCTTAAGTTATTTTACAAGCTTATTATCAAAAATACAAGCCTTTTGCATAAAAAACGGTAAATGATACATTTTACGCTTCACTTCCCTCTTATATTTATACATTTTTCCAATGATTTCTCAAAATTCTCCCTCTACAGCAACACCATACTCCACAGTGGCGTTGTAATAAGAGAAGCTGCTGTGGAAAAAACAACCAGCTTTACTGCAAATTCTGCGTCTCCATTATACTGTGCCGCCAAAATCGTGGTGGTCGCGCCGGCGGGCATGGCCGCCAGAAGTACGCTTACTCCGGAGACCAGCGGGTCTACATGGCACAGGCTGCATCCAAGCCAGACCAGAAAGGGAATACCGGCAAGCCGCAGAAAGGAATAGGCGAAGATGTCCCGATCAAACAGGGTACGGGGATCTGCGTCTGCCAGAATCATACCAATGACCATCATCGACAGCGCCGTATTGCAACTGCTGACGGAAGAAATGACATCCAGCGCAAATTCCGGCGGCCGAATTCCGGTAAGCATAAAAAAAAGCCCCAGACCGCAGGCGATGATGCAGGGATGGGTCATTACTTTTTTTAAAAGCATTCTTTTGCTGGGCGCTTCCGTAAACACGGCGATTCCTTCTGACCACATCATTACCCTCTGCGGGATCAGATAAATCGAGGCAAGCGTAAGCCCCATGGTCCCAAAAACACCCAGAGCAAGGGGATTCCCCATGAACCCCGCATTGGAACAAATGATTCCATAGCGCAGACATTTTCTTCTCTCTTCTCCTGTTTTTCTAAACAGCCAATGTCCCATGAGCACGCAGCCGGCCTGAATGAGTAAAGAAATGATAAAAATACCCATAAAGTTTCTGGCAATATCGGCAGAAAACCTGATAAGAAAAGACTGCACAATATTACAGGGCAAAACCAGCTTTACCACCAGATCCGTCATGTTCTTTTGCCCGGTTTTTCCGACAATGCCCGCTTTTCTGACAAATAAGCCCAGGGCAATCAGGGAAAAAATCATCAGCTGCAAATTGATTAATTCTTTCAAATTTTTCTCCTTCTTTCTATATTAAAGTTGTCCTTCTCCCTCTTCCTGTGCTATAGTAAACCTACAATATGTTAACCCACAGTAAAAAAATCGATAAAGGAAGTAAATGTATGCAAAAACCTAACGCTCCAAAAAAATTTTCACCATTAAACAATCCCAGCCTTTTTCTTGAGCATATTATGGCCGGTATTATCTTTATCGCCATCATCATTGCCATCATCGGCCTTTGGGAACCTTTTCTTGATTTCGTTGCGCACCGGGAAGAAAACGGAAGTTTCCTTCATTTTGCCGGTACTGTATTCAGCGTGGTGATCGGCATCGAATTTTTTAAACTGCTTTGTAATCCAGGAAAAGATACCTTACTGGAAGTTTTAATGTTTGTTGTTGCCCGCCATATGATTATCGAAGAAACCAGCCCGATGGAAAATCTGATTTCCATTATCACCATAGCGCTTCTTTTCGTTATTGACTTTTTTCTTCTTTCCCGACTATCGCATTCCGAAAAGAAAAAAGACGGGGCAGACGGTACTGCATCTTCTTCGAATTCCCCGGATTAATCTTCCCCGCAAAATAGCAAAACTGCTGCAGCATCTGTGAAAGGATTATTGCAGCAGTTTTATTTTCCATAGATATTTTTATATTTTTTATGATACAAGATGAATTAATATGAATTTTATTATTTCCCTGAGGTATACTTCATTGTATCCTGTCGAGTTTACCGATAGAATTTTCGTATATTTTGTCGAGTATAGGAGGGTCTGTTTTGGATAACTACAAACAATTTTACGATTTTCTAAGAGTACAGATTTATGCATATCGTTCCCGCCATGCTTTTACTCAGGAGCGCATGGCAGAAATTCTGCATGTATCTGCCCGTTCCTACTTTGATCAGGAACACGGTAAATATGGTTTTTCTTCTCCCACTTTTGCCTTTTTCCTTCTGAATCTCTCAGAGGAAGAAGTACTGACTTTACTGAAAGACGCACGTCACATTTTAGAAGGGAGAGAAGAAAATGAATAGCACAAACACCGTCTGCACCACCGTCACCCTGCGCCGGATGCTGCTGAAGCTGGGCGCAACACCTCGTTATATTGGTTTTGATTATCTCATCTATGCCGTTACGCTTTCCTTAAACAACCGCCAGTATCTTTTATCCGTAACCAAAGAACTTTATCCCGCAGTGGCCAAACACTATCACACAACCATTTATTCTGTAGAACGGGATATACGAACTGTGATTACGGCCATCTGGAAAAGAAATCCGAATTATCTTCAGACTATTGCCGGATACCCCCTTGAAAAGAAACCTTCCGTAGGGGAATTTATCGCCATTCTCCGGGAGTACCTTATGCTTAATCAGCTTGAAGCCTGATTCTCATCATTCTCTTTCTTCCATGGGAACAAATGCCCGGTGAGTGCCCACATATTTATAAGCCGGACGAATGATCTTGCCTGCATTGATCAGTTCTTCCAGTCGATGGGCGCTCCATCCCGGCATACGGGCTATGGCAAAGAGCGGCGTAAACAGCTCCTGCGGGATGCCCAGCATGGTATAAACAAATCCACTGTAGAAATCCACGTTGGCACAAACCGGTTTAAAGGTCTGTCGGTGGGCAGGAATCAATCTCTTCGCCGTCTTTTCCACCAGATCATACAGGGCAAATTCTTCCATTCGTCCTTTTTCTTCCGCCAGTGAACGAGCATATTCTTTCAAAATAACCTCCCGGGGATCAGAAAGGGTATATACGGCATGTCCCATGCCATAGATCAGTCCCGCCCGGTCAAAGGTTTTTTTATCCAGAATTTTCTGCAGATATTCTGCCACCTCATCCTCACTGGTCCAATCCCGGACATTGGCTTTAATGTCATCAAACATTTTCTGGGCTTTCAGATTTGCCCCGCCATGCCGCGGTCCTTTTAAAGAGCCAATGGATGCGGCCACAGAGGAATACGTATCCGTTCCCGAAGAGGAAACAACATGGGTCGTAAAAGAAGAATTATTTCCGCCGCCGTGCTCTGCATGAAGAATCAGCGCAATGTCCAGCACTCTTGCTTCCAGTTCCGTATATTTTCTGTCCGGTCTCAGCATCAGCAGCATATTCTCTGCCAGCGACAGTCCCTTTTCCGGATTGCGGATAAACAGAGTCTCGTCTTTACGAAAATGTCGGTAAGCATGGTAAGAGTAAACCGTAATCAACGGAAGTTTGGCAATCAAATCCATGGACTGCCGAAGAACATTGGTCGGAGAAATATCTTCCGGCGTATTATCATAGGTATATAAAGTAAGAACACATCGCTGCATTGCATTCATGATATTCTGGTTGGAGGCTTTCATGATCACATCCCGGACAAAACGTCCACTGAGACTTTCCAGTTCAAACATAACCTCTTTGAACATCTCCATTTCTTCCTGATTCGGAAGCCGGCCAAAGAGCAGCAGATAAATCGTCTCTTCGAAACCAAATCTGCGCTCTTTCAACCCGGCGACCAGATCGTAAATATTCACGCCCTGATAATAAAGGTTCCCTTCTGCCGGAATCTGTCTTCCCTCAATCAGATCATAGGCGCAGACATCGGAGATTTCCGTTAATCCGGTCAGTACCCCTTTTCCTGCGGAGTCACGCAGACCACGTTTTACATCATATTCCACATAAAGATTCGGATCGATTCTGTGGCTGTGCAGCAACTTATGTTCAAGAATCTTCATATCTTCTTTTAAAATTTGTACGTCGTCCATTTTCACGCCTTCCTGCTTTGGCATATTCATCCCTCCTAAAACATTTTGCTCTGCCCTTTTACTGTATCAGCGCAGACAACTTATGTTTTATATTACAGGAAAATGCATGTTAATGCAATATTATTTTCATTTTTCTGCAAAAACGACGGTTATATTCATGATTATTCACTCTTTTTGCATTTTTTAAAAAAATTTTTTCACCACCTTCTTAACAGAAGCAAAAAGCGCCTTCACCTTTCTGCTTTCTGTTCCAGAGGAATCCAGCAAAACAAGGAAAAAACTCCTTTTTCCCTTTCTATTTCCAGATCTCCACCATATTTTTTTACCGTTTCCTGAATACTGTGCAGTCCGTACCCGTGATTTTTCTTGTCTTTCTTCGTTGTTTCAGGAAATTGTCCCATTCCTGTCTTTTTGTTCTTCTCTTTTGTTTCTTCCTGAGGATTCTCTATGCGGAGAGCAAACATTCCTTTTCTCATGCGTCCCTCCAGCCGGATTTCTTTTTTCCTTTCTTCCGGGAGTTTTTCACAGGCCTCTGCCGCATTATCCAGCGCATTGGCAAAAATCGCACAAATATCGGCTCTTTCCATAGGCAATTCCCCCGGAATATCCAGATGCGCATCCAGCGCAATGTTGTTGTGGCGCAGTAAATCTTCTTTTACCGAAAGCACGGCATTCACCGTGGAGTCCCCGCAATAATTTAACGGTGTACTGACCGAAAAATTGTGCAGAAGTCCCTGCATGTATTCCTCTTTTTCTTCTTCCGGCAAAAGAGAAATCACCTGCAAATGATTGGCAAGATCATGTTTTAATCTGCGAATCTCCAGATGCTGCTGTTCCATCATTTCATAATATTTCTGATTCATTCTGGAGACCACCGCCTCCCGTTCCAGTTCATTTTGTCTGACCAGCATCCGAACCACCCACAATAATCCGATAAAAGAAAATAACGAAATACAGAGAATGGCAAAGTGGAGACGCAGATCTATTTCCTGCTGGTATACATAACGGATGTCCGTGAGCAGGATCACACTGCTGACGCTGCATAAAGGAATCAGAATCAGCAGAAGAAGCATTTTCCACATTCCTGTAGGCAACTCAAAATTTTTTTCCGGTGCAAAGAATCTTGTTCCCAGAAAAAGCAGCACCGTAAAAATCCCTCTGAACAACGGACTGGCATCCATACGGGAACATAAAAAATTATCCACAATGGCATTCCAGGAAAAGATTACGCTGGATAATAAAATCCCCATGGTGATCTTCTTCCAGCCGCTGCCTTCGCAGCAAATCCATACAATAACCAGAAAAGTCAGCATGGCCGGCGGGAGATTATCCCAGTCTCCTATATACACCACCAAACCACTCATGAAAAAGCCGGTGAAGCCCATCACGATTTTGCACCACTTTTTTTCTCTGATCCATAACAGATTTCCGATGGCGCCCACGGTAGCTGCCGTATTGATCAGGATGAACAGCAGCATGATTCCATATCTGACCAAAACAATCGCTGAAATTTCATCGATAAATGTCTGCATCTTTTCACTCCTCCAACAGGGCTCTCGCCAGTTTCCTCGCCGCCTGTTCCCGGTAAGCCCGGCTAATCGGAAGTTGCACGCTTCCCACATCCACCTGCGCTTTGCTCATATGGGTTACCGCCTCTGTATTGACCAGATAACGCTGGTGTATCCGTATAAAATCATCTCCAAAATGTTTTTCCACTTCATCCAGCTTATCATAAAAAGCAAATTCTCCCTGTCTGGTCACCAGATACACTTTTCTTTTTTCACTGTACAGATAAAGGATGTCTTTATGAAAAAAACGATAGGTTCCGTCCGCATTTTTCATCGTAAAATATTGTCCGGATTCCTGAAATATTTTTCCTCTGACCCGCTGCATCAGTTCCCGAAGTTTTTCTTCCCTAACCGGTTTCATCAGATATTCCATTGCCCCCACGCCATAACCATCAAAAACATAGTCCGCATAACCGGTAACAAAGACAATCATCAGATTTTCATCAAATTCCCGGATGGCCCTCGCGGTTTCCATCCCATTCATCCCTTTCATTTCCACGTCCAGAAACAAAAGATCGATTTCTCCCGGATGTTTCTTCAGCCAGCTCACTGCGCTGCCGCCTGAAGAAAAATCATAGACGATTCTCTCCTCTCCCTCCCGCAAAATTTTATCCAGTTTCATCCACAGTATATCTCTGGCATTTCCTTCATCATCACAGATGGCAATTCTCAGCATGCTTTTCCCCCCAGACTTTCTGTTTAATTATTCTTTCTTTTCACAAACTTCTCTTAGTTTATCATATTTTTTTCTCCAGAGCGAGACCGCCTCTTTCCCCCTTCCTTACATCTTGGCGCCAAACTTTACCGAAAAACGGTCATTTATTCCCTTTTTTGCAGCCTCTCTCCAAACTTTACTGCGAAAGCGTCAAAAATGACCGGGGCAAATCTGTGAAAATCCTTTTATGTTACAATAAAAACAACGCAAAAACATAACGCTTTTTCTCCCCTGCCATAGAACAGGGGACCCCGTATTTCTATATTTTTATGGAAATAACGGGGAGGAAGAAAAGAGAGAAGAAAAAGAAAGGATGGTGCATGTGATGTTATATGTCAACAATCTATACAAATCTTATGAAGTGGGAAAAAAGGAATATCCCGTTCTCAAAGGAATCTCCTTTCACATTGCCAAAGGAGAATTTGTCGCCGTTATGGGGCCGTCAGGTTCGGGAAAAAGCACATTGCTGAACTGTATTTCCTGCTATATCCCTTTTGAAAAAGGAGAAATCAGTCTGGGAGGAACCCATCTGGCTCATCTGGATGAAAATGCCCTGGCAAAAATACGTAATGAAAAACTGGGGTTTGTTTTTCAGGATTTTATGCTTCTGGACGGCTTATCCGTCCGGGAAAATATTCTGGTTCCCCGTATCATCCGGGGCGAGGTGAATCAGGAAGCAGAAAAACGAACCGATCGTCTGCTTTCTCTTTTTGGTCTGACCCACATTCAGCATAAATATCCGGCAGAAATCTCCGGTGGCGAACGCCAACGTACTGCCGTTGCCCGCAGTCTGATCAACGATCCCTATGTGATCCTTGCCGATGAACCCACAGGTAATCTGGACAGCAAGTCCAGCCGGACAGTAATCGAATCCTTTGAACATGCCCGGTCACAGATGGACGCCACGATTTTCATGGTCACCCACGACAGTTTTGCCGCTTCTTTTTGTGACCGCGTCATCTTATTGAAAGACGGCGTTGTCTATCGGCAGCTTGAGAAAAAGGGAAGTCGAAGTGATTTTCAGGATGAATTATTGGATTCTATTAAAGAAATGAGTGGTGAATAAAATGAAAACAATGAAAGCTTTAGAATATCGGCTACATAAAACCGAAAGAAAACAGGCATATCTCTATCTTTTTTGTAATTTTGTCGCACTGATGCTGATCTCCGCTTACTCTGCCATGATGTTTTCGCCTACCGTGCTGAATACTTTTCCAGAAGGCGGCGACAGCCGAAAACAGATGTATATGGTCTTTGCTCTGGCCATCTTTGGCTGCACAGTTTTTACCATCTATGCTTCCAGCCTGTTTTTCCGTAAAAAATCCCGGCAACTTGGCATACTGATGGCTCTTGGCGCATCCAAAAAGCAACTGGCTCCCGGTCTTTTCCGCGAAGTCTTTACTTTAAGTTTCTCTTCTTCCCTTCTGGGTCTTCTGGCAGGATTTCCTTTCCTCTGGCTGATCTGGAACGGCTTCAGAACCTTCGTGGTAGACAGTGCGGAAATGGTTCTGCGTCTTGACCCAAAATGTCTGTTTTTATCCTTTGCCTTCCTGTTCCTTGTCATCACCTTTTCCTGTCTGACCGCCTGGCGTTATCTGCAAAAAACCAATATCATGGATGTCATGAACGAGGAACATAAAAACGAACCGGTGAAAGAACTGGGGAAATGGTGCGGTCCTGCAGGACTTGTTCTCCTTTTTGGCGGAGCAATTTGCGGCTATTATTCTTCTTCCATTTACATGCGCCTTTTCCACGCATATCCCCCGGCATGGATCAATCTTGCGTACGCTCCCTGTTTCTTCGGAATATATATGGTAATGCTGCACACCGTTATTCACGGATGGGGAAGAAAAAAACGCCATCCTTATAAAAATATCATTGCCCGGAGCATGATGAAATTTCAGGGCAGACAGACTGTCAACAACCTTCTGGTCATCACCGTTCTGATTGCCGGAGGTTCTTTCGCCATGTTTTATCTGCCCATTATGTCCACGGGTATTCTTTTGGAAACCAGCAACCGGTCTCATGACTATTATTTTTCTTACCGAGCAGATCAGGCAGTACCCGGTCGTACCCAGGTGGAAAAGACCGCTTCCCAATACCAGATTACCCTTAAAGACTGGGAAGAACATACGTATATCTCCCTGGCTCTTGACGGTTATGGACAGGTGGAAGAAGGCAGAAAATTTCATGACGAATATTTTCCATTATTAAAGGAAGGAAAATTTATTTCCGAAACTACGTATAATCAGATTGCGGACGACACCATCAATGTTTCTCCCGGCACTTATTATGGCATTGCCTCCGATAATGAAGGCAACGACTGGGTTTTAATCCAAAATGCTTCCGTTCTCACCAATATGTGTTCCTGGCAAAAATGTCCGGTGAAATTTGCCGGTTTTCTCCATTGCAATATCCTGGCAGATATGTTTGGGTACTATGTCCTGGATGATCAGGACTATGCCGCTCTGGAAAAAGGTCTGACCAACCAATGGAAGGGCGCCATGTATCTTTTTAATGTCGACGGAAATGACGACTACCGTTTTGCTACCGCTCTGTTCCATCGTTTTGTCCGAACCTTTACCAGCGACTGTGAAAAAATTGTTTATTATGATCGTGTGGAAAAATATACCGCAGAACAAAGCGGCGATACCTACTGGGGCGATACCGACGCCATGGACAAAATCAGCTTCAGCAAACCGGACTCCACCAATTTTCGTTCCTACTGGCTCTATATGCCGAAAATACGCATTTTGGACCAAAACGACTATCTGCAAACCTTTGCCGTATTTCTGATGATGTTTTTATTCATTTTCATCATCTGTTACCTGGCCGCCCTGATCATCTGCTATACCCGCTGCCAGACCATCGCCTTAAACAATCGCTATGTGTTCGATGATCTCAAAAAACTGGGCGCTTCTTCAAAATTTCTGATCCGGGAAGTCAGAAACCAGTGTGGGAAAATATTTGCTTTGCCGACGTTTACCGGCATGAGTATCATGTTCCTGTTTTGTTCCCTGATCATGTTTGCCAACGACAATAAAATTGAAGGAGCCGAAATCGTCGGTCTGGCCATCTGCCTGTGTATTCTCCTGCTTATTGCCCTGCTCATTTACGGCATCTACCACAAGACGCTGCAAACCATATGCCGCCAACTGGACATCCAGGAATACGAGAAAATAGAGTTGTAATCTTTCCGCTTTTTTCTTTACACTTTTCCTGTTATCGTTTTTTCAGAAAAGTAAGAAAGAAAACAGCCGATGCCAGAAGGACAATCATCGGTCCGGTGGCAATATCTGTATAATAAGAAAGAATCAGTCCCAACACACCGCAAAACAAAGCGATACATACGGAATACAAATGATAGGTTCTCATATTTCTGGCCAGATTTCTGGCTGCCGCCGCCGGCAGGATCACCATGGCGTTGATGATCAAAAGACCTACCCAGCGAATGGACAGCATAACGATCACCGCCATCAGCACCACGAAGAGATTATCATAAAACCGGACAGAAATGCCTTTGCTCTGTGCCAGGGAAGGATTGATGCTGACAAAATGCAGACGGTTAAAACAAAAAAACCAGAACAGCAGCGTCAGCACAAAGACAAGCAAAAGACCGCAGAGTTCCCTGTGGGTAATGCTTAAAATATCCCCGATCAGCAAAGAGTTATAGCGGGCAAAATTTCCTCCTGCGGATAAAACAGCCAGACCAATGGCCAGACCGCAGGAGGAAAAAACGCTGATGATTGTTTCCGCTCCGGCTTTTCCCCGGTATTTGATCCAGTTTAATAACAAGGCAAACACGATACCAAAGATCACCATGGATATGGTCGTGTCACTCATGCCAAGAATCACGCCGATGGCAATGCCGGTGATGGCGGAATGTCCAAGGGCGTCGGAAAAAAAGGCCATTTTATTATTGACGATCATGGTTCCCAGAAGACCAAACAAAGGGGTGATCAACAAAATCGCCAGCAGCGCGTGGCGTACAAATTCATATGCAAACATCTTTTAATCCTCCTGCACATTGCCCGGACGACCGTAGGAGATTCGTCCAAATGTTTCCTGAAATATTTCCGTCTTATAGACTTTGGCCGGACTTCCTTCGGCTTCCACCGTCTTATCCAGTAAAATTACCCGGTCAGAATATTCATACACCAGATCCAAATCATGACTGATCATCAAAATAGAAAGATCATACCGGTTTTTCAGTTCATCCAGCAGATCGTAGAAGCGTAAAGTTCCGTTTCTGTCCACACCGGAAATCGGTTCATCCAGCAACAGCAAATTAGGCATCGGACAGGTGGCCACCGACAGCATCACCCTTTGCAATTCTCCGCCGGACAGATCTCCCAGACATTGATCGATCAATTCTTCTGCCTGAAAACGAGCCAGCTCTTCTTTGATTCTTCCATATACTTTTTTATCTTTCATCAACCATACAGGCTTTCTGCTGATGCAGGACGCAAAAAAATCATAAACCGTTGTAGGGGTATTTTTATCAAAAGCCAGATGCTGCGGAACATAACCGATTTTGATCCGGCTTTTTCTTCCGTTTCGCATATCTTCAAAGACCACCCGGCCCTTATAAGGAATCTCTCCCAGCAATGCTTTCATTAACGTAGATTTTCCCGCGCCGTTCTTCCCGATGATCGTAAGCATTTCTCCACAGTATAGATGAAAATTTATATCATGAAGTATAGGATTCTGATCAAGGGTAACATCCAGATGTTCCACTTTGGTACAATGGTTTCCACAGAGTTTTGGGTTAATCCGCCGCATTATTCAATTCCTCCAGATTTTTTCTCATGCTGTTTAACCAGGCATCTTTATGGTATTCTCCGCTTACACAGGCATCCAGCTTTATGGCCTTCATCCCGGTTTCTTCCGAGAGCAGACCGGCTATCCTGCCGGAATACTGGCTGTCGGAAATAAGAATACATTCTCCTGCCTTTTCCACCTCATCCACCAGCGTGCGGATTTCTTTTGCAGAAAAACCGCTGTCTTTTTCCACATCGACGGTGGACAGCACCGGATAGCCCCAGTCCTCTGCCAGGTAAACAAAACTTTCATGCAGGAGCACACAGCCCGGTTTGCGGCCATCCGCTTTTGCCGCTTCTCCTTCTTTTAACAGACGGTCTATCTTCCCTGCATACTTTTCCTCATTGGCCAGATACTGTTCCTGGTGTTCCCGGTCCAGATTCCCCAGTTGTTCCGCCAGGTAGGCCAGCTCCTGCTGGTAGAGATTTCCATCCAGCCAGGTGTGCGGATTCACTTCTTCCCCGGTTTCCCCGGTCTCATGGGCATGGTCATGATCGTGATCATGGCCTTCCCCCTTAATCAGCGCGTCCGGATCCGCCCCATCCAGAGCATAGACTACCAGTAGATCCGGATAGGCCGCCATGACATCGGAAAGAAAGTTTTCCATTCCTCCTCCGTTGGCAATAAACACATCGGCATCGTCCATCTCCACCAAATCCCCCGGTCTCAGCTGGTAATCATGCAGACATCCTGTACTCGGCTCTGCCATATTGGCAATCTCCACCCCCGGAATCCCTTCCGTCAGATTCATCATCATAATATACAGCGGATAAAACGAGGTCACGATCTTAAAATGATCTTCTTTCCGGACCGCGCCATTCTGTGCCCCGGCTTTCGTTTTCTCTCCACTGTTTTTCCCGCAGGCGGACAGCAGCGCCGTCGCCAGCAGGCAACAGGACATCACCATCGCCAGCCATCGCCGTCCCCGGCTCTTTTTTTGTTTATTCCTGATTTCTTTCACGATTTCCTCATCACTTTCTTTCTCTGTGTTCTTCCTGCTGCCGTGAACTTTTCTCCATGGCCAGCCCATTCATCTGCTGCACCAGCGCGCAGATTGGCAGACCGACCACATTATAATAATCCCCGCGGATGCCTTCGATAAACACCGCCGCCTTTCCCTGTATGCCGTATGCCCCGGCTTTATCCATAGGCTCTCCGGTTCGGACATAAGCTCTGATTTCTTCTTCGTCCAACGGGCGCATGGTCACATCCGTACAGACAAAAAAAGTCCTTGTTCCTGTGACCTCCCCCTCTTCGATCCGGTATAAAGATACGCCGGTATACACCTGATGGGTTTTTCCCGCCAGTTCCTGCAGCATTCTGACGGCACCCTCTTCCTCTGCCGGTTTGCCAAGAATCTGCCCTTCCAGCGCCACAACCGTATCGGCGCCAATGACCATGAGCGGTTCTTTCCCGGAAAAATCCATGGCGGGATTCTGTCCCCGCAGATGTTGTCTGGCAACGGCAAAGGCTTTTCTCCGGGACAGCTCTTCCACTAAATGCTCCGGATTTTTTGCCTGAATCTGTTCATCGGCATCGCTGACTTCTATAGTAAAGGTATATCCGGCCTGTTCCAGAAGTTCCTTCCTTCGTGGAGAACCGGACGCTAAAATGATTTTCATGCTCTGTTCCTCGTTTTCTTATGATTTTTTACACAGATTATCTCACGTTTCCTCTTAAACATCAATCTTCTTTTTCCACATAAAAACTTTTTGGTTTCCCCACAGAACAAAAAGATCTGCTGCATAAACTCATTTTACACAACAGATCTTTCCGGATATTCAGGCATTCGCCCTATCTTTTCACCGGCTCCGGCTTACCGATTCCGTCTGCCGGTGAAAATCATCGTTCTCTTTTTGCGTTACAGATTAGTGTATCCCATCAGCGCCAGATCCACTTCTCTGGCACAGTCGCGCCCTTCACGGATCGCCCAGACTACCAGGGACTGTCCCCGGTGCATATCTCCGGCTGTAAACACCTTATCTACACTGGTCCGGTAACCGCCTTCTTCCGTGAACACATTGGTTCTCTCATTGGTTTTTACTCCAAAGGCCTTCGTTACATAACTCTGGCTTCCCAGAAAACCGGCGGCAATCAGTACCAGATCCACCGGAATCTCATATTCGCTTCCGGCCACTTCTGCCATAACCGTTCTTTTCGCCTTCTTATCATAACGACTTTCCAGTTTCACCAGTTTTGCCTTGCAGACTTCGCCTTTTTCATTGGCAATAAATTCTTTCACTGTGGTCTGATACACCCGTGGATCTTTACCAAAAACAGCGATGGCTTCTTCCTGCCCATAGTCGGTCTTGCAGACTCTAGGCCACTGCGGCCATGGATTGTCCGCCGGTCTTTCCTCCGGCATCTTCGGCATCATTTCCAATTGGAGCAGACTTTTGCAGCCCATGCGGATGGAAGTGCCCACGCAGTCATTTCCCGTATCGCCTCCACCGATCACCAGCACATTTTTATTTTTGGCGTCAATGGCTTTCCCATCGGTCAGATTGGAATTCAGGAGACTTTTCGTTGCGGCAGTCAGAAAATCCACAGCAAAATAAATTCCCTTGCTTTTTCTGCCCTTTACGGAAAGATCTCTCGGATTGGAAGCGCCGCAGCAGAGCACTATGGCGTCATATTCTTTTTGCAATGCGTTGGCTTTGACATCAATCCCCACATTGACATTGGTCTTAAACACAATGCCTTCCTGCTTCATCATTTCGATCCGGCGATCAATATAACCTTTTTCCAGTTTCATATTGGGGATGCCATACATCAGCAACCCTCCCGGCCGGTCCGCACGTTCGTAAACCGTCACCGTATGACCGCGCATATTCAGATACTGCGCCACCGAAAGCCCTGACGGGCCGGAACCGATCACCGCTACTTTTTTCCCTGTTCGCACCGCCGGCGGCTCCGGTCTGGCTTCTCCGGTTTCAAAGGCTTTTTCGATGATGCTCAGTTCTTTTTCTTTAATGTTGATGGGATCTCCATTTAAGTTGCAGGTACAACCCACTTCACAGGGATGCGGGCACACTCTTCCGGTAAATTCCGGAAAAGGATTCGTCTTTTTCAGACGGTAATATGCCTCTTCCCAGTTGCCATGATAGGTGGCGTCATTCCATTCCGGAATCAGGTTGTTAAGCGGACATCCGGTAACCATGCCATTAATCAGAATCCCGGACTGGCAAAATGGCACCCCGCAGTTCATACATCTTGCCCCCTGTTTTTCCTGTTCCTTTTCAGAAAGAGGGGTATGGAACTCACGGAAATGTTTAATTCTTTCCAACGGCGCCTCGCTGCTGCTTTCTTTTCGTGCAAATTCTAAAAATCCAGTTGGCTTTCCCATTTTTCTCCCCTCCTATCCTCGTTTAATCTCATAAAATGCTTCAATCTGCGCCTGTTCCAGACTTAATCCTTTGCCTTCCAGCGCAGAAATCTTCTGCAAAACTCTCTTATAGTCATGCGGGATGATCTTTTTAAATTTCGGCAGATAAGCGCTGAAATTCTGTATAATTTCTTTTCCTTTTGCTGAATTGGTATAAGCCACATGATCCGCCAGCATTTCTTTAATCTCCATAACGTCGTACTTGGACACCACCGGTTCCGAAGACACCATTTCTTTATTGAGCCGTAAGTACAAATCGCTGTCTTCGTCAAGAACATAGGCCACGCCGCCGCTCATTCCGGCCGCAAAATTCTTTCCGGTTTTTCCGATGATCAGCACCTTACCACCGGTCATATATTCGCAGCCATGATCGCCGACCCCTTCTACTACTGCTGTGGCGCCGGAATTACGTACGCAGAACCGTTCTCCGGCTACACCGTTAATGTATGCCTCTCCACTGGTTGCCCCATAGAGCGCCACATTACCAATGATAATGTTATCTTCTGCCTTAAACTGCGCGCCTTTCGGCGGATATACGATCAGTTTTCCTCCCGATAATCCCTTACCGAAGTAATCGTTACTGTCGCCCACCAGTTCCAGAGTAAGTCCTTTTGGAATAAACGCACCGAAGCTCTGTCCGCCGGCGCCGTTACATTGTACCGTAAAGGTATCTTCCTCCAGTGTATCCTCATATCGCTTCGTAATTTCCGAACCAAAAATCGTACCAAAAGAACGGTCGGTATTCCCCACATCCACAGAAATGCTTCTCTTCTGCTTTTTATCCAGGGCCGTTTTGAGTCTGGTCATAAGCACTTTTTCATCCAGTGTTTTTTCCAGTTCAAAATTATATTCATTCTTTTTATGATAACTGATCGGGTGGGCCTTATCCACATAAGGATTATTCAGTATACCGGACAGATCCAGATGATATTTCTCTGCCGTCGGACGCTCTTTCAATAAATCTGTACGTCCCACCAGTTCATCTACAGTGCGGACGCCCAGCTTCGCCATATATTCTCTTAATTCCTGTGCAATGAACATCATATAATTCACCACGTATTCCGGTTTTCCTTTAAACCGTTTACGCAGTTCCGGATTCTGGGTGGCAACCCCGACCGGACAGGTATCCAGATTACACACGCGCATCATCACACAGCCCATGGTAATCAGCGGACCGGTGGCAAAACCAAACTCTTCTGCTCCCAGAGCAGCCGCTATCGCCACATCTCTTCCACTCATCAGTTTTCCATCCGTCTCGATGATAACTTTGTTTCGAAGGTCATTCTGAATCAGCGTCTGGTGCGTTTCTGCCAGTCCCAGTTCCCACGGCAATCCGGCATTATAAATCGAATTTCTTGGCGCTGCGCCTGTTCCGCCGTCATAACCGGAAATGAGGATTACCTGCGCGCCTGCCTTCGCCACACCGGCAGCCACCGTACCCACACCGGCTTCCGCTACCAGCTTGACCGATATTCTTGCGTCTTTATTGGCATTTTTCAGGTCGTAGATCAGCTGCGCCAGATCTTCTATACTGTAAATATCATGATGCGGCGGCGGTGAAATCAGACCTACGCCCGGTGTGGAATGTCTTGTCTTGGCAATCCACGGATAAACTTTACCACCCGGCAGATGACCGCCTTCACCCGGTTTCGCTCCCTGCGCCATCTTAATCTGAATCTCTTTGGCGCTGACCAGATAACGGCTGGTCACCCCAAACCGTCCTGACGCCACCTGTTTAATGGCAGAACATTTATTTAATCCATCCGGCCCGATGGTCAGTCGCTCCAGCGTTTCTCCTCCTTCTCCGGTATTGGATTTTCCGTGAATGGTGTTCATGGCAATCGCCAATGTCTCATGAGCTTCTTTGGAAATGGAACCGTAACTCATGGCGCCTGTCTTAAACCGCTGCACAATGGACTCCGCCGGTTCCACCTCTTCAAGCGGAATCCCCTGCTGTGGATAACGAAAATCCAGAAGGCCACGAAGCGTAACCGGCGCGCTCTCCTTGTCGATCATGGCAGTGTACTGTTTAAAGAGGTCGTAATTTCCCGTCCAGGAAGCCATCTGTAAGGTGTGAATCGTCAGCGGATTATATAAGTGTTCTTCTTTGCCACTTCGGTACTGATGGCTGCCCTCGCTGTCCAGCGTAAGATCGTTGGTCAGCCCCAGCATATCAAAGGCCTGCGAATGATGATATTCCACGTCCGCCGCAATATCTTCCATGGTAATTCCCTCGACGCGGCTGATGGTGTTGGTAAAATATTTATCAATGACTTCCCTGCTGATGCCGATGGCTTCAAAAATCTGCGATCCCTGGTAGGACTGCAGGGTAGAAATGCCCATCTTGGACGCGATCTTTACGATACCATGTAAAATCGCGGAATTATAATCATCTACAGCAGCATAGTAATCTTTTTTCAACAGACCGTCCTGAATCAGCTTTTTAATCCCCAACTGTGCCATATAAGGATTGATGGCGCAGGCGCCATACCCCAGCAGGGTAGCGAAATGATGGACTTCCCTCGGCTCTCCGCTTTCCAGAATAATCTTTACGGAAGTACTCTTTTTGGTCTGAATCAGATGCTGGTGTACTGCGGATACGGCCAGCAGAGATGGAATCGCCACATGATTTTCATCAACGCCCCGATCCGTCAGAATCACTACGGTTGCTCCGTTTTTATGGGCCTGATCCACCGCTACACAAAGGTACTGAATCGCTTTTTCCAGATCCGTTCCCTTATAATATGTGATCGGCACATCCTTCGTCACAATATTGTGAATCTTCGCATGACGGATTTTTAACAGATCCGTGTTGGTCAGAATCGGATTATTCACTTTTAACACACGACAGTTTTCCGCTTTTTCTTCCAGAATATTTCCTTCATCACCGATATAAATAGAGGTGGAAGTGACGATCTCTTCCCGAAGAGCGTCAATCGGCGGATTGGTCACCTGTGCAAACATCTGTTTAAAATAATTAAATAACGGCTGATGCCGTTTGGATAATACCGGCAGCGGCGAATCCACACCCATGGCATTGATGGCCTCGCTGCCATTTAACGCCATCGGCACCAGTACGCTCTTTACATCATCGTAAGTATAACCAAAGGCCTTCATCAGGCGGTTATTTTCTTTATAATTGTATTCTTCCACCGGAATGTTGGGAATCTTCAGGTCGGACAGTTCCACCAGATTATCGGAAAGCCATTCTCCGTACGGCTGTTTTTTCACGTAAGAATCTTTCAGCACCTCATCGTCGATCAGTTCACCCTTTACCGTATCTACCAGCAGCATTTTGCCCGGATGTAATCGTTCTTTTTTTACAATGTGGGTCGTATCACAGTCTACCACTCCCACTTCCGAAGACAAGATCAACTGATCGTCATCGGTAATGTAGTAGCGGGAAGGCCGCAGACCATTCCGGTCAAGAACCGCTCCCATAATATCCCCATCGGTAAATAAAATGGAAGCCGGGCCGTCCCACGGTTCCATCATGGTGGCATAATACTGATAAAAATCTCGTTTTTCCCGGCTCATGCTGGCATCGTTCTGCCATGGTTCCGGTATGGTGATCATCACAGCCAGAGGAAGCGGCATGCCGCTCATCACCAGAAATTCCAGCGTATTATCCAGACGGGCAGAATCTGAACCGTTAGGATCCACCACCGGCATCAGTTTGATCATTTCATCTTTTAAATACTCTGACTCCATCTTTTCTTCTCTGGCCAGCATCTTATCCGCATTTCCCCGAATGGTGTTGATCTCTCCGTTATGCACAATAAACCGATAAGGATGCGCCTTTTCCCAGCTCGGCGTTGTATTGGTGGAAAAACGGGAGTGCACCAGCGCAATGGCGGACGTGTACTCCGGATCGTGAAGATCGTTATAAAAATTACGCAGCTGTCCCACCAGAAACATTCCTTTGTATACAATGGTACGACTGCTCAGAGACACCACATAAGCGGCGTCATTGGACTGCTCAAAAACTCTGCGGACAATATAAAGACGACGATCGAAAGCGATTCCTTTTTCCACGTCCGCCGGGCGTTCTACGAATCCCTGCATGATACACGGCATACAGTTTTTCGCTTTTTTGCCCAGAATATCCGGCTGCACCGGAACTTCTCTCCAGCCCAGGAAGTTCAGCCCCTCTTTTTCTACAATAATCTCGAACATTTTTTTTGCCCGGTTTCTTTCCAGTTCATCCTGCGGCATAAAAAACATGCCGATACCGTAATCCCTTTCATCGCCAATAAAAATGCCGAGGGAATCGCAGGCCTTTTTAAAGAACGGATGCGAAATCTGTACAAGGATTCCTACTCCATCACCTGTCTTACCCTCGGCGTCTTTGCCGGCTCTATGTTCAAGATTTTCTACAATTTTCAATGCATTGGATACTGTGGCATGGCTCTTTATGCCTTTGATATTCACCACGGCACCAATACCACAGTTATCATGTTCAAAAACAGGATCATAAAGACCAGTCTGTTTTCTCTCCTGCCCCATGGTATCACCCTTTCTTTTCTTTCTGTGCTTTTTATTGTAAATCATTTTTCCGCCTTTGTAAATATAAACATTTTAATAAATTGTCAGATTATTTATTTTCTTTATTTTTTTCAATGAATTGTCTGTCTATTTTTGATTTTAAAACAAAATTAACTTCTTTTTTCTCATTTGCATATATTTTTTCACCGGGGCAGTCTTACAAAAAAACAGGCCGCACGCTGCGTCGATTCAGCGTGCGGCCTGTCAGGGTTTCCCATCCTCTGCACAGCCATGGACCCTACAAAGGACGGGGAACACCGATGCGATCTCAACGGATCGTCTGAGATTTATTTGTAAAGTTCGATCATTCTCTGGAGTTTTTCGAAACGAGCTTTGGCTGCTTCTTCAGACTCTTTGAAGAGTTTTTCTGCTCTTTCAGGGAATGGTTTGATCAGACGGGTATAACGAGCTTCGTTATTCAGGAATTCCTGATATGTTCCGTCGCCTTCTTTGGATGTTAATGTAAATGGATTCTTTCCGGCTGCTTTCTTCGCAGGGTCGAAGGAGAAGAGATTCCAGTATCCAGCTTTCACTGCTTTCTTCATTTCATCCTGACAGTGGTTCATTCCACCTTTGGCAATACCGTGAAGTTCACATGGAGCGTATCCGATGATCAGGGATGGTCCGTTGTAAGCTTCTGCTTCTGCCAGACATTTTACTGCCTGGTTAGGGTTAGCGCCCAGAGCGATCTGTGCAACGTATACGTAACCGTAGCTCATTGCGATTTCTGCAAGGCTCTTCTTGCCGATTTCTTTACCGGCAGCAGCGAACTGACAAACTTCACCGATGTTGGAAGCTTTGGATGCCTGTCCACCTGTATTGGAGTACATTTCTGTATCGAATACCATGATATTTACGTTCTCGCCGGAAGCCAGTACGTGGTCAAGTCCACCGAAACCAATATCGTATGCCCATCCGTCACCACCGAAGATCCATACGGATTTCTTGGACAGGTACTGTTTTTTCTCCAGCACTTCCGCTGCGTCAGGACATCCTGCTGCTGCGGCTTTTTCTACCTCTGCGATCAGCGCTTTCGCTGCCGGTGCATTTTCTTTTGTCATGTCTTTTGTTTCCATGAACTTATCGAATGCAGCCTTGAATTCAGCAGTTGCTTTATCGGAAGCAGCCATCTTCTCTAATTTAGCGATAGCCTGATTACGTAATGTTTTCTGTCCCAGATACATACCGAAACCATGTTCAGCATTGTCCTCGAATAAGGAGTTTGCCCATGCAGGTCCCTGTTTGGAATCTTTGTTTACGGTATATGGACATGTAGCAGCAGGTCCACCCCAGATGGAAGAACATCCTGTTGCGTTACTGATGTACATCTGTTCACCGAATAACTGTGTGATCAGACGAGCGTAAGATGTCTCTGCACATCCTGCACAAGATCCGGAGAACTCAAGCAGTGGCTGATTGAACTGAGAACCTTTCACTGTTGTATCCGCAGGAGCACCTGGTTTTTTGCCTACACTTGCTACCAGGTAATCGAATACCGGCTGTTCTGCTGCCTGAGATTCCTGTGGAACCATCTTGATTGCAGCGGTAGGACAAACGGTGATACATTCTCCACATCCCATACAGTCTAATGGAGATACGCTCATCGTATATTTATATTCGCTTGCTTTTGGTTTTGTATCAGCAACTTTCATGTTGTCCGGTGCAGCTTTGATTTCTTCTTCGCTTACCATGAATGGACGAATCGTTGCATGAGAACATACGAATGCACACTGGTTACACTGGATACATTTTTCCGGATCCCATTCTGGAACGGATACGGCTGTACCACGTTTTTCGTATGCGGAAGCTCCCAGTTCGAACTGACCATCTGCAATATCCTTGAATGCGGATACTGGCAGGCTGTCACCATCCATAAGGCTGATTGGGTTCATCAGTTCTTCTACCATTTTAACGGTTGCCGGGTTACCTTCCAGTTTAGCTGCCGGAGCATCTGCTTCCGGATTAGACCAGGAAGCTGGAATCTCTACTTTATGAACGGCATCTACACCAGCGTCGATTGCTTTGTAGTTCATTTCTACCACTGCGTCACCCTTCTTGCTGTAGGATTTCTTTGCAGCGGCTTTCATGAAGTCAACCGCTTCTTCGATTGGCATGATGTTCGCCAGTTTGAAGAATGCAGACTGTAAGATCGTGTTGGTACGTTTACCCATACCAATTTCGATTGCTTTGTCGATGGCGTTGATGGTGTATAACTGAATGTTATTGTCTGCAATATATTTCTTTGCTGCTGCAGGCATATGTTTATCTAATTCTTCGTCGCTCCACTGGCAGTTGATCATGAAGATTCCGCCTGGTTTTACGTCCTGAACCATCTTGTATCCTTTGATAACATAGGATGGGTTATGACAGGCAACGAAGTCTGCCTGATTGATGTAGTATGGGCTCTTGATCGGGTTATCACCAAAACGTAAGTGAGAAATTGTGATACCACCGGTCTTTTTGGAGTCATACTGGAAGTATGCCTGAATATATTTATCTGTGTGGTCACCGATAATCTTTGTAGAGTTCTTGTTTGCACCAACGGTACCGTCTCCACCAAGACCCCAGAATTTACATTCTACTGTACCAGGAGCGGAGGTGATTGGCGCCGGTTTAACTTCTGGCAGGGACAGGTTTGTCACGTCGTCCACAATACCGATAGTGAAACGAGCTTTTGGCGCATCTTTCTTCAGTTCTGTATAAATTGCAAATACAGAAGAAGGCGGTGTATCTTTAGAACCTAAACCATAACGTCCTGCTGTCAGGATAATATCGTTAAGACCTGCTTCACGAAGAGTGGTTGCCACATCAAGGTACAGAGGATCGCCTAATGCACCAGGTTCTTTTGTACGGTCAAGGACAGCAATTTTCTTTGCGGTTTCCGGAATTACTTTCAGTAATGCGGAAGATACCCATGGACGGTACAGACGAACTTTGATCAGACCAACTTTTTCGCCGGCTTTTGTCAGATAATCGATTACTTCTTCTGCTACGTCACAGATGGATCCCATAGCGATGATCACACGGTCTGCATCCGGTGCGCCGTAGTAGTTGAATAAGTCGTAGTTTGTTCCTAATTTTTCGTTAACCTTAGCCATGTATTTCTCTACAACAGCCGGTAAAGCATCATAAACGGAGTTACATGCTTCACGATGCTGGAAGAAAACGTCACCATTTTCATGGGAACCACGCATAGCTGGTTTTTCCGGATTCAGCGCATGCTCACGGAAAGCTTTTACTGCATCCATATTGCACATTTCTTTCAGGTCAGCATAATCCCATTTTTCAATCTTCTGAATCTCATGGGATGTACGGAAACCATCAAAGAAGTTGATGAATGGCACTTTACCTTCAATAGCTGCAAGATGCGCTACCGGGCTCAGGTCCATAACTTCCTGTGGGTTGGTCTCAGCCAGCATAGCGAAACCGGTCTGACGACATGCATAAACGTCACTGTGGTCACCGAAGATATTCAGAGACTGTGTAGCAACGGTACGTGCAGAAACATCAAATACACAAGGAAGCTGTTCTGCAGCAATTTTATACATGTTAGGAATCATCAGAAGAAGACCCTGAGAAGCTGTAAATGTAGTGGTGATCGCACCTGCTGCCAGGGAACCATGTACAGTACCGGCTGCACCTGCTTCAGACTGCATTTCACTGACAACTACCTGATTACCAAAAATGTTTTCCTGACCTGCTGCTGCCCACTGGTCAATGGAGTCAGCCATAGGACTGGATGGTGTAATAGGATAGATTGCGGCAACATCTGTATAGGCATAAGCAACATGTGCAGCAGCCGTATTTCCATCCATAGACTGTTTTGCTCTTGGCATTGAATTTTCCTCCTTAAAAGTTAAAGATATGGTTGTTTTAATTCGACATAATATTATCATTTTTTTTTGAAAATGTAAAGCCAAATCACCCATGTTTGTATACAAATACAAGATTATGCACCAAAAACTGGTATAATGCCAATTCTTGCCCTTGACATCTCTCTTTCGTATATTTTTTTCACATTTTCCTTGCATTTTTTATGACTTTTGATTAACATTCTTCGCTTTGTGACAGCCAATAAATTTCCACACAGGCGGAAAGACAAAGCAGCAAAAAAACCGGCCCGCTGTTTTTCTGGATAAAAAATCCGATATAGCCAAAATAAGGAATATACTCCGTCACCTGCCCGCGAATCTGTTCCTGATACAGCCGTTGTTCATCCGCCCGCGCATTGGCATCTCCCTTCGTACCATAGCTGCCATCCGGCCCCTTATCCACAATACGGTGGGTCACGCAAAGGGCCTGTCCACCAAACTCTGTATAAAAAGCCACAATATCCCCGATGCCATAGTCGTCTTTTTCCCGGACAAAGAGCATACTCCCCTTCCGGATTACCGGTTCCATACTGTCGGAAGTTTCATAATAAATCTGCCGTCCGGCCAGAAAAGCCAGTCCCGACAGAAAAAATACGCCGAACAATATCCCCCACAGCATCCCGGTCAACATACGCATCCCTTTCCACCAGAGTTTCGCTGTTGTTCCCGGTTTCCAGCGGCTTTTTCGCCTTTTCTTTCTTTTTTCGTAAATTCTTCTGCTCATAGTATAAGATATGAACCACCGGCACATAATATGACAAAGGCTCCCAGCATGCCCAGACACAAAAACGGCCCTAGCGGAAATGTACTTTTCCGCCCGGCCCTGCGGCACAACAACAGGCCCGCTCCATACAGACCGGCACAGAAAAACCCCAGTACCGCCGCCAGAAGAATCCCCCGCACGCCAAGGAAAAATCCTCCGGCAGCCATCAGCTTCACATCGCCGCCCCCAAGACTTCCCGGAAGAATCACCCCCAGCAAAAACAGAGGAAGACTGACCACAAACATGCCGGCCACCGACGGTCTGGGCAGATACACGGCGGACAGTTTTTCCGGAAAGCTCCACATGGCTGCCAGGCCCAGCAACAGCAAAATCCCGTTTTGCCTGTCCGGAATTTTTCCGGTCTGATAATCTTCCCAGGCAATTTTACATAAAACGCTGATAAAGCCCACGATAATAAAAACGACCGCCGTCCCCCTCATTTTATCTCCTCCTCACCATACTTCTTCCTGCTTCTCTCTTTTCCTTTCCCCATCATGTCTCCCCCCAGCCTCTTTGTTTTCCAAGACGTATTTTCCAATTAAATAAAAAAAGAGACGGCGATGCATCTTACGCATAGCCGTCTTATGAAGTGAGGGGTACTTCATGTAGAAAATAATTCTATTGAGTATTATAACATAATTCTTTAATTAATCAATATAAAGTATTCATATTTCTTTATTTCCGGCGGAACTTTTTTGTGTTTTATTCTTTCCCTTTTCTCCGGAAAACGGACAACTCCGGCATCCTCCCCTGCATCACGGCAGAAAAACATTCTGCCCAAGCCGCGCAAAAGCCTCGCGGATTCTGCTGGCCGGCGAAGCAAGATTCATGCGGATATGGCATGGCCCGCCAAAAGGTCTTCCGTCCTGCCAGCCCACTCCCACATCCCAGCCAGCCTTAAGCAGCTGGTCGATGGTGATTCCCGCTTCTTCGCAGTATTTTGTACAATCCAGGAAAATCATATACGTTCCCTGCGGCATGGATACATCTACTCCATGAAAATTCTCCCGGATAAAATCTACGGCATATCGTGCATTTTCTTCCAGAACGGTTCGCAGCTCCTCAAGCCACTGACTGCCTTCCGGTTTATAGGCTCCGATGAGGGCGTGCATGGAAAGAACGTTCATTTCATTATAGTGGGTCGCATTGCCATATCTGGTAATTCTGTCCCGCAGATAATCACTGTAAATGACATGGAAACTTCCGATCATGCCGGCAATATTAAAGGTTTTGCTGGGTGCATAAACAGCAATCACATGATCTCTCGCCCAGCGGCTGATTTCCGGGGAAGGAATATGCCTGTGCCCGGAGAAAGTCAGATCCGCCCAGATTTCATCGCTGATCACATAACAGTCGTTGGCTTGATAGACTTCCATGGCTTTTTCCAGTTCCCAGCGTTCCCACACCCGTCCGCATGGATTATGCGGAGAACAGAAAATCGCCAGATGAATATGATTCTCCTTTAATTTTCGGTCCATGTCTTCATAATCCATCCGCCAGATTCCTTCTTCATCTTTTTTAAGCGGGCTGAATACCGATTTTCTCCCCAGTCCTTCAATATCCGAAGTAAAGCCCAGATAAAACGGGCTGTGGATTAAAATCTTATCCCCCGGCTGAGAAAGCACATTGACTGCGCTGGTCACACAACCATGTACGCCATTTTCATAGCCGATATGCTCCTTTTTCAGTCCGGTCACCCCAAAATGTTCCTCCTGCCACCGGATAATCGAGGCATAATATTCTTCCGATGGACGGAAATATCCAAAAGCCGGATGGGCAAGTCTGTCCATAATCGCTCCGGTCACCGAAGGACAGGTGGGAAAGTTCATATCCGCTACCCACATGGGAATAAAATCAAAACCTTCTCCGGGCGCGTCCGGTTCATTGCCCCACACTTTATCCGCTCCGATACTGTCAATGGCCAGAGCGTCCTTCCCCCTTCGATCCATGATAGAAGTAAAATCGTATTTCATCTGCAAATCATCCTCCTTTTTGTCAGTCTTCTTCGTCTATCCTGATGATACCACAGGAAGAAAAAGATTGACAGACAAAAAGAGAATCCCGGGTGATCCGGGATTCTCCGTGGAAAGCAGGCTGCCTCATTCAAACACGATGCCGCCCTTTATTCTGGCTTTTTCCAAAACGCCAATGACATCCACCGATTCTGCGGTCAGCTTTTCTGCCGTTTCATAATCTTTCTCATCAATGATTCGCGCAAAATCCTGAAATTCCCGGGTCATGCGGTGGTGCTGCTCTTCTGCCTCAAAATGTTCTGTGATCGTCGCACGAACCATAGCGCCCGCCGCGTCTCTCACTTTCTCAGTTACCCCTTCATCCACATACACAGTTTCCAGCGCAGATGCCACATTGGGCTTACTGTCCACCTTCATCCAGCCCTTTTCTCCCTGCACACAGACATATCCCGGACTATCGGAATCTTTGGCTCCGGTACAGACTGCGGAAAAGCCATCGTATTTCATCACCAGCGTTCCCGATGTATCTATCCCGTTACGCCCTTGATTTGGATAATATTCCACGTCCTCCGGCACCCCAAACAGACCAACGCAATAATGAATATTATAAATGTTAATATCATACAGGGCGCCGCCGTAGTACTGCGGATCAAAAGCGTGTTCAATTTCCCCTTTGAGATAATGGTCATATCGGCTGGAATACTGCGAATAATTACAAAGCACCATCCGCAATGTTCCCAATTTTTCCAGATTAGCTTTCATCTGCGTAAAAACCTCATTATGAAGAATCGTGATCGCCTCCAAAAGATTTCTTTCCTGTGCAATTTGCTGCAGTTCTTTTGCTTCTTTCCAGAATCCGGTAAATGGTTTTTCCAAAATCACATGTTTACCATGGAGCAGCGCTTCTCTGGCATAAGGATAATGGGCGCTGTTGATAAGACCAATATAAACGGTATCCGCCTCTGTTTTTTCCAGCAGTTCCTGATAATCCGTATAAATCTCACGAATATTATATTTTTCTGCCAGCGCCTCGGCTTTTGCCCTGCTGTGCGGTCTGGCAAACACCGCTGTTTTCTCTATGTTTTTTACTGGTTCTACAGCAAACAGTGCGTCTGCAATGATTTTTCCGGTCCCTATAAATGCAAGTTTCATAAACTACCTCCCTGTCCTTTTGTGCATCCGTTTCTTCTATAAGAAAACGCAGCCTGGTATAAATACCGGTTCGACCACTTATGGTATAAAAATTATAACAAACCGGGAGACGCATTGCAATTCTCCCGGCCAAAAACATCTTGTAAAAATTTTACATTTATGATATACTTTCAGCAATACCCTCTTTCTGGTCATGGCAGATAACGGATTTTTTACACGTCCATGATCTGCACAATACAAAAAAGGCAGGTGATTCTCATGATCAGAACATTAACCGCTACCGACGTTGACCGGGTCGCAGAGATATGGCTGGATACCAACATCCGCGCCCACCACTTTATTTCCGACCGATACTGGAAGGAACATTTTCCTTCGGTAAAATCCATGTTCGCCCAGGCAGAACTCTATGTCTACGAAGATCAGGATGGGATCGAAGGTTTTATCGGTCTGGACGGCGATTACATCGCCGGACTGTTCATCTGGTCTGCTTCCCAGTCCAGAGGTATAGGCCGACAGCTCCTTTCTTTTGTCAAATGCCTTCACCCCCGGCTGCGCCTTCACGTTTATGTGCAAAATCAGAGAGCCATCCGGTTCTATCAACGGGAGGGATTCTCTATAGAAACGGAAAGTCTGGATACGACCACCGGCGAAAAAGAATATGCCATGTTATGGACAAAAGAGCAGCCGTAGCTGCTCCCTGTTGTCCGTCATGGCGTCTGACTGACTGTTTTTTCGGTTTCTTTGTCCGCCGGCTTCTCCTTTGCCGTGGTCGTTTCTCCGGCTGCCGTCACCTCTGTGGTTGCCGCGGCTGCCGCATGTTCTTCATAGGTTTTAAAATAGAGGTTCGTTCCGTCATTTTTTACCTGATCTGCCTGAAAATACAGATATTCATGTTCTTCCGGATGCAATACGCCATCGATAGCTTCCAGACTTGGATTACAGATTGGGCCAATCGGAAGACCATTGTTTTTATACGTGTTATATGGAGACTCCACTTCCAGATGTCCATAGAGCACCCGGTCTACACCGTACATTCCTTCCGAAAGCGCATAAACTACCGTGGAGTCGAACTGCAGACGCATATTCTGGCGCAGACGATTGTTAATTACTCCCGCTATGGTCGGATATTCCGACGGCGTCTCCGTCTCCTTCTGCACCAGCGACGCGCGAATCAGGACTTCTTCCATGGTCATTCCCAGCGCCTTTGCTTCTTCCTGTCTCTTCTCATCAAACTTCTGCATAAATTCATCCAGAATCTTTTTCACCAACTGTTCTCCGGTCATATTTTCTGATAAATAATACGTATCCGGGAACAAATAACCTTCCAGTTGATAAAAAACCTGTCCCTGATCCGGAAGAAGATCTTTACCGGCAAAATCATCGGCTGCCTTTTTTACCGCCTGCAAAAACTCTTCTTTGGTCATAATTTTCTCTTTTTCCAGTTTCGCTGCAATCATCGGCACCGAGTATCCTTCAGGAATCGTGAAGGATTCTTCCTTTTTCTGCGCGCCGCCAGTGGTCATCTCTTTTATGATTCTCTCCAGAGACATCCCGTCATTTAGCTGGAACGTTCCATAGCGAAGTTTTCCACGGGCATCAGAAAAATATATTTTCAGCAGAAACGCCGATTCATAGCGGATGGCTCCCGCATCCTTCAGCACTTTTGCCATCTGTCTCGTCGTCATGCCTTTTTCCACGGTCACTTCCACCGCTTTTCCTTTTCCCGTATCCGTACGGGAATATTCTCTCCATATGGAAAAGGCAAAGGTCAGCAGCAACGTAACCACAATCAATCCTGCCGGCAGCAAAAATTTCGGCAGACGCCCCTTTTTTCTTCCTTCCCGGCGTCTGTTTTTCCGGGGTTCCTTTTCTTCCTGGACGTCCGGATGAAAAACCGTTTCCTCTTTTGTCTCCCCGGAGTCCGTATTCTCCCCGTCCGGGCTGCATGTTGTTTTCTCCTCCGTCCCGGCAGACGTCATTTTTTCTTCTCCGTCCAATCCGGATGCATTCTTCTCTTTTTCCGGTTTCGGCTTATATTTTATCTCTAACATATTTTCCTCCATACCTGCTGTGTGTATAAAGATTATCCTTTTATTTTCTACATTATCATATATCCTGTAACGAAACAAGAACGTTTTTCTTAACATTTCCTGTGCACTTTGTCTATATTGTACCCGCATGGTATACTACATAACAAGGGAATTTTCCACCATTTACAAAAACAGAACGAGGTACTTTACTTATGCAGATTAACATCCATGCTTATCTCCAACCGCCTTATGCGCAGGCCTACCTGCAGCATTTGCACCAGTTGCTCCGACAGCAGCCTTCTCTGGGTCTTCCCGAAAACCTCTCCGGAGACCATCACATTTTTCTCTGTGACCGGGACAGGGATATTCAGCGGCTTTGCGGGGAAGGAAAGGCAGTCATTGCAGTTTCTCATCCCCATAACCGACAGGAAGATTTAATGGGTTCCCCCTGGCTTGTGCTTGCGCCGGACGCGCTGACCCCGGATTTTCTGAAAGAAGTCTATTGCCGGCATAACGCACTGCCCCTGCCTGTCGGACAAACTTCCCGCTGTCTGATTCGGGAACTGACATTGGCCGATCTGCCAGAATTACTTTCTTTACAGCAGGAAAATCTTTCTCAGCCCGATGGATGCTTTTTTCCTGCAGAATGTCCGTCGCCGGAAGAATTTCTCCGTCATTATATCGACCACCAGTATCCTTTTTACGATTTTGGTCTCTATGCCATTATCGACAAAACAACGGAAACCTTTATGGGCATTGCCGGAATTTCCGAAGTGCGCGATACCACGGCACTTTTTGGCTACAGTCTTTTACGCCGGTGGCAAAAGCAGGGCATTGCCAGAGAAGTGGTTTCCACTCTGCTGGAAGAAGAAAAAAAGAAGGAACGATTTACGCAGTTTGCTGCTTTGATCGCTCCTTCTCATCAAGATTCTCTTGCCCTTGCCCGCCATTGCGGACTGACGATTTTACACTGACCGTTGTTTTTTCTCTTTTTGCCTTCTCCTGCCTTTCTTCTCCCTTTTCTCCCTTTTCTCCCTCTTGTCTTTCTTGTCGATCAGGAGATAAAAGGTCGGCATCATAAGCAGACACAACAGCGTTGAGGCGAGCAAGCCGCCGATAATAACATAGCCCATCCCCTGCATCATCTCATTCTCTCCGGCCACCACCATGGGTACCATGGCAAGAATCGTGGTCAAGGTGGTCATGAGGATTGGTCGGAGCCTGATTTTTCCGGCTTCTACCAGAGCCTCTTCCAACGGACGATGTTCTTTTTCCTGATTGACGGTATCCACCAGAAGGATGCCATTATTGACCACAATGCCCATCAGCATTAAAAATCCCATCATGGATACCATATTCATACTGTTTCCACAGATGAACAGCAGAAAAAAGGAACCAATCAGAGAAAAAGGAATGCAGGTCATGACCATAAGGGAAAACCTCGGAGATTCAAACTGCATGGCCATCACCAGAAATACCAGAAAGATTCCCGCCAGAATCGCCTGAAAAATTGCCGTCAGGTTCTCCACCATCATCTCATCCATCATGGAGGTACTCAAACCTACTCCTTCGGGATAATGCATTTTTTCTGCTTTTTTCCTGATGATCTTTGCCGCCTTTCCTTTACTGTCCTGACTGACCGTGGCGGAAACGGTCACCTGATATTTTCCATCCGCCCGCTGAATCATCTGCAGCTGCTGGTCGTATTCAACACGGGCAATATCGCCGAGCATCGTCATCTTGCCCGTCTGTCCGGTCAGCGATTTTCCCAGCAACTGCTGCATCGTTTCATAAGCGCCGTCCGGGTAATTGAGAATAATGTCGTATTCTTTCCCGTCCTGTTCCATGGTGGCTGCCGTCACGCCGGTCAGGGTCGCATAAAGGTCAGCTGCCACACCCGCCGGAGACAACCCTGCATTGGCGGCCTTCAGCGGATCAACTACCACATGGGCGCTGGTCCGGGCATCGGCGGCATCGGAAGTGACATGGATAACCCCCGGAGTTTCCGTCATCATCTTCTCTATCTGCTCCGCGCCTTTTCGCAGTGCGTCCATCTGTGTTCCGGCAAGAACCACCTGTACCTGATCGGTGGAAAAAGCGCCCATGGACGCACTGTCTCCGCCAGAGGCCTCCACATAAATATCCATGTTTGTCATGGCATCCAGTTTTTTCGTATAAACTTCCACCGCTTCCTGAGAACTTCGTTTACAATCCTCCACGGCATAGGCGGAAATGGATGCGGTATTTCCGGACAGCGACAAACGATAGCGGTCAAAATACCGATCCTGGGCAACCATTTTTTCTATGGCGGCAATTCTTTTTTCCATTTCTTCTCTTTTTGTTCCTGAACGGAATTTGGCCGTAATCTGCAGACTTCCGTCATAGGTTGTCGGAATTAACTCCAGCGAAAGACTGGATGCCATCACAAACGTAACGACCAGCAGCATGACACAAACAAAAATCGTTGTTTTTTTCCGGTACAGCAGTTTCTTTAATCCTCGATCATAGCTTTTTTTCACCCGTTCAAGGAAATGATTGACCGGACTTTCTTCTTTTTCTTGCGGTGCAATTTTAGAAAACATCAGCGGGGTTACGCAAACCGCACTGAGCAGGGATGAAAGCATGGAAAACACAATGATAAATCCCAACTGACCGAACATCTGTCCCGCCATCCCCTTCATCAGACTCAACGGCAGGTAAACTACCACCGTCGTTAATGTTGATGCCGCAATGGACAGGAGAACCGTACCCGTTCCTTTCAGGGCGGCCTCCATATAATCCTCGCATTCTTTTTTCAGTCGGAAACAGCTTTCCAGGACTACGATGGAATTATCCACGATCATTCCAATGGCAATCACCAATGCCCCGGTGGTGATCACGTTCAGAGAAAATCCCAGCAGATACATACAAATCAACGTCGCCAGTACGGACAACGGCATGGAACTTCCCACGATCAGACTGGCTCTCCAGTCTCCGAAAAACACAAACAACACCGCCATGGCCAAAACCACGCCAAGGGCCAACGTCTGGGCTACGGAAGATAAAGAAGATATAATTTCTTCCCCGGCGTCGTAAATTACGTCAAATCTGACGCCGGCGTCAGCCTTTTCCAGATTTTTAATTACTTTTTTTATTTTTTTCGTCACCTTGACTGTGGATGCGCTCTGATTTTTTATCACGCTGACCGTCACATTATCTTCCCCGTTAAAACGGCTGACGCTTTCCGCCTCCTTCGTGGCAAAAGAAATATCCGCCACATCTCCCAGACGGATTAATGCGCCGGTCGCCGTGGTCAGCGGTGTATTTTTCAGATCCTGCAGGGAAAGAAAACGATCGCTGGTATTCACATGAATATCCTGACTTCCCGCCTGGATTGTTCCCGCCGGAATATTATAATCGGCGCCTCCGATAAAACCCGCTATGGCGTTGATATTTAATCCATATTGATTTAATTTTTGCTCATTTAATTTTACACGGATATAATTCTGCGCTCCTCCGGTGACTTTCACCTGCGCCACATGACTGATGGATTCCAACTGAGGAACCAGCGTATCTTCAATATAGGCCGGCATATCCGAAGAACCATCGTTGGTTACGGAAAGGGTCATGGTGTCCATGGCATTGACGTCCATCTGCATGATTACCGGCTCCTGTGCATCCTCCGGCAGATCCAGAAGATCTAATGCCGCCGACAAATCGGTATAGGCGTCGTTCATGTCCTGGTCGTAATCATAGGTAAACGCAACCATGGAATAATTTTCGTAGGAATAAGACATACAGCTTTGCACGCCGCTTAATGCTTCCCCGGCGCTCTCCACTTTCTCCGTAACCAGTTCGCCGATACTCTCCGGGCTGGCTCCCGGATAAACCGTACTGACCATCATCATGGGCATCTGAATATCCGGAATCAGTTCCATGTTAAAGTTAAACAGGGAGGCAAAGCCAAAGACAACGATGCCCAGCAGCACCAGCACCGTAGTGACCGGTCTTCTCAACACAAATCTGGTTAAACTCATGGTTGTTCTCCCCCTTTACTCTTCTTCATGATTCCCTCCGGTTTCGGACTGCCCGGCCTTGCTTCCGGCGATTTTCGCACCATTTTTCAACCCGGACGCCCAGGAAGTGATGACTTCCTCTCCCGGTTCTATTCCATTTTCGATGACAATGGTTTCCTCATCATACTCACCGGTCGTCACATCCACCCGAAGCGCTTCTCCGTCTTTTACGCAATAGACATAGGGCTGATTCTCTTCATAATACACTGCGTCATAAGGCACCAGAATCTGATTATCCGCCCGGCCGGTCACCACGGAAAGAGATACGCTGATTCCGGTGGAAAGGGTACTTTCTTTTCCCATATAGATTTGTGCTTCTACTTTAAATAATCCCTTCTGTGGATCCACCGCTGTTCCCACCAGCGATATATGTCCTTTGTATGTTTTTTCATTGTTTTCTACCCTGACGGCGTCTCCCTGTTTCAGGAAATTTTTCACCTCTTCCGTCACATAAAAGGTTACCAGCATGGTTTCTTTTCCGGAAATCGTAAAGGCCGGCATTCCCGACGGTGTAAAAAGTTCATTTTCCGTCACATTCAATGCTTCGACCACCCCGTCAACAGGCGCTTTCACCGTATACAGTTCTTTCTGATATTGTGCGGAATCCACGCCGGTCTTTGCCGCATCAATCTGTGCGTCATACACGGCGTCCGAACTGCCTGCCGCCATTTTCTGTGATTTTCTGGCCGCCTGCAAACTGCTTTTCGTTGTCTTGATCTGCGTTTTCAGGGTGGCAATGGAATTTTTTAACGTGGTTATCCCACTTTCCGCCTCTCCATAAGAAGCGGCCACTTTATTATAGGCAGCTTCCGCATCGTTGGCATTCTCTTTTAAGGAATTTAATCCCGTATCGCTTAAATACTCCACCGTCAACCCGGAACTTTGCAAACTGCGCATCAACGCAGCGGCTGTTTCCGCTTTTTTTGCAGCTCCGGCTTCCGCACCGCCATCTTCGCCCGGCACAGGCGTCATGGCCGCAGTCAGCCCCGCTGTTGTCTGGCAATCGGGATTGGCGCTCAGAAATGTCTGATAATTAATGTATAGGGTCTGGGCAGTTTTGTATGTCTTTTTTGCCGTTGTGAAAGCTGTCTGGGCCTGTCTGGACGCGGTATCCATATCCCCTTGCACCGCCTGTAGCTTCTTCAACTGTTTTTGGGCAGTTTTTAAAGATTTTTCATAGGAATCCAGCGTGTCTTCTAAAGTTTTCATACTGGACCTGGACTGTTCTGCCGCCAGATCTTTCTGTTCTCCGGCAGCTTCCTTCCCCGCCCGGGCGCTGTCTACTGCATTTTGGGCGCTGTCCACCGAAAACTGTGCTGCCGTATCATCAAACTTGCACAAAATATCTCCTTCTTTTACCTGATCTCCTACCTGCACATTTACTCTGGTTACCGTACCGGAAACCATCGGTGTTACATCCACAGAGTCATTGGGCGTTACTGTGCCAATATACGTTCCATATAGTTCCAGAGTTCCCTTTTCTGCCGTCTGCGTATCCACATGGATTTCTGTGGACATTTTCTCTTCCACTTTTTTTCCACAGCCGCTTATCATTCCCGCTGTCAGAGTCACTGCCAGCGCTGCCGCCAGATATTTTCCGCTCTTTCCCTTTCGATCTTTCACGATTTTTCTTTTCTCCTTCCCATACTTCCCTGTATTCTATACCAACTACGTTAAAATATTATATTCCCTGTATCGCAGGAAAACAATGGAAAATAAAAAAATCCCCTACAGAATATTGCCCGCAGGGCATATCCAATTCTATAGGGAATTTCTTTTTTACCATTGCTTAAAATTCAATGGCTGAACATCTTTACGATTAAACGATAAACATGGCGTCGCCAAAGGAGAAGAATCGATATTTTTCCCTGACCGCTTCTTCGTAGGCTGCCATAATATGATCTTTTCCTGCCAGCGCCGATACCAGCATCAGCAGTGTGGACTCCGGCAGATGGAAGTTGGTGATCAGGGCGTCGATGGCCTTAAAACGATAGCCCGGATAGATGAAAATCTCCGTATTTCCACTGCCCGGATGGATCACCCCGGCCTCATCCGCTACCGATTCCAAAGTTCTGGTACTGGTCGTTCCCACGGAAATGATCCGGCCGCCGGCCTGACGAACGGCATTGATCAGATCCGCCGCCTCCTTAGTCACATGATAATATTCCGAATGCATGTGGTGTTCCAATACATTTTCCACCTTAACGGGACGGAAAGTCCCCAGGCCGACATGCAGGGTTACCCGGGCAATTTTTACCCCCATCTCTTCTATCTGCTGTAAAAGTTCCGTGGTAAAATGCAATCCGGCTGTAGGCGCCGCGGCAGAACCTTCATATTTGGCATAAACCGTCTGGTATCGATTTTTATCTTCCAGTTTATGGGTGATATACGGCGGCAGCGGCATCTGTCCCAGGCGGTCCAGAACCTCTTCAAAAATTCCTTCGTAATGAAATTGTACCAGGCGATTGCCGTCCGGCAAAACTTCGAGAATCTCTCCCCGAAGCTCTCCGTGGCCAAAAACTACTTTGGCGCCCTGGCGACATTTCTTTCCCGGTTTTACCAGCGTTTCCCACACATCGTTTTCTTTTCGTTTTAATAAGAGAAGTTCGATTTTCGCTCCGGTATCTTCCCGGCTGCCGATCAGGCGGGCCGGGATAACCTTGGTATCGTTAAGCACAAGGCAGTCTCCAGGCTGAAGATACCGGGTGATGTCGTGAAAAATATGATGGCTGATTTCTCCCGTTTTTTTATCCAATACCATAAGCCGGGAAGAAGATCGGTCCGTCAGCGGATCCTGAGCAATCAGCTCTTCCGGCAGATCATAATAAAAATCACTGGTTTTCATGTTTGTTTCCTCTATCTTTGTTTCCATCATGCTCTGATTTTCACACCCATTTTTTCCAGTTCCACAAGGATCTTGTCCACAATCTTGTTGACTTCCGCAGTTTCCAGACTTCTTTCCGGTGAGCGGAATACCAGACTGAAGGCTACGGATTTATAACCTTCTTCAATCTGAGAGCCTTCGTATACGTCAAAGAGCTGGATACTTTCCAGAAGCTTTCCACCTTTTTCCCGCATGACTTTTTCCAGTTGTCCGACAAAGATTTCTTTTTTCATCACCAGACTTAAATCACGGTTTACTGCCGGATATTTGGCTACTCCCTGATATTTCCGGTCAAAGGTTACCTTATCTACAATGGCTGGCAGATCAAGCGCTGCCACATATGCTTCACATTTCATATCATAATTTTCACTGACTTCCGGATGCACCTGTCCGATGTAACCGGCATATACGCCGCAGACATAAATCAGCGCCTGTCGTCCCGGATGGAGGAATGGTTTTTCCTGTGACGGCTCATACTGTACCTTTCCGGATAAGCCCAGTTTCAGGAACAGTTCTTCCAGTACTCCTTTTAACAGGAAGAAATCACCGTCGCCGTACATACCAAAGGTCATACGTTTTCTTTCCTCCGGCAGCTCTGTCAGCGGCAGGGATTTTGGCAGATAGACATTGCCGATTTCGTACAGACGTACATTTTTATTTCTGTGATTATAGTTACCGGCCAGCGAAGTCAGAATACCATTTAATTCAATGGTACGCATGATACTGTAATCTTCTCCCAATGGATTGGAAATCACAATGGCTTTACGCAGCGCATCGTCTTTTGGCAATAATAATTTGTCAAATACCTTCGGACTTTCAAAGGAATAACACATACTTCCGCAAAAGCCGTTTTGTTCCGCAACATTTCTGGAGATTTCCTCCACTCTCGCGCTTAAAGAAATCTTACCTGTGGTAGATTCTCCTTTAGGCAGCGTGGTTGGGATGTTATCATATCCGAAGAATCTGGCAACTTCTTCTGCCATATCCGCAGAACAGCGAAGATCCTGACGGAAGGATGGAATGGATAACGTTCTGGTTTCCTCATCGTAACCAATATCCAGTCTTTTAAAATAGCCCAGCATGGTTTTTTCTTCGATGTCTGTTCCCAGAAGTTTATTATATTTATCCGGTTCAAACGGAAGCGTTACTTCTTCAACCGGGTTTGGATAAACATCGGCTACTCCGCCGACCACTTCTCCTGCGCCCAGTTCCTCTACCAGCTGGCATGCCCGGTTAATGGCTGCCAGTGCGTTTTCCGGATCCAGTCCTTTTTCAAATTTACCGGAAGCGTCTGTACGCATACCGATTCTCTTGGAAGACAGTCGGATATTTGTGCCGTCAAAGGTTGCCGCCTCAAACAGCATGGTCTTGATCTCATCGGTAACCATGGAGTTTTCTCCTCCCATAATACCGGCGATACCGACCGGGCCTTCCGCGTCATTGATCATCAGCACATCATGATCCAGATGTCTTTCCTGGCCATCCAACGTAGTATATACATCGCCGTCTTCCGCACGTTTTACGATAATTTTTTTCCCACGGATTTTTTCCAGATCATAGGCATGCATTGGCTGACCGTATTCTTCCATCACATAGTTGGTAATATCCACGATATTATTAATTGGACGGATACCCATAGCCGCCAGTCTTCTCTGCATCCATTCCGGTGATGGCGCCAGTCTGATGTTCTTCACTACTCTTGCGGTATAACGAGGACAGAGATCGGTATCTTCCACTTCTACGGAAATGTAATCTTCCACCGACTCTCCATTTCCGGTTTCTTTTACTTCCGGCGGATAGAATGGTTTTTCGAAAGTTGCCGCTGCTTCTCTGGCCATACCAATCATGCTGAAACAGTCTACACGGTTGGAGGTAATTTCAAATTCCACCACTGCGTCACGAAGTCCCAGCGCTTCCACAGCGTCATCGCCCGGTTTTACCTCTTTGTTTTCATCAAAAATGTAAATCCCGTTTTCCGGCGCTTCCGGATACATTTCCCGGCTGCTGCCCAGTTCTTCAATGGAACACATCATACCGTAGGAAGGAACTCCACGTAATTTTCCTTTTTTGATTTTGATGCCGTTTTCCGGATTAGGACTTCCATCATGTCCGCCGGCCACTTTTCCGCCGTCTAAAACAACGACCACTTTTGCTCCTTTTACCACGTTTGGGGCACCGGTCACAATCTGGACGGTCTCACTGCCGACATTAACCTGACAGATAACCAGTTTATCTGCGTCCGGATGTTTTTCAATTTTTTCTACCTGTCCTACCACGATCTTTTCCAGATTTTTATCCAGATAGGTGGCATTTTCCACATGGGAACCAGACAGGGTCATTCTATCTACATATTCCTGTACACTGCAGTCCAGATCAGGAACATACGCTTTTATCCATGAAATAGGTGTATTCATTTTCTCGCTCCTTTTATCATTTTATACTTAACTTCACATGATGGCTGCCATGCCTGCACACACCGCCGGCAGGGGGGCCTCCCTTCGCCGTGCCATCTCGATTTCACTTCGTTTCATCTCGATTTTCGGGCTTCGCCCTATACCTCAAACCCTTTTTCCGGCGGCTCTTGTGCCTGCACGCACCGCCGGGAAAGGGTTTGGGGTGCACGGCTCGGCTTGCGTTAAAACTGTTTCAGGAATCGGACGTCGTTTTCGTAGAGCAGGCGCATGTCGTCGATTTCGTATTTGAGAAGCGCTACTCGCTCAAGACCGATACCGAAGGCAAATCCTGAGTATACTTCCGGATCAATTCCACAGTCTTTTAATACTTTCGGATGAACCATACCGCAGCCGAGGATTTCAATCCAGCCGCTGCCCTTACACATCCGACATCCCTTACCGCCACATTTAAAGCAGGTGATGTCTACTTCCGCGCTTGGTTCTGTGAACGGGAAGTGATGCGGACGGAATTTTACTTTTGTTTCCGGACCGAAGAACTCATGCGCCCACTGCTCCAGCGTTCCTTTCAGGTCTGCAAAAGTAATGCCTTTGTCCACCACCAGGCCTTCTACCTGATGGAAGGATGGAGAATGTGTTGCGTCCACCTCGTCCGAACGGAATACTCTTCCCGGCGCCAGAATACGGATAGGCATACGGCCGGTTTCCATCACGCGGGCCTGTACCGGAGAAGTCTGGGTACGAAGCAGAATATCTTTTGTAATATAGAACGTATCCTGCTCGTCTTTCGCCGGATGGTTCGCCGGAATATTCAGTAATTCAAAGTTATAACGATCGTATTCCACTTCCGGTCCTTCGACTACTTCATAGCCCATACCGATAAATACTCTTTCCAGATCATCCAGCGCAATCTGATTTGGATGACGGTGACCCACGTCCACTTTTGTTCCCGGAAGAGTAACGTCAATGACTTCTTTTTTCATTTTTTCTTCCCGGAGTTTACGAAGAATAGTGGTTTTTTCTTTTTCCATTTCTTCCTCAATGATCGCACGGGCCTCATTGACCATCTGTCCAACCTTTGGTCTGTCTTCCGGCGCAACATCCTTCATTCCTTTTAATAACTTGGATAATTCTCCTTTTTTTCCAAGATAAGCGACTCTGACCTCATTTAAACGGTCAATGTCTGCTGCTTCTTCAATGGCTTTTAAAGCAAGCTGCTTAATCTGTTCCAGTTTTTCCTTCATAACCTGTTCTCCTTTTACCTGTTTGTATTGTCCATTTCAGGGACGGATTTCTTTAAAGCATAATTTCCTGTCAAATAAAAAAAGTCCCTTTCTTTAAAAGAAAGGGACGAATATCTTCCGCGGTACCACCCTGATTTCTGATGATGATCATCAGACACTCAAAACACTTAACGCGTGCCACGTCACTTCTTATCATCAGCTCTTCCCTTCTGTTTCTGCAGAAAACAGAAGCAAATCCTGTGCTCTCCGAAGTGCAGCTCCGGTGTGGAAATTCAAAACATGCTGGCACTTAAAGGAACTTGCAGCCGATGATTCCTTCTCTCTGTAAGACAGCCTGTCTCTACTGTGGCGGTCTCTGTCCTGCCGCCAACACCTTCTTTGCCTTTTCAATAGATACCATTGTACCCCAGCTCATTCATGATGTCAAGATATTTCCTTGGTTTGCTTTCGGATAAACAATCCGATCTTCCATCATCCAGAGTTGTTCTCCCATCCGGCTCAATTCCCCAAAAACCAGTTTTCTGCCGGAAGGCGTTTCATACCAGTTTTCTCTGGTAATGCCGTCCACCGGTACGGGATGCACCAGAATCCTGACTTCCGGAAAAACCAGAGAATAATACAAATACGCCCGACGGGCGTGATGGGCTTTACAGCAAAGCACCGCCTGCCGCACCGAAATATTTTTCTCTTCCAGAAGAATACGGCTTTTTTCGGCATTTTCCAAAGTATACGTTGCCTTTCGTTCTTTTAAAATTGCTTCCGGCGGAACGCCGTTTTGTAAAAGAACTTCTTCCAGAAAATCAGCTTCACAGGCAAAATCTGTCCCATAACGCTCCCCGCCGCTTTTCACGCCCCGGAATCTGCCCTCTTCTCTGGTAAACCCACCGGAAGGCAGCAGCAACGGCGCAATGCCTTCCCGGTAAAGCCGGGCGGCCTCTTCCGTATGTTCCGGTCTGGCGCAGCCGGGAATAAAAATAAGATCGGAAACCTCCGGTTTATCCTCCAGAAAAATATATTTTGTAATCGCATCAATTTCTTTTTTATCCAAATAATACATTGGTTTAATTCTCCTTCTGTTTTTCCTTCCGCTTTCTTTTTCCTTCATTCCGGATGTCGCAGAATTCTTTTTCCCTTTGTCGCCGGATTGCCCGGTAGTTCGGCCGGAATGTACGAATCAGCATATGATAATTTTTTTTGTTCTCCAGAAAATAGTTTACCTCTGCCCCATAGAACACCATGGACATACAAAAATGCAGCCACAATAACAAAATCATGATTCCGGACAAACTGCCATAAATATAGGAAAAATTACTGAAACTGCCCATATAAAACGAACAAAGCGCGGAAACCACAATCCACCCTACCGCCGCCACCAGCGCGCCCGGCCATTGTTTATAAAAACTGGTGGATTTACGATTGGGAACAAACCGATAGATAATCATGAACAAAAATGTCAGCAATACGATAGTCACCACCGTTCGTTTATGGATAAAAGAACCGGCCACCGTGGCAAACATCGGATACCGCCCACAGACATAATCATAAAGCTGATTGCCAAAAACCCAGAGCAGCAGCATTCCCACCGTCAGAATAGCAAAAACAACCGTATAAAAGATACTGAATACCCTGAGAACAAAATAATTCCTATTTTCGTCGATGTCATACACGGAATTTAAACCGATAACGATGGAATATATCCCTCTGGACGAAGACCAGAGCGCCGCAATAATGGATATGGTAAACACTGACGCCCCCGTTTTGCGATAAATTTCATTGACGATACTCGTGATCAGCGATGTCTTTTCAAAGGAAACCAGATCGGAAAGGATCCAGATAATATCGTCCTTGGAAAACGGCGCATATTTGGTCAGCGTTAAAAAGAAAATCAAAAATGGAAACAAAGATAATAGAATAAAAAAGGCTGACATGGATCCAAAAGCTGCCACATGATCATCATTACATTTTTTGACAAAATCCATGACCAGAGAATAAAAATCTTTTATACGTTTTGGTACTGCCATACTTCTCCCTCAAGCCAGGGGACTTGCTTCTCTCCCGCCCCTGCACCTCAAAATCATCAATTTCCCTGTATACCTGTATAATAGAAATGAAAGTTTTACCAGGATAA
>ENA-ORTP01000309-ORTP01000309.1-human-gut-metagenome-genome-assembly--contig:-NODE-309-length-64061-cov-9.451942_pt1 | contig 64061 bp, 50 predicted proteins | sample MGYA00241913_ERZ509190 | MGnify/ENA primary metagenome ERZ509190 (study PRJEB26280, sample SAMEA2338839) | human gut metagenome | biome: human gut; feature: human-associated habitat; material: faeces...
CTTGTTAGGGACTTACACCCATTAGAATAAGCTCATGCCGAGCATACCACAAAAAAACTCCTGCCACTGATGCGGCAGGAGTTTTTCTATTTATAAAACTTATTAAGCCTCGAATTCAATAAGCGGAGCATCGGTGCCCACAACGTCGTCTACCGTGACAAACACACGCTTGACAACGGCGTCCTTCTCTGCCGCAAGCTCGTTCTCCATCTTCATTGCCTCGTAAACCAAAAGCAAGTCGCCCTTCTTCACCTTGTCGCCGGCTTTCACCTTGACTTCAACTACCTTGCCGCCCATCGGAGCGCGCTCCACCGGTCCGGTGATAGGTGCATCGTCGGCCACTGCTGCTGCAGCCTCTGCCTTTTCTTCAACAGCCGGAGCCGATGCCTTGTGGTCTGCCTCACGACGTTTCTTCAAGAAGCCGTTGGCAACGGTTGGAAGCAATTGCAGAAGCAAGTATTCCTGCTCGTTCTCTGCAAGCTTGCATCCGCCGAGTTCCTTGAGAACCGGGTTTTCTGGCGCCTTATAGCTTGCCACGTCATACGGACGCTCCACTGCGCTGCCTGTGATTTGCTCGCGGAATTCAGGAGTGATGGCAACCGGAGTCTTTCCATATTCACCCTTGATGAGCGAAATGAATTGATTTGACTTCGTTGTATAGTCGGCATTACCTTTCTTGCGGTCGATGGCGAGGCTCACTGCCTGGCTGCCCACAATCTGGCTTGTCGGTGTTACCAACGGAACCAAACCTGCGTCGCGACGAACCTTAGGAATCAGTTTCATCGCATCGTCGAGCACGTCGGATGCGTTGAGCGCCTTCAGCTGCGCAACCATATTTGAGTACATTCCGCCCGGAACCTCGGCATTCTTGACAAGCAAGTTTGGTTTCGGGAAGTTGAAATAGTCTTCAATAGCATGGCATGCGTCAAGGAGGGCATCCTCGTCGTTGGCCTTGGCTGCCTCGACTGCCTTGTCAAACAATGCCTCGATATTGGCTGGAAGAGTATCCTTCAACGGATCGAAATCGTGTGGGAAATCGCCCTTGTGGAGGTCGAAGTCGGCAAGCGCCGTGCGAACGCCCTTCAACTGCTCACGGATGCGGCCTACGGCTTCCATGTTCACCTCAAGCTCGATGCCAAGACGTTTTGCAAACAAGTAGACCAACTCAATTGCAGGTGCTGCCGAGCCGCCGCCGAAATACCAGATGTTGGTATCCACGATGTCGACGCCATGAAGCATTGCCATAACTACTGATGCCAAGCCGTAGCCCGGTGTACAGTGTGTGTGGAAGTCAACAGGAACATTAACAGCTGCCTTGATCTTTGAAATCAGCGACGCAGCGCGCAACGGGTTGACCAATCCTGCCATATCCTTCAGCGTGATGATCTTCGCGCCGTAGGCTTCCATTCCCTTTGCTTTCTCAACGAAATATTCGTCTGTAAAGATTTTCTCCGGTTCCTCAACCTTCTTAGAGCCGAAGAGCTTTGCAAAGAAGCCTTTCTTTTCTGCAGGAGCCTCTGTTTTAGGATCTACTGTATAGCAGACTGCACCATCGGCGATGCCGCCCATCTCGTTGATAAGTTTTATTGATTCTTTTACGTTGTCAAGGTCATTGAGCGCATCGAAGATACGCATGATGTTCAAACCATTCTTTATGGCTTCCTTATAAAAACCTTCAAGCACGCTTGTCGGGTAAGGCACATAACCGAACAGGTTGCGGCCACGGGAGAGCGCTGTCAGTTTCGACACTCCGCCCATTGCGTCGCTGATTGTTTTCAAACGCACCCATGGGTCTTCGCCAAGGTAGCGCATCACGGAGTCGGGCACTGCACCGCCCCATACCTCCATGGCATAGAAACCGGCGTCCTTGTAAAGCGGCAGCAATTTGTCAATGCTTTCCTGCTTCATTCTGGTGGCAAACAATGATTGTTGTCCATCGCGAAGGGTCAAATCCCTTACTTTTAAACTACGACTCATAACTAATAATTTTTTAAGTGATATAATGATGTTAAGTCTATACTGGTTTTCATTACAGAAATATTTCTGTATAGATAATGCAAATCTAATTAAAAATTTTAAATCTACAAAAAATTTCTACTCAAAAGCGTTGTCGATTGCCTCAACTGGCGTCTCGGCTGCCGGCGCGTCGCCGTAACTCTCCTTATAACACGGCGAGAAGCCTGCCGGAGGCTCCGGAAATTGCAACGTCTGCGAGTAAGGCAACGACTTATCGGCATACACTTTTTTCATATACAGTCCGTAGATAGGCAATGCCATTGCGGCTCCCTGACCTTGCGCCATTCGGTTGAAATGGATATAGCGCTCGTCGCCGCCTACCCACACTCCCGAAACGAGGTTGGGCGTGAAGCCCATAAACCATCCGTCGGCGTTGTAGTTGGTCGTACCGGTCTTGCCGCCCATCACGGCTGTGATGTTGTAAGGGGCTCGGCGCAGGCGGCTGCCCGTACCTGAATTGATTACGTTCTGCAGGATATTGACCATCTTGAAATAGGCTTCCTGGCTCATCACTTCGGTATACTGCGGCGTAAACTCCGAGATAACGTTGCCGTTGTTGTCGGTGATTTTAGTAACGTATATCGGATCCACACGAAGTCCTTTGTTTGAGAATGCCGTATAGGCGGTCACCATTTCGCGCACCGACACGTCGCACGGTCCGAGACAGAGCGACACCACGGGGTCAAGATGGTTGGTGATGCCGAACGTGTGCATCGTGCGCGCCAACGTCGACGGCGAGAGCTCGCTCATCAGACGGGCTGAAATCCAGTTGTTTGAGTTGGTAAGTGCCCAATACAGGTCGACCATCTCGCCTATTCGGGCATGGCCGGTGTTGCGCGGTGCCCAGACTTCGCCCGTAGGCAGCGTGATCGACGGCTGCGCGTTGAGAAACATGTCGCACGGTGTGAAGCCTTCCTCGAAGGCGTAAGTATAGAGGAACGGTTTTACCGTTGATCCTATCTGACGGCGTCCAACGCCTGCCATGTCATATTGGAAGAAATGGAAATTCGGCCCGCCGACGTAGGCTTTAACCTGTCCTGTCAACGGATCCATCGACATAAATCCTGCCCGCAGAAACATTTTCTGGTAGACTACGGAGTCGCGAGGCGACATCGTTTTCTGCACCTGTCCGCCATCGTAGGAGAACACGGTCATATCAACCGGCTTGTCAAACTCTTCCATAATCTCAGCATCGCTCATTCCCGCGTTTTTAAGCACACGGTAGCGTTCGCTCTGACGGATGGCGCGGTCGATGAGTTTGCGCGGCGTCAGCTGTCCGAGCTCGGCGCTGTTGGTGGTATACGGCCCACGGCTGCCTTTCTCTCTGTCAAACTGAGGCTGCAGCGTGTTCTTGAGGTGGTCTATAACCGCCTCTTCGGCATATTTCTGCATCCGCGAATCAATCGAGGTGTAGATGCGAAGTCCGTCTGTATAGATATTGTATTTGGTGCCGTCGGGCTTCGGATTTTTCTCTACCCAACCATACAGAGGATTGGTTGCCCACTGGATGGAGTCGTCGACAAAGCGTTGCTGGTCCCAGTCGGGATAGTCGCCACGGCGCGGCTCTTTGGCCTGCATCATCAGGCGCACTGCCTCGCGGAAATATGGCGCGATGCCGTCTTTATGGTCCACCTTGGTGAACTTGACCTCCAGCGGAAGGGCGCACAACGAGTCGCACTCGGCTTCGGTTATCAAATCCGCCTTGAGCATCTGCTGCAGCACCACATTGCGGCGTCCCACGGCGGCGTCCTTGCGGTCGGCGCGTACCGGATTGTAGAGCGACGGATTCTTTGCCATGCCCACAAGCATCGCCGCCTGCTCTATCTTCAGGCTGTCGGGGGTGGTGTTGAAATAAACGTGTGCCGCCGTTTTGATGCCGACGGCGTTATTGAGGAAGTCAAACTGGTTGAGATACATCTTGATGATTTCCTCTTTCGTATAGTAGCGTTCAAGCTTCACGGCGATGGCCCACTCCACGGGTTTCTGAATGAATCGGTCCATCAGCCCGTCCGACTCGGGCGAATAGAGTTGCTTCGCAAGCTGCTGCGTTATCGTACTGCCGCCGCCGGCGTTCTTCTGGCGCAGCAGGATTGTCTTGAACAACACTCGCGACAGCGCCATGATGTCAATGCCGGAATGCTGCATGAAGCGCTCGTCCTCTGTGGCTATCAACGCATTGATTACATTTGGGGAAATCTCGGAATAGTCGGCATACACTCGGTTGTTACGACTCTGATAGAAACGTCCCATCTCAACGCCATCGGATGTGAAAAGGCGCGACGCAAAGCGGTCTTCTGGATTGAGAAGTCCCTCTACCGGTGGCATATAGCCTATATATCCGTGATAAATCATAACGCCTATAAGCATCACAAGCGCTACTCCACAAAAGTTTATTGTCCACAATGCCCGAATCATTTTCTTTGTTCGGGCTGCGCGTTTTATGTCTTGGTCTATCGGTCTTGTCTGCATTTTATGTATTTTATTTCGGAGCAATCCAAACACAAAAGTAATAAATTATATTTATAATGCATCGTCTATGATTGTTTTCTCAAATCTTTTCAGTAAGTTTGCACCTATGGAATCAACAGAGAAACTTGCATTGGAAGAAAAAATCGTCAAAATGCTGAAGACGGTTTACGACCCGGAGATACCCGTAAACGTTTACGATTTGGGGCTTATTTACAAAATCGACCTCGACGACAATGCCTGTCTGCGACTCGACATGACGCTGACTGCGCCAAACTGCCCGGCTGCCGATTTCATTCTGGAGGACATCAGAATGAAACTCGAGAGCATCGAGGGCATAAAATCTGTCGACGTGAATCTTGTGTTCGAGCCTGAATGGAATCAGGACATGATGACAGAAGAGGCGAAACTCGAACTTGGTTTTCTATGATGGAAAAACGCCGGCTGACATATTTCCTCTCCGATTTTCATCTTGGAGCGCGCTATTTCGACTCTCCGCTCGACAACGAGCGGCGCGTGGTGGCGTTTCTCGACTCTATTAAAGACTCGGCTAAAGAAATATACCTCCTCGGCGACATCCTCGACTATTGGTATGAATACCGCTATGTGGTGCCGCGAGGATTCACGCGGTTTTTCGGAAAAATCGCGGAGCTTTCCGACCTCGGCGTGAAAATATATTGGTTTATTGGCAACCACGACATCTGGATTTTCGACTATCTGCCATCCGAACTCGGCGTCACGGTGGTCGACGGTCCGATGGTTAAGGACATTTCCGGAAAACGGTTTTTCCTTGACCATGGCGACGCGGTCGGGAAGCGCAAACTATCGTTCCGCATCTTGCGGTCGGTGTTCCGCAACAAAGTGTGTCAGAAACTTTACGCTGCTATCCATCCTCGCTGGACTATCCCGTTTGCCCTTGGTTGGTCACGAGGAAGCCGTGCGAAAGACTCTTTCCCGCAATATCTCGGCGAGGGAAAAGAGTGTCTTGAAGAATTTGCCAAGCACTATGACGATGGCAGGCATATCGACTTCTTCGTTTTCGGACACCGCCACATCATGCTCGACAAGCGACTCGACAACGGCAGCCAATTGGTGATTCTCGGCGACTGGATTCATTTCTGCTCGTATGCGGTGTTTGACGGCGAGAATCTTGCGCTCAAAACATTCAATAATGAGCAAATTACCAGAAAATGCACCGGCAACAAGCGGTTTTAAGAAATTTTCACACTTCAGAACTATTTACCCCAACAGCCCAATTAACAAGATTTTACATACACTCTCCAGCTTCTGCTAAAAATTTCTATGTTGCAAAACATATAAAATTGCTTGCAGAGTCGGAAATAAAGGGTGACATTTGCTGTCACAAACCTAAAACAATCTTTTTTACCTTAAAAAATTATACCTATTGGAAACCTTATAAGGAAGGAACTTTGAGAGAAAGTTCCTTTTTTGTTTTTTTAATCGTACCGTTTCTTGTCAAGTCCGAACAGCAGACGCAAATGGGTGAATGCATTCATCTGCAGGCGATAGAGCGCCGGACACCATTTAATCGGAGCATAACCGAAACGAAAATACTCCCACAACGGCAATGCAGTGGTGTCTACACTACTGTATATCTGTCTGAGCAGCAACTTTGCCTTGCGGCGGTCGGAGGGTGGAAACTGTCGGCGACGCGCATAGTAGAGCATATAGGCTCCCTGCACGTTGTGCCAGCGATACTTGTCGAGTTCCCGAAGGTCGCAGGCGGCTACCCTGCCGTCTGCCTCAAGTTCTCTACGCAGATTCTCGAGTGCCACAAGCAGATTGAACCGCTGCATGCCGAAAACATGCGTGCACGACGCGGCATGCTGTCGATAGTAATAGCGGGCTGTGCTGAATGCCACTTTGCGGCTGTCGAGGTAATGGAATCGCGTGGTGTTGTCATCGCTGTGCGAACGGCAGCTGTCATCATAGCGGTGCCTGTCATAAACCTGTCGACGCGCGGCATAGACTCCATGAATCTGCCATGCTATCGACAATTGGAATGCCTCGTAGCCCGAGACCGTATGGCTGGCGGCGTTGTGGTATGGTCTGACATCGTCGGGCGAATAATACAGCTGCAAGTCAAACAGCACGCAGTCAATGTCACGGTTGCCTTCAAACGCAGCCACTATCTTCTCAAGTGCGTCGGGTGCAATCCAGTCGTCGCTGTCAAGCATTGTAACAATCTCGCCGTCGGCATGGAGCAGTCCGGCATTGCGGGCTTTAGCCTGACCTTGGTTCTCTGCGTTGCGCACCACTGTTATGCGGCTGTCGGTCGCGGCATAGCGGTTTATTATGTCAAGCGAGCCGTCGGTCGAGCAGTCGTCGATACATATAAGTTGCCAATCGCGATGCGTCTGCGCCAACACCGACTCTATGCACTGCGGCAGATAGGAGGCTGTGTTATAAACTGCTGTTAGAATCGATACCTTCATCGCGTTTTCGCTTGAATTTGTTGATAATTGCCGTCATCAGTCCCGACTCGCGCTCAAGCACCCTGTAGGAGATGGCGGCCGACATGCCAAACAATGCCACGCCGAGCACCCACTGCAGCGCGCCTGTGCAAAACACCGACACGAAATAGGATGCGACAAGGGGCAGAATCTGCACGGAAAACATCTTCACGGATTTTTTCGCTATTCTATATCTGTAATAATGCCGGCACGCCACGAAATCAATCACACAGTTGAACACCGCCGCCACAAGAAGTCCGGCGCCGGCGCCGGCGATGCCCCACAGGCTGTAGCCTGCCACGACGGCTCCCACAGCCGCTATGTCGTAGACGCCCTCGGTCAGCAGATAAATCCATGGCCGGCCTTTGGCAAGCGACATATATTCTATCGGAAGCATCACGGCTCGGAGCAGCATAGCCACCACTCCGAATCGTATCATCCCAAGTGCCGGCAAAAACATCGATGAGTATAGAACGTGAATGACAAACGGAAGCAATAGCATAAACGCCACAAGCAGCGGTGCAAGCAACAGCACGGAAACCTCTATCTGGCGGTTGACCGTTGCGTTGCACGCTTCCTCATCGTGGTTGACTGCCGACAGGCGGGGAAAGTACTCGGTCTCCATCGACATAAAGACTATCGACGCATAAGTCACCGTGACAACATAACCGGCATTGTACAAACCGACATCGGCAAGGGTGCCTGAATTGGCGATAAACGCGCGCACGGCAAACTCCACGCCACTGCCCATGGCTCCGGCTATAACAAATGCCACGCCAAGACGCACCATTCCACCACCTGCTGAAATGGCATGACGGAAAGAGTGGGGAAGCCTGTAGGGATACACTCGCAGCGAGAACCACAGTACCGTGACGCTGGCGGCAACAGCGGCGGCCACAAGCGCGGGCAGGATGCCTTCGTTGCCAAGCAGCCAGAACAGAGGTAGTGTGACAACCAGACTCAGCATCGCGTTTACTACCGACTGTGTCGCCACTTCGCGCATTCGCTGCAATCCTTTCAATATCGAGAGTTCGCCTGCCGTAACCGCTGTCAGAGCAACAACCGGCACCAGCCAGAGAAATTCGGCAAAGCGCATTTCCGTGCTGAAATAAAACAAGCGGAAAAATGGCACAAGCACACAGCACACCACTGCGCCGAGTGCGGCTGTAAGCAGGCTCCACAACCTGACGGTAGCCACCATCCGGCATCTGTCCGGCTCTTCCTGACACTCCGACAGATAACGCACTGAGCTCACCGGAATACCGAGATTTGTCGTGTCGCCTATCAATTTAACTGCCGTGTTATAAAGGGAAATCAAACCCAAACCTATCGGACCGAGCAGCACTGCCACAACCTTGTTGCGCACAAGGGCGGCAAGAATATTCAATCCCTGCACTCCCCCGAAATAGCCGGTGTATTTCACTATCTGACGATATTGTCTGTTCGCGTTTTCCTTCAAAACGAGTGTCCGTTTTTATTGACTATCTTACAAAATTACAACTTTATTCCCTTCCCCAACGAATAAATCCGCATGTTTCACAACATCCACGCCAAAATCACCTGCCAACACGCCTATCTCATCACGACAGACATAAAAAAAATTCCGCACTTGCAATCAATCGCAAATGCGGAATTTTGTATACCTACCGGGTGATTAGTCAAAGATGTGTTTCAACCGGCTGAAAATTCTGAATTTATCGCTTTCCGACGGCTTGAAATTGTCGGAATCGCGCATCTTCTCGATTTCTTTCTTTTCCTCCGCCGACAGATGTTCCGGAGTGTAGATCATCACGTTGATAAGCTCGTCGCCACAACCGCCGCCATGCATCGAAGGAATTCCCTTGCCACGCATACGCAGCACTTTGCCCGACTGTGTGCCTGGCTCAATCGTGACACGTGCACGGCCGTCGACCGTAGGCACCTCTACTTTTCCGCCGAGCACTGCCGTCGGGAAGTCGAGCATCAAGTTGTAAGTAATGTCGTTCTCATCGCGCACAAGCTCCGGATGCTTTTCCTCGCTGACCTGGATAAGAAGGTCGCCTGTCACTCCGCCACGACGCGCGGCATTACCTTTTCCGCTCATGCTCAACGTCATACCGTCTGCCACGCCTGCCGGGATGTTGACCGTAACGATTTCCTCCTTGCGCTCCACGCCTTCGCCATGACAATGCGGACACTGCTCTGAAATCACCTTGCCCTCGCCATGACAGTCCGGACACGGCGACTGTGTCTGCATCGTGCCGAGAATAGTGCGCTGCATGCGTGTGACAACTCCCGTGCCGTGGCACGTGGCGCACGTATGGAATGCTGTGCCGTCCTTCGCGCCTGTGCCGTGGCAATGGTCGCAAGCAACATAACGGTTGATTTTAAACTTCTTCGTAACGCCGTGTACAACGTCCTTTAGCGTCACTTTCACATTGATTCGCAAATCGCTGCCGCGGTTCACGCTGCGGCCTCTGCCGCCTCCGCCGAAGCCTCCGAAGCCACTGAAACCGCCGCCTCCGAAGATGTCGCCGAACTGTGAGAAAATGTCGTCCATCGACATTCCGCCTCCACTGAAGCCTCCGCCCCCGCCGAAGCCTTGCGGACCCATGCTCGGACCGTACTGGTCGTAACGGGCACGCTTGTCAGGATTGCTCAGCACGTCGTATGCCTCAGCCGCCTCCTTGAATTTCTCCTCGGCTTCTTTGTCGCCGGGATTGCGGTCGGGGTGATATTGTATGGCTTTTTTTCTGTAAGCTTTCTTTATTTCGTCGGCTGTCGCCTTTTTATCGACGCCCAGCACTTCGTAAAAATCTCTTTTCTCGCTCATTTTTCAACGCCTCCTTATTGTCCGACAACCACCTTGCTGTGGCGTATCACCTTGTCGTTCATCACATAACCTTTCTGTACGGTGTCGATAACCTTGCCTTTCTTCGACTCATCGTCGGTAGGGAATGTGGTGACCGCTTCGTGGTATTCTGTATCGAAATCGGCGTCCTGCGACTCAATTGCCTTTACTCCTTTTTGCTCAAGATATTTGACAAATTTGTTGTAAATCAAGTTGACGCCTTCCTTTATGCTTTCCACGTCGTTGCTCTCAGATGTCGCCTGAATTGCACGCTCAAAATCGTCGAGCACCGGCAGCAAATCCTTCATTGCGCCTTCTGCGGCATTTTTGATGAGTTCCGACTTTTCCTTCAATGTGCGTTTGCGGAAGTTGTCAAACTCCGCAAGCAGAAACATATATTCTTTTTTCGACTTTTCGAGTTCGGCCTTCGTGTCGTCAAGTTCTTTCTGCAGTTTTTCCTCCGCTGTTGGCTCTTCCGCCTCTACAGTGGTTTCTGCCGATGCCTGTTCCTGAGGTGTCGCCTCCACAGTCTCTTCCTGCTTTTCTTTCAAGTCTTTTTCTGATTTCTCTGACATGATATATATCGTTTTTTTATTATTCTTTATGTTTATCACATCAGCCTTATCAAAAAGTCTGCCAAACTTTCAGCACTCTCTGAAATCACAGTTTCATCTTGTACAGCAGCGGCTGGGCGCATTTCGCGGCAAATATGTCTGACAAATTGTCATCTTCAAACAGTCCGAAAATGGCAGAACCCGACCCCGACATCGAGGCATAGACCGCTCCGGCATCATAAAGTGACTGCTTGATTGCCGAAAGCTCAGGATGCTTGGGAAAGATGCTCTCTTCAAAATCGTTGACAAGCAATCCTTTCCATTGCCCGACGGGCTTTGCCACAAGCTTTTCGACATCGGTTTCCGGAACACGCGGTGTCACCCCTGCATAAGCCGCCGCCGTAGGCACCGACACATCGGGCTTGACAACAATCATTGTGTAGCCCCTCAAATCCACATCCACCGGTTCGAGCAGATCGCCGATGCCGCAGGCTGCCATCGGCCGGTTGTAGGCAAAAAACGGGCAGTCGGCGCCGAGACGCTTCACGCGGACGGCGATTTCCTCTTCACTGAGCCCCAACGCAAACATCGAGTTGAGGATTTTGGCTACCGACGTGGCGTCCGACGAGCCGCCGCCGAGTCCTGCCCCGTCTGGAATATGCTTATACAGATGTATCGCCACCGGAGGCAGTTTAAACTCTTCCACCATCAAGCGGTAGGCCTTCATCACAAGATTTTTTTCCGGAGGACAGTCCACCGGATTGCCATAGGTGAACAACGCGGTTTCTTTTGCCTCGACCACCTCGACGGCGTCGGTCAACGGTATCGGATAAAACACCGTCGACAGGTCGTGGTATCCGTCTTCACGCTTACGCTCCACATACAAGCCCAGATTTATTTTTGCATTAGGAAATGTTATCATCGCTATTTCTTATTTTTTGTCCAAAAATCAACATATCGCTGCGCCACTTTTTTATAGTCGTGGTGGCGCTCTATATAAAGACGGCTGTCGGCGCTGAGTTTGGCTATCTCGTCTGAATGCAGCGCCATTTGCTCCAACTTGTTGTAGACGTCGGCTTCGTCTGGAAGCACATTCACGATGGGACGCAGTTCTTTCTCGCCGAGAATATCGTAGTTCTCAGGTTCTCCGCCGCCCACAAGCACCAATCCTTTTGCCATTGCCAGCAGTCCGTTCATCGCGGGAGTGTAGGAATACAACTGGTCGAGAAGCGCATGGCTTGAGTCCATCATGTGCTGATACACCGGAAACGGCACCGATTCCGCCTTCACTATCTCGCAACGGTCTGGATGGCGGTCGGCTACACGCTCCAAAGCGCGCAGCATCACGTCGGTGCCTTTATACACGCCCCGCGATTTCTGTACGCCGATAAAGAAGCGCACCTTGTCGGTCACCGGAGGCGCCGTACGCACCGTGGTGTCGGTGTTGATTGGAAACGGGATAAACTCTGTCTTGTCGGGGAATGCCGGATGATAGCAGGCGTAATATTCATACAATCCTGCAGCTATGCCGTCGCAGTCGGCTGCAATCTCCTGATTCAAGCGGCCTTTGTCTGTACCGATCCAGTCGCGCACCTCTGTCATCGCAATGTCGTCTGTGCGCAGACGGTCGCCGAAATTGAAATCCGAGTATCTGAACGTCTGTGTAGTGCGGCAGGTGTTGACCCAATAATAATCCATTCCGTATGCACCCATAAACATCCGCTTGTTGTGTTTCCGTAGATATTCGTAGATGGGACGTATGCGCTCCGACTTCATTTCGAGAAACATCGGATTGATTATCTGCACCACGTCGTAGTCGCGCATCCGCCGCAATGCCTTCCACACTTGTGCCATATACACCAACGAGTCCCAGCGTCCGTAGGAACGGCGCACCAACGACACGTCGCGGCGGTAGTCTTTCCAATAGTCTCCGTTCGACACCACACACACCTCGTGCCCGAGAGCGCGCAGTCCCTCGGCAAGCGTCCAGTGCACATTGCTATATTCTCCCAGTAGCAGTATTCTCATTTTCGTTTAAGCAATTGTCGTAACACGTTGATTTTCCACTCGCGGTCGGTCAGGTGGCGGAAGAGGCTGTAGCGCCACGTGTATCTCGCTTTGGGCAACGGCCAGCAGTGTCGGTCTGCCAGTTGGCGCAGCACGTCTGCAACCGCTTCCTTGCCGTGAAGCAGCCGCATGGCTTGATAAACCACGCTCAAGGCAAACTGCTCTTTCCTGCGGTGGAAGGCATAACGGCTCAATTCTTCTTCCGCAGCGCGCTCTTGCTCTTCAAGTCTGTCTATGACGACAAGCATGTCGCTGAAGCGTTTTTTTATTCTCTCTGCATCGCCGCTGTTCACGATTGACTCCTGACGCTGGTAGTAGGCATAAACCATCAAATTGGTGGATATCAGGCTGCCGCTTCTGGCAAACAGGCGGGGCGTGAAGTCTTCGTCCTCATGGTATATGCCTGGGAGAAAACGCTCCCCGCCGAGAATTTCACGTCGGAACATATAGCTCCACACTCCGGCAAACAGGCTACGGCGCGACATGTAGTCAATGCCGCTGTCGAAACGCTCCGTCTTGAGGCGGCGTTGACTTACGTCTGTCACTCCTTCGCCATACACTTTTTTATGTCTGCGGAACACCACGACATCGGGATGCTCCTCTTCAAGCAATTTCTCCACTTGCCTCAACCCGTCGGCAAACAGATAGTCGTCGGCGTCAAGAAATTGGACATACTCCTTCTCTGCCATTTCTATTCCTTTGTTGCGCGCGGCGCTGAGCCCGCCATTCTCCTGCCACACGTAGCGCAGACGGCTACTCTTGCCGTCAAGCCACTGCGAAGCCTCGCTGTCTGGGGTGCCGTCGTCAACCACGATTATCTCATAGTCGCAAGCCAGCCGGGCATTCAATATGCTGTCAACGGCACGGTCGAGAAGCTTGCGTCCGAGCCGGTAATATGGCAATATGAAACTTATACTTGTCATCGCTTCACAAACATTCTAAAAAATATTTTCTCTCCCAGAGCGAGCCTAAGCAGGCATTTGATTCGCTGGCGCATGGGCTGACGGCGGAAGGCATATTTCAACCTGACCTTATAGTCGGGCAGCATTCTGCCCCCGCCCACCTGATACAGACTGATCTGACGGTTGAGTATCTCCATATAATGGTCATACAGCGATGCGTCGGCTATGCCGCTGTCTCTACGCGCAAACTCAAACAAGCGCACATTTGCCTCCACAAGGTCCTGCTGGTTGCGCACCGACGGATTTTGCGTTATCGCTCCGGTGTTGTATGCGCAGTAATAATACATTCCGCTGGCGATAGCCACAATTTTCTCTGCGCGGCGCAACACGTATGGTATCGTGAACAAATCCTCGAAATACCGTCCTTCCGGAAATCTCGCATCGCCCCACAGCCGGCGCGTGAAGATTTTGTTCCATGCATAACTATGCACATAGCCGCGTCTTTCGTACCATTCGTCAAACGTTTCGTCCACCTCGCCGAGGGATGGTTTGTACTCTTCTGCATTCTCGCTGCCGTAACGCTTCATCACCGGAAACTCCACACAGTCGGCTTGTCTCGACATCATTGTCTGAAGGCAGGCTCTATATGTGCCGGGAGAAAGGAAGTCGTCAGAGTCAACAAATGTTATGCAGTCGCCTGTAGCCACATCAAGTCCGCTGTTGCGGGCGGCGCTGAGACCGCCGTTTTGCCCGCGGTGCACCACCCGTATCCGCGCATCGCTACAGGCAAGCGTGTCGCACAAGCGTCCGCTGCCGTCGGGCGAGCAGTCGTCGACAAGAATTATCTCCATATCGTCGATTTCCTGCGACACGACACTGTCGACGCATTTGCGCAGAAATGCCTCTACACGATAAACTGGTATGACCACACTTAGTTTCATCTCTTTTTTGTATATACACAAATGTAAGCAATTTTTCTCAACATCAGCATCTCGGAAGAGCAATTTCAAACAAGTTTGTTTTGCTCTTCTCGTGATTTGCACTATCTTTGAATAAAAAATACGGCTATGAAAAGTTTTCACGACCTTTTATTCAACCGTCGCAGCATCCGCAAATACACTGACGAGGAAATCGCTGCCGACGATGTAAAAACAATATTGCAGGCGGCTTTGGTGTCGCCCTCGTCAAAGGGCAAGATGCCTTGGCAATTTGTGGCTGTCGACGACAAAGCCACCCTTGAACAACTCAGCAAATGCAAGGAATTTGGCGCGCGCCCGATTGCCGGATGTGCGCTCGCCGTTGTGGTGACTGCAAATCCTTACGAAAGCGACGCGTGGATTGAGGATGCGTCGATTGCGGCGTTTGCAATACAGATGCAGGCACAGGACCTTGGCTTGGGCAGTTGCTGGATCCAGGTGCGCGAACGCTTCGACAAAGACGGAAAGGAGGCGGAGGACAATGTGCGCGAGCTGCTAAACATCCCGCCCGACATGCGGGTGCTTTGCATAATAAGCATCGGCCATAAAAACGAGGAGCGGAAGCCTCTCGAGGAAGAAAAATGCCAATGGGAGAAGGTTCACATCGGACAATGGAGAAACGAATAGCGGTCATCGGTTCTGGCAACGTGGCGACCCACTTGGCGACGGCTGTCGAAGGTGTGGTGCAGATTTGCAGTCCCAACTTGGCAAATGCCACGGCTCTCGCCGAAAAAGTCGGCTGCGACGCTACCGACTCGCCAAGCGGCCTTGCCGATGCCGACATCTACATCGTTGCTGTGAAAGACGACGCCATTGCCGCTGTACTTGAATCTGTGCCGACGCGATGCCGCAAGGCTTTGTGGATGCACACTTCCGGCAGTGTCGGGAAATCGGTGTTCGACGGCTTGGGCTACGACCGATACGGGGTGTTCTATCCGTTGCAGACTTTTTCTAAATCGGTGGATTTAGATATGAGCCGTGTGCCGTTCTTCATTGAAGGATCTGACAAGCGGACCACAGACGAAATCAGACAGCTGGCGCTGTCGGTGTCGACGACGGTCTACATTGCCGACAGTCATCTGCGCCAACAGATGCACGTCGCGGCGGTGTTTGCCTGCAATTTCTCGAATTATATGTATACGCTTGCCGACGACGTGCTGCAACGCAACAATCTGCCGTTCTCTGTGATGAAGCCGCTGCTCGAGGAAACACTGCGCAAGGCTTGCTCAAATGGTCCCGAACGGTCGCAGACGGGTCCGGCGGTGCGTGGCGACAGAGAAATCATTGCCAGCCATGAGGCTATGCTCGACGGCGAACGGCTTGACATTTATGGAACTATTTCAAATGCTATTCTTAAACGATACAACAAATGAGCGGAATCAACTATGATCTTAAGCGCATTCGCGCATTTGCTTTCGATGTCGACGGGGTGCTGTCGGCGTCGTCAATTCCTCTGCACCCGTCGGGAGAGCCGATGCGTGTAATCAACATCAAGGACGGATATGCCATGCAGCTTGCCGTAAAACTCGGATATGATGTGGCTATAATCACCGGCGGACGCACGGAGGCCGTGCGCAAACGTTTTGAGGGGCTTGGTGTGAAAGATCTTTACCTCGGCGCGGCGGTGAAAATAAGCGTCTACGACGAGTGGCTCGCAAAGCGGGGGCTGAAAGACGAGGAAGTGGCGTTTATGGGCGACGACATCCCCGACATGGAGGTGATGCGCCGCGTTGGTCTGGCTGCTGCGCCTGCCGATGCCTGCGCCGATATTATCGATGTGGCTGACTATGTGTCGCCTTGCGCTGGCGGAATGGGGTGTGCGCGCGACTTGATTGAGCAGGTGCTGCGGGCTCGTGGCGACTGGATGAAGGACCGGCATGCTTTTGGATGGTAAAAAAAACGAAATATTATGCTTGACAATCTCAAAAAATACACAATTTTTCTTGCCAGCGGATCGCCAAGACGCAGGCAGTTGCTTGCCGACCTCGGCATTGACTTTGAAGTGCGTTGTCTGAACGATATCGACGAGTCGTATCCCGACGACATGCCTGCCGACGATGTGGCTGAATACATTTCTCAGAAAAAAGCCACTGCCTACAAGGAACAAATCACGGGCAACGAGCTGTATATCACCGCCGACACAGTGGTGGTGTGCGACGGCAGGGTGCTCGGAAAGCCTGCCGACCGCAACGAAGCGGTGGCGATGCTGCGACGGCTGTCGGGCAACGTGCACCATGTGGTTACCGGCGTGACTGTGGTCACGGAATGCCGGTCGGTTTCTTTTTCGGTGGCTACGGAGGTGAGTTTCGCCCGTCTGACCGACGAGGAAATCAATTTCTACGTGGACAATTTCAAGCCGCTCGACAAAGCTGGAGCATACGGCATACAGGAATGGATCGGTTTTGTAGGGGTGGAGAGCATTTCGGGAAGTTATTTCAACGTGATGGGACTGCCTGTGCAGCGTCTGTACCAGGAACTCAAACGATTGTAAGCGTGGCGGTGTAGCGGCTTTCCGACGTGATCGGTGCGAGAAGCAACGTGCCGCCCGACAAACGGCGGTCGCTGAAACGAGGCGGTTGCAGCGTTGACTTAAACTGCTCCAATGCGGCTTTGTCTTTGTGGTAAAGCACACGCATCACCCCTTCGCATCCTGAATGCACCACGTTGTCGCCAAGCGCGGAGGAAACCACTCCCATCGTGGTGCGGAGATTGACTTCCACACATGGATTCACCGCAAGCGCGCCTCCGCTCTTGCGATAGACCATCATATCCACTCCAACATAGCCTGAATACGATTCCGGCAGCAATTTCTCCAAGCATTCCGTCACTGCCGTCTGCACTATGTCGAGTGCCGACGCGTCGACAAACATGAGCAAACGGCGGCGCAATTCTGCCGTCGATGCCACCACGGCATGGTCATACGACATCTGCTGGTTGTTGAAAAACACCGAATAGCCTTTAAACGCCGCTTGTCCGCCTTCAACATAAAATTCCATCGCAAAATCCTGCAATTTGTCGAGATACGGTTCGCAAACCACAAATCCCTGGCGGCGGACTATCCCCGACACCCAATTCTCATAAGTCGGAAAAAAGGAATTGTCGACCCTTGCCACCCCCCTTCCGCTGCTCGACCACGGCATTTTAAGCACTGCGGCATCAAATTCCTCTACAGCAGCGGCGGCTTCTGCCAACGAATGGCACACTTTTGGCATAGCCGGGATGTCAACACCTTTGGAATCAAGTCGTTGCAACACGTCCACTGTGGTCTGCCGGCTCGACAACCTGCGCAGCTGCGAGAGCATCGCGTCGTCGGCTTTGCATTCAACTCCGGCACGCAGCAATTCATTGCGCACAGAGCGGCTCCAACCCCACGGCATGGCTTGCGACGGTTCTCCGTCATAGATTCCTATGCCGTCGAGTCCGTCGATGACGCTTTTGCAGAAATCCAGAAACTCCGCGCCGTCGGCAGGCGCGATTATCCTGCTTCCGGGAGAAGCTATCCACATGGGCAGCAACGCCAAGTCGGCACGCAACCGTCTTATCGGCGCAGGCGCTGTGTAGCGGTCCACGTCGGCGGCAAGTGCCAAATCATTTTCCGGATTGAAAAGATATGTCAGCGGCATCACTCCACAACTACGGATATCAATTCCGCAGGCTCTCCGCCGACAGGCGTGACGACAGCTTTGTCCAAGGCATACGGGAGCAGCACGGTGTCGCACGTGGCAAGCCGCTCACGGCTGCCGTTGCTGCCTGCAATCTCCACCTCTCCCGATATGCAGATAAGGATGCGGAAACTGCCGGTGCTTTTTACGTCGACCGTCATCGGTGTCTCCACACGCATAAGTTCCGACACAAACTTGTCGCAACGCTTAATCAGCGCCGTGCCTTGACGGTCAAGTTCAAGATGTCCTTTATAGTCGTCATATTCATCGAAATCGATTGCCTCAAGGGCAAGGTCGGTGTGCAGTTCGCGCTTCTTGCCGTTTTTGTCGATACGGTCAAAGTCATAGATGCGGTATGTTATGTCGCTCGACTGCTGTATCTCAACGATAAAGTTGCCCGCGCCGATACTGTGCACGCGGCCTGCCGGCAGATAGAAGATGTCGCCGTGACGGGGACTGAAGCGGTTAAGCTGCGCCACCACATCGCTATGCTCTATATGTCTGCGGAACGTGTTTTCGTCTGTCTTATGCGAGAATCCTGAATAGAGTATTGCATTGTCTTCCGCACTGACAATATACCACAACTCCGTCTTGCCCATTCCCTGATGGCGGCGCTTGGCAAAGTCATCGTCGGGATGCACCTGTATCGACAGGTCTTTGGCGGCATCGATGAATTTCACCATTATTGGAAACATGTCGCCATATTTGTTGTATGTGTTCAAGCCAACCACCTGCGCGCCGAATTCGCCGAGCAGCGACTTGATGTCGCGTCCGGCATATTCTCCATTGGAAACAACCGACTCCTGTCCGGGTACACCTGTCAGTTCCCAACTCTCTCCGATACAGTCGGGTGCATCGGCAAGTTTTTTCAGTTTGCGGATTTTGCCTCCTCCCCAAATCACTGTCTTCAGGTTCGGTTCAAACTTAAGCGGGTATGCATTCAACTTTTCTTCCATTGCTCTCAATCCATTCTGTTACGATAATCCTCATAGCCAAACTCACGCAGCGTCTCTACTGTCCCGTCGCTGCGAAGCAACACCATCGATGGATGGTCGATTCCGTTGAACATATTCGTCTTTACCGTCGTATAGTGGTTCATATCTTCAAATGTAAGCACATCGCCAGGAGCCAACGGTTTGTCGAAGCTCCAGTCGCCTATAAAATCTCCGCTAAGACACGAATTTCCGCCTATGCGGTAGGTCGGCTTGCCATGCACCGGTTCTGCCAAAGCCTCGGTTATAGCCGGTTTGTAAGGCATTTCAAGGCAGTCGGGCATGTGGCATGCAAACGAGGCGTCGATAATTGCCGTTTTCACTCCTTGGTTCTCCACCACGTCAAGCACCGTGGCAATCAGCTCTCCCGTGCGCCATGTAAACGCGCTGCCGGGCTCGAGTATCACTTCAAGGTTTGGATATTTCGCGCGGAAACGGCGCAGCAGGTCTATCAGATGGTCGGTGTCGTAGCCTTCGCGGGTCATCAGATGTCCGCCGCCCATATTGACCCACTTCAACCGTGGCAGAAACTCGCCGAATCGCTCCTCGAAGGCGGCAAGCACCTTCTCCAAATCGTACGACGTCGACTCGCAGAGGCAGTGGAAATGCAGCCCCTCCAATCCTTCCGGAAGCACGCCGCCAAGCACGTCGCGAGTCACGCCGAAACGCGACCCCGGCTTGCACGGATTGTAGATGTCGGTCTCGATAACCGAGCATTCCGGATTCACACGCAGTCCGCACGACACTCGTTTTTCCGCGGCATTCGACGAATTGTAGCCGTCAACAAAACCGCGGTATTTCTCATATTGCGCGACAGAATTGAACACAATATGGCTGCAGCCCTCCACAAACTCGCCTATCGTGGAGTCTGTGTAGACCGGGCAGTAGGCATGCACATCATTGCCGAGAAATTCAAGCGACAGGCGCATCTCGTTGAGCGAGCTGGCTGTCGACGCCTGGCAGTAATCGCGTATGATTCCAAACGTTTTCCAGAGAGCGTTTGCCTTGAATGCCATGATTATCTTGGCGCCCGACTGCTCCGAAACGTGGCTGATCAGCTCCAGATTTCTGCGGAGTTTATCTTCGTGAATAATGTAGTATGGTGTCTTTATCTGTCCCGTCATCCTATTATCTTGAATTTGGCGAATTTCAAAAGAAGCACTTTTATGCCCGTATTGTCGAAATCCACTGTTATTTTAACATCCGGCTCTTTCTCTATTTTGGTCACCGTACCGTCGCCGAAACGCAGGTGATTGATGCGTGCGCCAACTCGCAGTCCGTCAATGTCACCTCCCGACGGCGCCGCTTCTGCCACTGCCTTTCTCACCGGCACAAAGCCTTCCGGCTTCTGCTGGCGAGGCACGATGCGTGTGCGCACCCTCGGCTCAAAATCATTCTGACTCGGTGCCGCCCATGTGTTGGGATTGCGCGGCAGCTCAAGCAACGCCGAGTCTATATCCTTCAAAAAGCGGCTCGGCATGCACGGATGCGTCTGTCCGTTGATGTAGCGCGATGTGGCGTAAGTCATCAGGCAATGCTCTTGTGCGCGCGTTATCGCCACATAGAGCAGACGGCGCTCCTCCTCGACCTCGGCAAGCGAATTGCTGCTGTGCATGGACGGAAACATCTCGTCCTCCACGCCGACGATTATCACATTGCGGAATTCCAAACCCTTGGCGGCATGCACCGTCATCAACGTGACTCGCGGAGAGTCGTCGTCGTCATCGCCGCTGTCCTGATCCGTCGCCAACTGCACCACCGAGAGGAAATCTGTCATCGACACACCGCTTTCGCCTTCCTCCTTAGCTTCGTCGACAAACTGCTGCACGGCGTTGAGAAGCTCGCTGAGGTTCTCCTGGCGACTTATGTTCTCGGGGGTGTTGTCGCTATAGAGCGATGACAGAATCTTAGATGTGGCATAAATCATCGTCGCAACCTGAAACGCATCCTTGCCGTCTGTGTCAAGGTCGATGTATGCCTGTATCATTTCGCGGAACCCATTGAGCTTGCGCGCCGTGCCGGAGTTCACCTCCAAGCCGAAACGCTGAGGCTCGCAAATCACGTCCCACATGCTGACACTCCACTCCATTGCTGCCGCACGCACTTTCAATACCTTTTTTTCTCCGATGCCGCGCGCCGGATAGTTGATTATGCGCCGCAAAGCCTCGTCGTCGTTAGGGTTGACCGACATACGGAAATAGCACAGAGCGTCTTTTATCTCCTTGCGCTGATAAAACGACAGTCCGCCATAGATGCGGTAAGGCACATTGCGCTTTCTGAGGCATTCCTCCAGCAATCGCGACTGGGCGTTGGTGCGGTAGAGTATGGCAAAATCATTGTAGCTGCCCGATTCGAGCATCTTCATCTCGACAATCTTGTTTGCCACGATGAAACTCTCCTCATAGTCGGTCATCGCCTTGACCACGGGAATCCGCTCGCCAACGGCATTCATCGAGAATATCCGTTTCGGTATCTGGTTGCGGTTTTTCTCTATCAGGCTGTTTGCCACATTAAGTATCGTTTGCGTCGAACGATAGTTCTGCTCCAGTTTGAACGTTTCCAAACCGGGATAATACGTCTTGAGTCTCAGGATGTTCTGAATGTCGGCGCCTCGAAACGAGTAGATGCTCTGAGCGTCGTCGCCAACAACACACACCTTGTTGTGCACACGGCTCAACTGCTGCACCACAAGATGCTGCGAGAAATTGGTGTCCTGATACTCGTCGACAAGAATATATTGGAAAAAATTCTGATATTTCTCAAGCACGTCGGGATTGTCGCGGAAAAGGATATTCGTGTAAAACAGAATATCGTCAAAATCCATAGCGTTGCTGTTGCGGCAACGCACCCAATAACCCTTGTAGATTTCCCCCAGACGCGGCCGCTTGGCGTAGTAGTCGCGGCGCTGTATGTCAGAATCCGCAAGATAGTCGTCGGGCGAAATCAACGAGTTTTTGGCACTCGAAATCACCGACATCACCGAATTGACCGGATAGTCCTTCACGTCGAGCTCCAAATCCTTCAGAATCTGCTTTATAGCCGACTTGGTGTCGGACGTGTCATAGATTGTAAAATTGGAGTTGAAGCCTATTCTGTCGGAATTGAAATGAAGAATCTTCAAAAACATTGAGTGAAACGTGCCCATCCACAGCCTCGCCGACAATTCCTCGCCGACAAGCTGTGCTATGCGCTCGCGCATCTCGCGTGCAGCTTTGTTGGTGAACGTCAGTGCGAGTATGCGGCGCGGATCGTAGCCGTTGGCTATCAGATAGGCTATCTTGTTGGTGAGCACACGCGTCTTGCCCGAACCTGCGCCGGCAATAACCAGCGAGGGCCCGCCGTCGTAGCGCACCGCAGCAAGTTGCTGTTCGTTCAAACTCTGTAGATAGTCCTCCAATTTTTCTTTATTTATTTGCAAAATGCAAAGATAGTGCAAATCGAGTGAATAAAGCCAAGTTTACTTGAACTTTATTCCGAGATGAAGCCTATTTTATCAAAAGATAGTGCAAATCGAGTGAATAAAGCCAAGTTTACTTGAACCTTATTCCGAGATGAAGCCTATTTTATTCAAAGATAGTGCAAATCGAGTGAAGAAAGTCAAGTTTACTTGAACTTTATTCCGAGATGAAGCCTATCTTATCCAAAGATAGTGCAAATCAAGAGCACTACAAAATGTAAGACTCCGTGATTTTTGTTTTTATTGTCAAAGTGACGTCTGCCGATGAAAAACGAGAAAATCCCGGCGCTATGCACCGGGATTCGTTTGTGTCAAGGAGGGGGTATCGCTACTTTCCTCCCGAATGATATTATTTATATAAGCCCTATTCTTAGAATGTGAACTGTACGCGAGCCTGAACTGCGTGTACGTTCTTGTCATGAGGCAAGCGGTCGATGTTTACGCGGTGCCAAGTGTAGTCAAGCATTACTTGAGCATACTTGTTGAAAGCGTAGTTCAAACCGATTGTTGTTGAGTAGATGTCGCCACCACCAACTGAAGTTGCGCCGATACCTGGGAAATCCTGAAGGAAACCTGCTGCATAGTATTGGTCACGACCAGCTGAGTAGTACTCACCTTCTGTCAAGTCGTTAAGACCTGTGTAGTTGAAACGACCTACGATTTCGAGCGACTTGCCGCTGAGACCGTTCATCACACCGTTGAACTTGTCGTAAGAGTAAGCGTTGCCGAAGAACTTGTAGCCCAACTCAACGTAAGCGCCGTTGAAGTGGTTGGTCTTAATCTTGTTGGCCTGCTCCCAGAGTGCTGGGTCACCCCAACCGTCGATGTTGTCCTGGCTTGCGATGAAGATTGAGTAAGAATCGCGGTGTTTTGTAACAACTTTGTGTTTGTACTCTGCACGTACGAAGAAATCCGGCTGTACCAACAATGCCTCTGCGCCGAAGTCGATCACTTCGTTTGCCCATGGCAATGTAGCGCTACAGAAGATGTTGTTCTGGTCTACGTAAGTTTCGAGCGACTGACCCAAAGAAATGCTCTTCTTCAAAACTGTAGAACCCTTTGTTGTAACTTCTTCGCCACCACCAAGCTTAGCGTAACGTGCGCTGACACCTACGTGGAATGCGCTGTTGACGTCGCTGGCATTGCGATACAACCAACGGCCGCTCAATGTCAAGCCATTGTAGCCTGCGTCCAAACGGTTGTAAGCGCTTTCAGTGAACACACCCTGATAAGCGAAGAAATGATCGTTTGAGAACTTGTAAGTGATACCGAGTTCACGACCTTCACCAATTGAAGACGCCATACCTGGACGAGAGATGAAGTGGTAAGAACCGAGTGAAGTCTGAGCAGCCATTGTTCCAGCTGGGTCATTGTAGTAACCAACTTTCACAGCGTGTGTTCCCTTGTCAGCCTTGTTTGCATACTGCAAGAAGATGTTTTTCTGAGAGAACTTGCCACCGCCGAAGCCGAAGTCAGCATAGAAATACCAGTTTTCACCGTAGCTCATGCTCGTGCGGATACGTGCATCGCTGATTGTTGCACCACTCTTCAACGGAGTGGCCTCTGTATTGTAGTAAGCAGCGTCTGCCATGAAACGTGCGCCGACAGTAAACTTAACCTGCTTCTCCTTATTGTTGATATTCAAAGTCGGGGTGTTGTCAAAGTCCTGTGCTGTAGCAGAAAGAGCCATAACAGCCAAAGCCGACATGAAAATATATTTTTTATTTCTCATTTTAGTTTCAATTTAATTTTTTAAGAATCAATTCTCTTTCCTAAGCTTTATTGTTGATTAGTAACCAAGCTTGTTGAGGAGTTCGTTTGCATCAGGCACTGTAAGAGGAGCCTGGCTGTTGTCAAACTTCTGACCAACGTGGAATGGGTTAGGCAAGTTTGCGTTGCCGCGCATACCATTGTCAAGCATGTACTGGAGGTTCATCTCTGAGTGGTTGGTGAAGCATCCGTCCATGTAGATAGGCCATGTCTGGCTATCGCCTGGGAATGTGCTTACGCTTGTCTTAGGAACTGTAACCTTCATTTCGTCGAACGGTGTCTTATAGCCATAGTTCCAGTAGCCCATGTGCTTAGTGAGCTGAGCCTGTGAGTCGAAAGAGTATGGGTGGTTGATCATACCTGCACGGCGAACCATGTAAGCTTGCCATGGGTTGTTCATTTCAGGATAGTTGTTAGGTGCACCTGAGATAGCCGGGCCGATGATGTGGCAGCCGTGATCCTGCATGTACTTGATGAAGTCTGCCAAACCGGTTGGAGTGTCGTATGCGATATCTGTTGCATAAGCAGGTGTGGCTGTCCAAAGGAGGTAACACATTGGGATACGTCCTTTGTATACGCTGTATGTACGGTTAGCTGCGTCAAACGAGAATGTTTGGAGGATAACCTTACCGTTGGTGTTACCTACGTTGACTTTACCGTTTTTGTAGAATGGCTGTCCATCGGCTGGTTTTGTGATGATGTTCCATCCCCACTTGTCAAGCTCATGGTAAACGCGGGCTTCCATATCGCTTGGCTGTGCCCAGCTTTCCTTAAACTCGATGTAGATACCAGGACGGTTGCCGCTGTCTTGTGGGTCGGGCTTGTATGCGTTAGAGAAGTCATAAACCAAGAAGTCCATATAGCGGGCTTGTGCTGTGTAAGTCTTGCCTTCTACTGTTGTTGATGGTGCTGTTGCACAGATTTCAAGGAGTGATTTACCCTTAAGTGAGTTCTTTACGTGATAAGGAAGGATACGACGACCTTTTGCGTCGCGGTTCAGCATCTTGCCTTCTGCGTATGCAATCTGGTCAGCGAGTGCGCTGATGTAAAGACCGTTGCTGTAAACCACCTGTGCGTTAGGATTTGCTGCCCACGCTGCCAATGTCTCAGACAAAGGCTTGTTGGTTGATGCAAATTTTTCGCGAGCCTGCTCCTGGCTGTCCTCGTTGAACCAAGCGCCTGCGTCGAGCATCAAAAGCTCTGCATAGTAGTAGTTACGTGGATAGTAGCTGTAGTAGTTGCCAAGGTCGTTGTTGTACTGTGTGTTGATGTCTTCTTCTGAGAAGTTACATGGTGTACCGTCTTCGTAAGTAAGCGAACGATAGAATGCCTTGCGGATGTTAGGCACCTGGTCGCTGAACACGGTTTGGATGTTGGTTGTGCGTTTCAAGTTGTCATCGTGGAGTGACAATACGACACCGTCTTTTGTTGCCTGAAGGTCTGACTCCAAGTAGTCGGCACCCATATCGCGTGCCCAACGCCAAGAAGCCTCTGTTTCTTCCGGTGTCCAGTATGTACTACCGCGGTGTGCGATAACTGCGTACAAAGGTACATAGTCACGTACTTTTGCGAGGTCGTCGTTCAAAACTTGAACCTCAAATTTCTTTGCCTGCTGATTGAAGTCAACGAATTGCTGTTCATCAGAGCAAGATGTAATGGCTGTTGCGGCAACAAGGCCCAACATACCAAGTTTTACAATCTGTTTGTTCATAAGTAATTAAAAATTATAGATGAAAGAATTTCAATAATTTGTCTGCTCCGCACCAGTTTCAAGAACCGTGGTGCAAAGTGATATTTTTTATCAAGAGATTTAAAAGTGCCGCCTAGTTTTAGTTTTATTTGCCGGACGGCACTTATTTTCCTAATTGTTATTTATTAGCGTTTTTCTGCTCTACAAGATATTGTTCCTGCTTGTAGGTGAATGCCATGAATACGATTGAGAGTACGCATGCTCCGATAAGGAGGATGAATGTCCATTCCCAACCTGCTCCTTCAGCAACATAACCGATAACGATGTTTGCCAAAACTGCTGTACCGAGCACGTAGCCCATGAAGCCTGTCAAGCCGGCAGCTGTACCAGCGACATTCTTCGGAGCCAAGTCGAGTGCCTGAACACCGATCAACATCACAGGACCGTAGATTAAGAAGCCGATAGCGATCAAGCAGCCGATAACCACGTTCAAGTTGTCGAGGTTTTCCATGTAGACAATGATTGCAACGATAATCAACGCCATGAAGATGATTGTAGGCAACGCGCGGCGTCCGTGGAACACCTTGTCGCTCAACCAACCGCAGATGATTGTGCCTGGGATGGCTGCCATCTCGTATGCGAAATATGCCCAACCTGCATCTTTAAGGTTGATACCTCTTTCTGTAAGAATTGTAGGAGCCCAGTCGAGACATCCGTAACGAACCATGTATACAAATGCGTTTGCGATTGCGATGTACCAAAGCAGCTTGTTGCTGAGCACTGTGCGGAAAATCTGTGCTGTTGAAAGCACTTCTTCCGACTTCTTGGCATCGTAGTTCTTGCCGGCGCAACCGCTCCACTTCTCAATTGAAGGAAGACCGCACGATTGTGGGGTGTCGCGAATCATCAAGTATGCGAGAATGGCGATAAGAATAGCTGTCGCTGCAGGGAATGCGTAAGTACCGATAAGGAAGTAGTACTCTTCCTGTGCGCCATAGAACCATGAACCGAACCACATAGCACCGTAAACAGCCATCGGGCCTACCAAGGCTCCACCGACGTTGTGGGCGCAGTTCCAGAACGACATCCATGTGCCGCGTTCCTTGATCGAGAACCAGTGGGTCATCACGCGTCCGCACGGAGGCCAACCCATACCGTTAAACCAACCTACGAGGAAGTTGAGCACTGCCATCAATGTAATCGCCAAACCTTTGTTTCCAGCGCCAATCCATTGAATAGGCACAATCATGAACAACATTGACAACGCTGCGCAGATAAGTCCCAACGGGAGGAACTTGCGGGCGTCGCTGCGGTCGCTGATTGATGCCATCAAGAATTTTGAGAATCCGTATGCAATGGCGTTCATCGAAAGAACGATACCAAGCTCGCCTTTTTCAAAGCCAAACGGCGCCAACGCCGGGATAGCCATTGAGAAGTTCTTACGGACAATGTAGAAACCGGCATAGCCGATAAAGATACCTAAAAATACCTGCCAACGATAGCTCTTGTAAGTTGAGTCTATCTTCTCCTTTGCCATCTCTGGCTTAAAGGGAGGGGGTGTTAAAAAACCTGACATGATTGAAATAGATTTTTGTGTAGTTTTTATTATAAGTTAATTTCTTAATCTCTTTCGGTTTCGTTAGGAAAACTCCTGTTTTTCGTTCGCAAACATAGTAATATTTTTTGGATTTCACCACGAAATTTAGAAGATTTTTTCCAAAAAAATTACTATGTCACGAAGAAACGGTTTAAAATCAACCAATTACAATCCTAAACAAACCATAAAAATTATGCTAAAGAGCTTTGAGGGAAACACCGACGTATCCCCTCAAACACTCCTACTTACTTGTTCAATTTTTCCGTTGCCTCAAGGTCGAGAGCGCGTGCAAGTATGGATATCGGATGCTCCACCTTCGTAGGTGTCGACATCTCGATCTGCCACTTGCAGGTTTCGCAATCGGTTGCCACAACATCGACTTTCGCCTTTTCTATCTCTGCAAAAAGCGACGAACCGATGCCTTGCGAGGTTTCATAATTTTCCTTCTTGAAACCGTATGTTCCGGCGATGCCGCAGCATTGCGACGGAAGAACCGTCAGCTCCATACCCGGAATCTTGCGGAGAAGGTCGATTGAATAATACGACCATCCGAGTTTCTCCATGTGGCACGGTGTGTGGTAAGCGGCTTTCAAATGGAAATCATTGCGAAACTTCAATTTCGCCCCGTTTTCAATCAGCATATGCACAAAGCGGGTTGCAAGATTAATCTGGTCGCGCACGTCGGAATTGTCCACACCGAGCAAGTGAGGATATTCATCGCGCATAGTGAACACGCATGTCGACGACACTCCCACCACCGGGCGATTGTCTTCGTTGACCGACTTGCGTATCGACGACACGTTGAGCGCGGCCTGCTTCTTCGCCTGATTTATCAATCCGTTGGAAATCAAAGCCACACCACAGCACTTCTCCTCATCAAGGAGATGCACACCATAGCCGAGAGCGTTGGCTACAGCCACGAAATCCTTGCCGAGTTGCGGATAGTTGTAGTTGACATAGCAACCATGGAAGAAGCTGATATGCTTCTTAAACGCATCCTGACGCGCTTCGGCGTTGCGCTGGAACCACGTTTCGAATTTCTGTCCAGAATATTTCGGGAACGTGCGGTGTCCGTCGATTTTAAGCACACTGTCCATCACCATCTTCACCGGCTTCAAGCCGAGCGCGAAATTGGTCACAGGAGCGACCATTGTGGCGAATGTGCCCATAAAATCGGTGTTTGCGAGCAATTTGTCGCGGAGCGACGGGCGGTGTTTGCTGTATTTTATGCGCGCCGACTGGATGATGTCGCCGATTTTCACATTCGACGGACAAGCCACCTCGCAACGCTTGCAGTTAAGGCAATATTTCAACGCCTCGTCAAAAAATTCGCCTCTCTTCAAGCGGAGACGCTCGCCGTCGGGTCCTGCCTGCTTCGGACCTGGATAGTTCGGATTCACCGGAACCACCGGGCAGTATACCGTGCAGACTGTGCACTTTATGCACTGCTCGAAATTGTTGGCGGAAATGTTTTTATCTTGTAAGTTTTCCATTGTTTCCTTTCGTTTATTTCAAATTGTCTGCGACATACAATGCGGTCAAAAGCGCCACTCCGGCACCGCAACCCTCATAGAGAGCATTGAATCCGCTGAGCACCGAACCTGCGGCATAGAGATTCTCAAGCACTTTGCCTTCTTTCTTCACATTGAAATTGGCATCGGTGGCAACTCCGAATGTCTGATAACCCTGCTTGTTGAAGAACTGTGGGTCGCACCATTCGGCACGGTCTGCCGCAAAATCAACATCGAGTCCGAACACCGGCTCCACAATTTCGTTTGAATGAGCCACCAAGCCGTTGCTGAAGAAACTGCCTGTGGTCAGGATATAATTGTCGGCTTTTATGCCGTTATCTGCATGATTTATTGTGTATACAGCCTTGACCTTTCCTCCTTCGACGTCGGCACGCACCACACTGTCGCCAAGCATGAACACGCCTCCAAGACGCTCAAACTCGCGGCGAAGTTGCTGCTGTGTGCGAATCCCTGACACCGAAGGTGGCATTGTCGGCACTAAGACTACAGACGGCACTGCTTTTCGTAACGCTTTCACAAGTTTCTGAGAAGCGAGTCCCACTGCGGCCGGCAATACCACCGCATCAACCCCAATAGAGTAATTTTTAAGTATGGTCAATAACTGATTATGTATGTTCTCTTTGTCAAGAACACGCGCAATGTTAGTGGCGCGCATTTCTGTAGGGCTTTTGCGCAGACGGTCGACCTCTTCGATATGAATGAGCTCCTGACAGCACTCGGCACCCATGTCCTCCAACGCGTCGGTCACGAATTTCATGTTGAAATCCAAGAAACCTGCGATGTTGGCAACACGCACCTTCTTGCCCTTGAATTCTTCAGCACCCTTGAAACGGTTGAACTCCGACAATGTCAGCCAAGCCGGTTTCAATGTGCCCATCGGAGTGAGATGCAACGCATTTTCCGTTGCCTCGCCTTCCACTTCCACACCACTGTCGGCAAGCAGTTGTTTTGCCTCGGATGCATATTTGGCGAAATCTCCGATTTTCTTATATGGATGAGAGGCTTCGAGTTTCGCAACTGCCTCCACAGGATTTTCCACAGCTGTACCGTCAGGCAGACGGTTGAGCAGCTCGAACGAGCCGGAAGAGAAATGCAATGCGCTCTGTCCGGCAGAGATAATGGCGCACTTGACGCCCTTCTTCTGCAAGCGGATGCCACAGGCGAGTCCGCTGAGGCCGCCGCCGATGATTACTGTATCGAATTTCATTTTTCTACCTCCTCGTTGTTAAGTTTCATGTCGCACACACCGCCGTAAAGCCACTGTGTGAACTCATTTTCTCTCAAAGCATCGCCCCAAGCCACAGGATAAACACCTTTCCAGCGTTCATTGAGGAATGTGGCAAGATCGCCTTTCGCCTTCTTCGCGCAGTTGTGAGCCTCGCCGAGAAGTCCGGCGGCACGGCAGGCGCAAAGTTCGCCCTGGCACGTTCCCATACCCACACGGGTGCGGCGGCGCAGGTCGATCATATTTGTCACGTGGAGCTCGTTCAACGCGTAGTTGACCTCTCCCACCGAAACATCCTCGCATTCGCACACAAGGCTGTTGTCGTATTCTGTGCTTGACGGGATTTTTTCAGCAAGTTCACCATGACGATGATATGCGGATTTCTGACCTACACTCATGTCGAACGATTTGCCCGACGGCACATCCTTCGGAGCGCGGGAGCCTGGAAGCGGAGTCTCGGCTGTGACACACTTCTTGTCCACGCCGAGCTTCTTGCAAGCCAAGTCGGCAGCCCATTCCGCCATCAAGCGGTAGGTCATCAGCTTTCCGCCGGTGATTGTGGCGAAACCCGGCACGCCGTCGCGTGTCTCATGGTCGAGAAGCACGATGCCGCGGCTGATGTTTCGTCCCGAAGGATCATCGTCGCTGGCAACCAGCGGACGCACACCCGCATAAGCGCGGAGGATGCGTGTCGACGCCAACGCCGGCGCGAGTTTCTCGCCCTCGGTGAGCAGCAAGTCGACCTCATCGGGAGTGACGCGCATATCGTCAACCTCGTCGAAGCCCACGCGGCTCGATGTCGTACCGATAAGGCAGATTGTGTCGCCCGGCACGAGGATATCGGCGTTGGCCGGCTTGCGGCAACGATTGAGCACTATATTGTTAACACGGTGTCCGAAAATCAGCAACGAGCCTTTGGCTGGGAACATCCCCACACGGCAGCCTGCCATAGCGGCGATGTTGTGACCCCAGATACCACCGGCGTTGATGGTCAACGGTGCGAAATATTTGCTTTTTTCCTTAGTCTTATGGTCGAAAACCTCAACGCCAATCACGCGGTTCTGCTCCTTGACAAGCGAAAGCACCTCGTGATACACAAGGATTTTCGCCCCATGGGCTTTTGCGTCGATAATGTTGGCGAGAGTGAGGCGGAACGGATCGACAGAGCCATCAGGCACTTTCACCGCTCCGACAATCGTAGGATTGACCGACGGCTCCATGCGCTTAGCCAACTCCGGATCGATGATTTCGGCGTTGATGCCAGCCTCTTGGCACGACTTAACAAACGTTGCTTGATATGCCAGGTCGTCTTCCGGCAGGGTGATGAACAAGCCGTCGTTCTCCTCCACGCAGTGGCTTGCCACCTTGCGTAGAATCATGTTTTCCTTGATGCACTCCGAAGCCGACTCCTTGTCGGTCACCGCATAGCGGGCGCCGCTGTGAAGCAGTCCGTGGTTGCGGCCTGTGGCTCCCGAAGCGAAATCGAAACGCTCCAGCAGCAAAACGCGCAAGCCACGCAACGCGCAGTCGCGCGCCGTGCCGGCTCCTGTTGCTCCTCCTCCTATGACTATTACGTCATATTCGTTTTCTTTATTTACCATGTCTCTTTAAACTAACGAAGTATCAAAATAAAATCTCTGGTTTCTATGTCAAAACCGTTTATGTTTCATTTCACAGCAAAATTATATACAATTTTTTATTCACGAAACTTTTTCCGAAACTTTTTCTTGAAAAAAGCAAAAAAAATTTCGCTACGAAAGCAAAAACTTTCGTTTTTATGTTATAAAACATATTTTTATAGCACGAGAGCAAAAAGAAACTCCGAAAGCGGGAAGACTTTCGGAGTTAATCTTTAGCAAAGCGCAATCACTGCGCAATGACTAAATACATTCTTTCATCTATAATTATATTTGTATGCTTAGAACTCAAACGCCACGCGAGCCTGGATTGAGTGCAGGTTCTTGTCGAGCATAAAGTCCTTTGTATACTCTTGGTTGAGTTTCTGATAAGAATAGTTCAAGCGAGCTACGATATTATCAGTAACGTAGTAGTTTACGCCCAAAGTGAACGTGTCAGCCTTACCGCCGATCACCGACTGGTCAGCCACGCCGAATGACTGGTGGAGCGTGCTTGAATAGAACTTGCCGCCATAGAACATGTGGCCTGCCATGATGTCGTTAAGATCGGTGTGGTTGAAGCGTGCTACAACCTCAAGCGATTTGCCTTTCGGACGGTTCATCAAAGCGTCAACACTGTTGTAGCGATAGTTCTTGCCAAGAATCATGAAGCCAGCCTCAACTGTATAGCCGTAGAATTTGGCGTTCTGGTCAACACCCATAAGACCCTGGTAAGCCGACAGCGTTGGGAACATTGTTGAAAGCAGCGTTCCGAGCGATGAGGTGAAGTTGTAGTCCCAGTCGCGCTCACGCACATAGTCAGCGTGCAACCACTCGCCCTTCACATACACCTTCTTATAGCTTGCCATCACTTCGGCACCGAATTTCAGACCGGTCTTCACATTGTTGATTGTTGCATTGAGGAATTTGGTGTTGTCAACGCAAGACTCAAGATTTGAAGACAAAGTCACAGTGCGGTTGTAATCGTCAGAACCGTTTGTGAAACCGTTTGCGTCAGGACGTCCGTAGTTTACAGAACCACCGGCATGGAATGCCCAGTCGTCACCGCTCACGCGTCCGAGCAGGCGGGCTGACAATGCATAGCCCATATCACCGCCTTTGACAACTTCTGTCGGGTTTGAGAATTTCTGTGAGAACACACCACCCTCAGCCCAGAAGTATTTGTGATAGTAGCGATAGCTGACACCGATTGCACGGCCTGTGCCGAGAGCAGCTACAGTAGCCGACTTGTTGATGAACGGATAGTCCATCGTGCTCTGGATATTCTCAGCCGAGAACGGCTCAGCGAAGTTACCCACACGGAGGAAACCATTCTTGTTTGTGTGCCAACGCAGATATGCGTCTTTCAACCAGTTTTTCGAAGCGAAATCAACGTCAAGCTTCATATCCACCTTCGATCCGATTTTGCTTATGATGCGGATGCGTGCGGCAGAGAATTTCGCGCCCGAACCGCGGTCTGTGTAATCGTCGATATAATGAGCACCGTCGATAGCGACGCGACCGCCGACACGGAATGAGAACTTGTCGTTGTCTGACTTGAATTTCACAAGACCCTCATCCATGTAGCCTTGCAACTCGCGTTGTGCTTCGGTCAGTTCAGAATTGCTTTCCTGGGCAAACAATGGCATCGCGCCAGCCATACAGCAAACACCCAAAGCTAAGATATATTTTTTCATACTGTTATTTCAATTATATATTTCTTGTTCGTGGTTAGGTTTATTTCGCATAATGAAGTTCGTCGAGCACTTGCTGTGCAGTCTTCACCGGAGTGTTTTTGTGCAAGTTGTCTGGCAGACCGCATTTTGCATTCGAGCGGAAATAGTTCAGACCCTTTGCAAGATAGCCCTCAAGAGTCTCGCGGTAGAAATTGATAGCGAGGTCGGCGTGGTTGGTAAACGCACCGTCAACATAGTTCTTGTCTGCTCCACCTTCCTTCTTCGGGTCGCACCACGGACCTGTATACTTCAAGAGTTGCTCCTGAGTGTTGAATGTCCAAGCGTGGATGTCCATTCCTGTGCGGCGGATCATGTCGCCCTGCCATGGATACAAGCTTGTAGGATAGCCCGTGATATAGTCGATGTTCGGGCCCATTGCAGTAGCACCGTTGTCGATTGCGAAGTTGATCTTCTCAGCGTAAGACGCAGGAGTTGAGTTTGTCATATCATACATCAAGAACAATGTAGGAATCTTGCGTTTGAACTCCTGGTTCATATTGATAAGACCGCCGAGGCTGAATGTCTGAAGGATGATACGGGCCTTTGTGTTGGCGATATCCACATTTCCAGGAACACCGTTTTTATAAGCGATCTTTTTCATTTTGCTGGCGTCCTCATCATACCAGCCGTGTTTCTTCAAGCATGCGCACAATGCTTTCTCCATGCCTGCAAACAAGTAAGGAGCCTTTGTCTCGATATAGACACCCGGACGGTTGCCGTTGTCGTATGGGTCTGGCTCATACTGAGTGCTGACATACTTTCCATTCTCGTCACGGTTCACGATACGCTTGCCGTTGGCGTCGCGCTTGATGCGGTAGCCCTCGGCAATCATAAGCACGTCGTCGAGAGTAAGGATGTCAAGACCTACAAACGAGCTGCGTGCCTGCTCCGGGTTGGCTTCGTTGAACCAAGAACCGATGTCGAGTTTCAGCAACTCATCATAAGTGAACGCGCTCACGTAGTCGTTCTGGCGGCTTGGATAGATAACCTCAACGTCGGTTGTGCGGAGAAGGCTTTCATCGTGAAGCGCAAGGATTACACCGTCTTTTGTTTTCTGAAGGTCGCACTCGATGTAGTCAGCACCGATGTTACGAGCCCAGCGCATAGCAGCCTCACTCTCTTCCGGAGCCCAGAACTCTGTTCCGCGGTGAGCGATGACGATGTTTTTGGGAGTGTAGTCGATCACCTCCTTCTGCTCGGCAGAAAGAGCATGAAGTTCTGGAACGTCCTTTGTGGAGTATCCATCAGTTCTCACATCGTCCTGACAAGAGAACATACCCAGGCAAAAAGAGGCAGACAGTAAATATACTGGCATCTTTTTGATGCAAGTGAAGTTTGATTTCATAAATAATATTTTGTTAAAAATTCAAAAATTAGGTTTTTATCCTTTCTATTTTTTCAAGCATCTCTCTTTGCTGACGTCACACAAAAAGAGTAAAAGTTTCTCGTTCGGTTTCGTTTTAGTGCGATGAAAGCCATCATCTTTCATTACGCCACAAATGTATAAACAATAATTGGAATACGAAACTTTTTCGGTTGTTTTTTTCATTTAAAATCGATTTTTATTTCATTTTGAAATTTAGCAAGGAAATTTGTATGTTATGCAACATATTTTGAGGTCTTTCACTAAAAATATTTTGCAAAACTGTTATTTTTTCGTTATTTTGCAGAGCGAATCAAAAACTTTGAAATCAAATCATAACATATAATAATTCACATGACTAAAGACGAAAGGCAATCACTTATCCTCGATCTGCTCATGCAACAGGACTCGTTGCTTGTCACCGACTTGTCTGAGCAACTCAACGTCTCATCAGTTACGATACGAAAAGACTTGACAGAGCTTGAGAAAAAAAAGAAACTCTACCGCAACCACGGTAAAGCAATCCTCATAGACCCTTACAGCGAAAACAAGAATGTAAGCGAGAAGGAGCGGCTGTATGTGGAGGAGAAACGGCTCATCGGCGCAGCGGCAGCGCAGCTGGTCACGCCGCGCGACTCCATCCTCATCGCATCCGGCACCACAGTCCACGCGTTGGCGCGCAACATCCACACGACCGACAAGCTGACCGTGATAACGGCATCGCTCGAAGTGGCGCGCATCCTTGCCAACGACAACAACGTCGACATCATCGAACTTGGCGGAATCCTCCGCCACAGCAGTTTGTCGGTGGTCGGCAAATATGCAGAGTCGGCATTGAGCGACTTCTCCTGCAGCAAGTTGTTTATCGGTGTCGACGGCATCGACCTCGACTTCGGCATCACAACAACCAACATGATGGAGGCAAGCCTCAACCGCGTTATGATACAAACCGCGCAGAAGACCATCGTGCTCGCCGACTCATCCAAATTCGGACGCCGCGGCTTCAGCAAGATCGTCGACACAAAAGACGTGGACCACATCATCACCGACTCGCACATCTCTCCGTCAACGGCACACGCCATCGAGGAGATGGGCATAGAGCTGACAATTGTTCCTGTCCACTGACCTCCAACCAAGCACAAATAATAAAAGCAATCCCGGAAACCATCGTCTCCGGGATTGCTTTTATTATACCTATATATACTGATTAATATGCAAACATCGGATAGTCTGCCATCATGGCGTTAACCTTATCGCGCACAGAGCGGATAACCGCCTCATCCTCGTTGTGGCTGAGCACCGTGTCAATCATCTCGACGATGTCGCCCATGAGGTCTTCCTTCACGCCACGTGTAGTGATGGCAGCCGTGCCGAGACGCACACCCGACGTTTGGAACGGAGAGCGGCTGTCGAACGGCACCATATTCTTGTTGGCAGTGATGTCGGCGTCAACGAGCACCTTCTCTGCCACCTTGCCGGTGAGTTCCGGGAAACGGGTGCGCAAATCCACAAGGATGCAGTGGTTGTCTGTGCCGCCGCTCACAATCTTGTAGCCCTTTGCAATCATAGCCTCCGCCATAGCCTTGGCATTCTTCTTCACCTGCTTCTGATAGTCTTTGTATTCCGGCTGCAAAGCCTCGCCGAAAGCCACAGCCTTGGCAGCAATCACATGCTCAAGCGGACCGCCCTGAACACCAGGGAACACCGCAGAGTCGAGAATTGCCGACATCTTCTTAACAACGCCCTTAGGTGTCGTTTTGCCCCATGGATTCTCGAAATCCTTGCCGAGCAGAATCAAGCCGCCGCGCGGACCGCGGAGAGTCTTGTGGGTTGTAGATGTCACGATATGCGCATATTTCAACGGATTGTCGAGCAGTCCGGCAGCGATAAGTCCGGCAGGGTGAGCCATGTCGATCATCAACAACGCGCCTATTTCATCGGCAATCTTACGCATGCGTGCATAGTCCCACTCGCGTGAATATGCGCTCGCGCCTCCGATAATCAGTTTCGGACGCTCGCGGAGAGCCACTTCCTCCATCATATCGTAGTCGACCAAACCGGAGTCTTCCTTCACACCATACTCAAGGGCATGGAAAACCAAGCCTGAGAAATTCACAGGTGAACCATGACTGAGGTGACCGCCGTGCGACAAGTTCAATCCGAGGAATTTGTCGCCTGGTTTCATCGTTGCCATAAACACAGCCATATTTGCCTGTGCGCCAGAATGCGGCTGCACGTTGGCATACTCGGCGCCGAAGATTTCCTTCACGCGCTCGATGGCAAGCGTTTCCGCCTCATCGACCACCTGACATCCGCCATAGTAGCGGTGGCCGGGATAGCCTTCGGCATACTTGTTTGTGAGGCACGACCCCATGGCGCGCATCACCTGGTCGCTGACAAAGTTTTCAGAGGCAATCAACTCTATGCCTTTCTTCTGGCGCTGATGTTCGCGCTCGATGATGTCGAAAATCAAATCGTCTCTTTTCATATTGGTCTTATATAATAAGTTTTATAATTATTTCTTTTTCTGCACCGACCAGCCAAACTTGCCTATCTTGTCGCCAAGTCCGTAATAGTTGCCGTGGGCATAGGCGATAAGGTCGGCTGCCTGCATATCGAACGCTCCGGTTTCCGGATTGATGAAACGCTCGTCGGCAAGCGTGCAAAGCACTTCAGATATAAACATGTCGTGGCTGCCCAACGGGATTATCTCCTTCACGCGGCACTCGATAGACAGCGGCGCCTCCTCAATATATGGAGCCTGCACCATCATGCCGCGGCGCGGAGTGAGCCCCGTTTCAGCAAACTTGTCGTAGTCCCTGCCCGACCTCACTCCACACCAGTCTGCGGCACGCGCCATGTCGCGGTTTGTGAGATTGAGCGTAAACTCCATGTTTTCCTTCAGCAATGCGTAGCTGTGACGCTCCTTGCGCACCGACACATAGCACATGGCAGGGTCGGAACATATCGTGCCAACCCACGCCACGGTTATCAGGTTATAGTTTTCCGGGGCGTTGCCACACCCCACAAGAATAGCCGGAAGCGGATAAATCATCGTGCCCGGACGCCACACTTTCTTTGCCATTAGCCCTTACTTCAGTTCTATATCCTCCTTTTCAATCATCCGCTCGCAGTAGCGGCATTTCAGCGTCACATTGTCCTTGTCGATGACGTTGAAATACGTGCGCATCGGCTCGTTGTTGGTGATGCACTTGGGATTGGTGCACCGCACGATGTCGACAATGTCGTCGGCAAGCGTCACCTTGAACTTTTTCACCACTTTGTAGTCCTCGATGATGTTCACGTTGACGTTTGGCGCAACCAAAGCCAGGCGGTTGAGCGTCTCTTCAGGAAAAGTCACACCCGACACTTTCAAGATGCCTTTTTTGCCGAGTTTCTTGCTGTCGAGGTTATAGCCGATTGTGACACTGCCCTCCACATTTTCCAAATCAAGCAGACGCACCACCTTGAAAACGAGGTGGGACGGAATATGGTCAATCACCGTGCCATTCTGCAAAGCGGCGACGGCGAGTTTGCTGTTATCGTTCATTTTCTCTGAGTTCCTTTACGTTAATACCTAAAACTTTGCAAATGATTGCCTGACGGGCATAGAGTCCGTTCTGCGCCTGCTGGAAATAGTAGGCTTTCGGATTGTCGTCGACATCCTGCGAAATCTCGCCTACACGTGGCAGCGGATGCAGGATGCGCACCGTTGGCTTGCTGTCGTCGAGCATCGAATTGTGGAGATTGTATAGATTCTTCACACGCTCATATTCCTCAAGGTCGGAGAAACGCTCGCGCTGCACGCGCGTCATATAAATGATGTCGCTCTCATTGATCACGTCCGGCGAGAACTCGTGAGTCTCGCGGTAACGGATGCCGTGCTCATTGCAGAAGTCCTTGTATTCCTGTGGCATTTGCAGCTCGTTGCACGCCACGAAATTGAACGTAGGGTTGAAATACGACATTGCCATCAGCAATGAATGCACCGTGCGACCATATTTCAAGTCGCCCACCATGGTGATTGTCAAGTCGCGCAGCGTGCCCTGAGTCTTATAGATAGAGTAAAGGTCGAGCATTGTCTGCGACGGATGCTGGTTGGCACCGTCACCGGCATTGATGACCGGCACACGCGACACCTCCGACGCATAGCGCGCCGCGCCCTCAAGATAGTGGCGCATTATTATCAGGTCGACATAGTTGTTGACCATCATGATTGTGTCCTTTAGCGTCTCACCCTTCGACGAGCTCGACGTTGCCGCATCGGAGAATCCAATCACCCGTCCGCCAAGACGGTTCACTGCGGTTTCAAAACTCAGGCGGGTGCGTGTCGACGGCTCAAAAAACAGAGTCGCCACGACTTTGCCCTCAAGAAGTTTCCGGTTCGGGTTTGCCTCAAAATATTTCATATCCTCGAGCAAATCCAGCATCTCCTGCTTTGAGAAGTCGGAAATCGATACAAGACTTTCGTTTTCCATATATATATCTTCGTCTTATTAAATAAGTTAATATCCGAATAAAAAAATAGCCAATCCACACAAATCGTGCTGACTGGCTTATATCGTCGACGACAACGCCGCGGTGTCCGCTTGCCGGAAGTACCGCTGGAATAAGACTGTATGTTGGTTCGTCTGCTTCATTGTTGCCGTTCTTTCATTGCAAAGTTACGAAATCTTTGCAATGGGCAACACATTTGGTCCCGCTTTTTCACCTGAATTTTCATTTTTTTATGCGAATTGCTATCTTTGCACCTCAATTGAGGATATGTAGTATCCGATTATTTCAACAGTAAACAAAAATGGCAGAAACCCATACTATGCCGCATGGCACGACATTAATTCATCATACATAAAAACATTCGACATGACAGGCAAAGCTAAAGGATATTTTCTCGGAGCAGTGGCGGCAGCCACATACGGCATGAACCCACTGTTCGCGCTACCGCTCTACGACGACGGCATGGACTCTGACTCCGTGCTGTTTTTCCGCTATCTTTTCGCCATTCCACTCCTTGCGATAATGCTCAAGGCCCGTGGACGCAGCCTGGCGATAAAGCGTTGCGAGGTGGCTCCGCTGCTGTTTTTCGGCGTGATGATAGCGCTGTCGTCGCTCACGTTGTTTCTCAGCTACGGCTACATGGGAGCGAGCATCGCCTCCACGCTGCTGTTCATATACCCCATTCTGGTGGCTCTGATAATGGCTGTAATGTTTCATGAGCGGCTCAGGGCGGCAACCGTAGTGTGCATGCTCTCGGCACTGCTCGGCATCGCCCTGCTCTACAAAAACGAGGACGGGTCGACAATAAGCCTTGTGGGCTCAATCATCGTGTTTTTCTCGTCGCTCTCCTATGCCATCTATCTCGTTGGCGTAAACCGCGTGAAAGCCATCAAGGACGAGCCTACACTGAAAATCACACTCTACGTTCTCGTGTTCGGGCTCTCTGTGTTCATAATCAGACTGCTGTGGATTGGACAGATAACGATGCCGTCGCACTGGTATATGTGGGGCAACGTGCTGGGTCTTGCCGTATTTCCCACGGCGATATCCTTCCTGTGCACCACCGCCGCAATCCAGAGCATCGGCTCCACCCCAACCGCAATTCTCGGCGCGCTGGAGCCAGTCACCGCAATATTCTTCGGCATCATGATTTTCGGAGAGACAATGTCGGCACGGCAAAGCGTCGGGCTGGTGCTCATAATCGTGGCTGTGACCCTGGTGATTGCCGGAGGAAGCCTTTCGGTGCCGCTGACACGCTTCCGGCGTCTCTTCCCGCGTCTGCTCAAAAGAAAATAATGTTGGCTGTTAGCGCAGAATTGCGTAACTTTACGGCCTGATTTCTGAACAGTAAAAATTCAACGATATGACTGCACAAATTCTTAACTTTATAACGTGGGACTGCAACCCCGACTTGATTTCATCGCCAATCACCATCCGCTGGTACGGACTGATGTTTGCCATCGGCTTTATCCTCGGCGCTTGGATTCTGTCGAAAATGTTCAAGCACGAGGGAGAGCGCAGCAGCTGGGTGGATTCGATTTTCGTGATTGTGGTGATTTGCACCATCGTGGGCGCACGCCTCGGACACGTGTTCTTCTATGCGTGGGACTACTACTCGCAGCACCCTTCCGAGATACTCAAAGTCTGGGAAGGCGGACTTGCAAGCCACGGCGGGGCTATAGGCATCCTTATCGGCATCTGCCTCTACGCCTATTTCGTCACCAAGCGCTCGCCGCTGTGGACTCTCGACCGTCTTGTGGTGCCTGTGGCTCTCGTCGGCGGACTTATCCGTCTGGGCAATCTTTTCAACTCCGAGATTTTCGGACATGTCACCACGCTTCCGTGGGGATTCTATTTTGTCGACTCTCTGGAATGGCAGAACATGTGTGCCGAATACGGTTACAAGGTGGCTTGCCACCCTACGCAGATTTATGAGGCTCTTTGCTACTTCGCACTGTTCGGACTGCTGATGTGGATGTACTGGAAGCGCAACTCAGAGGAACGCCGCGGACTGATTACCGGAGTGTTTTTCGTAGTTCTTTTCTTATGCCGCTTCCTCATCGAGTTTGTCAAGAACCCACAGGAAAGTTTCGAAGTGGGAATGCTCCTCAACATGGGACAGCTTCTAAGCCTTCCGTTCATCATTGCCGGTGTGGTTCTCGTTGTCCGCGCATTGCTTCGCCCGCGCGTGGCAATCGACTACAAAAACGAGTTCGCTCCGGAAGAAAAAAAGAAATAGCAAGCCATGTTGTCTTTCTATGACATCGTCGGTTTTTCCGACCACCCTGCCAACCTATCCTCCGCAGACAGACTGCTTGGCATAGGCATCATAGCCGCAATCTGTCTGCTGGCATACTTTCTGCTCAAGAAGATAGTATTTCCTCTCGTCAAACGGTTCACGGAAAAGACCGATGCAACATGGGACGACCATCTGTTCAACAGCCGCGTGCTCAACCTGGCGGCATACATGCTCCCGGCACTGCTCGCCTATATGTTTGTGCCAATGCTGTTCAGCGACCATCCGATGACCGTCACCGTCATCGACAAAGCGTTTCTGCTGCTCATCGTCGCAATATCCACACGGCTGGTATGCGCGTTCATCTCTTCGTTCCAGATTATCAGCTCTGAATCCGAGCTGCTGAGAAAACGTCCGCTGACGGGTATATACCAGACATTCAAGATTCTTGTGGTATGCGTGGGCATAATCCTTGCTGTCAGCATATTGCTCAACCGTGAGCCAAGCACCATCCTTGCCGGACTCGGTGCCTCGGCAGCCGTGCTTATGTTGGTGTTCAAGGACTCGATAATGGGACTTGTGGCAGGCGTGCAAATCAACTACTACGACATCCTGCGTCCGGGCGACTGGATGATTCTCGAAAAGCGCGGCGCCAACGGCCTGGTAACCGCCGTGACTCTCAATTTCGTGAAAGTGCAGAATTGGGACAATTCGGTCACAACCATCCCCACACATGCGCTGATTACAGAGTCGTTTCAGAACTTCCGCAACATGTGGGACGAAGGCGGACGCCGGATGCGCGAACTTGTCTATATCGACATAACTTCGGTGCACAAGTGCTCTGCCGACGAGGCTGAACGCCTGGCGGCAATGATTCCCGACTGCCCGACATACGGCACCGACGTGACAAACCTATTCTTTTTCCGATTTTATATGGAGCACCGCATGCGCTCAAATCCACTCACCAACCCGCAGCCGCACCTGATGGTGCGCCAACAGCCAGTGTCGGCTTGCGGACTGCCAGTGGAGCTTTACTGCTTCACTTCATGCACGCAATGGGTCGATTTTGAGCACTTCAAGGCGGAAATTGTAGAGACGGCTTACGCCTCGCTCGGCAAGTTCGGCTTGAGAGCGTTCCAGTCGCCTTCGGGAATAGACTTCGACAAATTGAAAAATTAACGTATGGCGAACAACAATATCATCATAAAAGGCGCAAGGGTCAACAATCTGAAAAACATAGATTTGGAGATTCCTCGCGGCAAATTCATCGTTATCACCGGACTTTCCGGCTCCGGCAAATCGTCGTTGGCGTTCGACACGCTTTATGCCGAAGGACAACGGCGTTACGTGGAGAGCATGTCATCGTATGCCCGGCAGTTTCTCGGCCGTATGCAGAAGCCTGAATGCGACTTCATTAAAGGATTGCCGCCTGCCATCGCCATCGAGCAGAAAGTGTCGACGCGCAACCCGCGAAGCACGGTGGGAACAGCATCGGAAATCTACGACTATCTGCGGCTGCTGTTTGCTCGTATCGGCAAGACGTTCTCGCCCGTGTCGGGCAACTTGGTGAAGAAAAACACGGTGGATGATGTTGTTGAATGCATGAAAAACTATGCCGACGGCACACGCATTGCCATCGTCGCACCCATCGTCCTGCCATCTGGACGAACCATCGAGGAGCAGCTCGACATCTACAAAAAGGAAGGCTTCTCACGCATTGAGCGCAACGGCGAATTTCTACAGATTGACGATGCTAAAGACTGCGACACGAACTGCAACCTGCTAATCGACCGTCTGACCGTCTCTTCCGACGCCGACACCATAAGCCGCCTTACCGACTCTGTGGAAACGGCGTTCTACGAAGGCGACGGGCAATGCCGTCTGCTCGCATGGACGCCCGACGGCATCGCGGCCGCGGCTTTCTCAAAACGATTCGAGGAGGACGGCATCGAGTTTATCGAGCCAACCGACCAACTGTTCAACTTCAACAACCCTTACGGCGCATGCCCCACCTGCGAGGGATTCGGACGTGTGCTCGGCATTGACGAGAACCTTGTTATCCCCAACAAGGCGCTGTCGGTCTACGACGACGCCGTCGTGTGCTGGCGAGGAGAGAAAATGAGCGAATGGAAGCGTGCGTTTATCATCGCCGCCGCCAAACGCGGTTTCCACGTGCATCGCCCGTATTACCAACTATCCGACGAGGAGCGCGCGCTACTGTGGCACGGTGCGCCGGGAATCTACGGCATCGACAGCTTCTTCGATATGGTGAAAGACAACCAATACAAGATACAATACCGAGTGATGATGGCGCGCTACCGCGGAAAGACAGCATGCCCCGAATGCCACGGAAGCCGTCTGCGGCACGAGGCTCTATACGTGAAAATTGCCGGCAAAACGATAGCCGACATCGTGCGGATGCCGGTAAGCGACGTGCGCCAATGGTTTGACACCTTGAGCCTTGACGACTCCGACGCACGCATCGCCAAACGCTTGCTCACGGAGATTCGCACCCGCATAGGATATCTTTGCGATGTGGGACTGGAATATCTGACGCTCGACCGCCTGTCGTCGTCATTGTCGGGCGGCGAAAGCCAGCGCATCAACCTCGCCACTTCATTGGGAAGCAGCCTTGTAGGGTCGCTCTACATCCTCGACGAACCGAGCATCGGACTGCACTCACGCGACACCGAACGGCTTATCCGCGTGTTGCGCCGCCTGCAGCAGCTGGGAAACACGGTGGTCGTTGTGGAGCACGACGAGGAAATCATGCGTGCCGCCGACTGGATTATCGACATCGGACCTTTGGCTGGACGCGGAGGCGGCAATGTGGTGTATCAAGGGCCTGTCGACAAGCTCGACAAAGCCACCGACAGCCTGACGGCTAAATATCTAACCGGCGAGATGCAAATACCTCTGCCCAAGCTGCGCCGGCGCACTCACAACTACATCGAGATTATCGGTGCGGCGCAAAACAACATCAAGGGCATCGACGTGCGCTTCCCGTTGCAGGTGATGACCGTGGTGACCGGCGTGAGCGGCTCTGGAAAGTCGACTCTCGTGCGCGACATCCTCTACAACGCGCTGCTGCGCCACTTCGGCGAGGCTTGCGAGAACACAGGGTCATACACCGATCTGCGCGGCGACCTGTCGCTCATCAACAGCGTGGAATTTGTAGACCAGAACCCCATCGGGAAATCTTCGCGCAGCAATGCGGCGACCTATCTTAAGGCTTTCGACGAAATCCGCAGGCTGTTTGCCGAGCAGCAGGGCGCGAAACAAATGGGCTTCGACGCCGGATATTTCTCCTACAACGCCGAGGGCGGACGCTGCGAGGAATGCAAGGGCGAAGGCACAATCACCATCGAGATGCAGTTTATGGCAGACATCACGCTGCAATGCGAGTCGTGCCATGGCAAGCGATACAAGCCGGAGGTTCTTGCCATCGAATACCGCGGCAAGAACATCTACGACATCCTCAACATGACCATCAACCAGGCCATCGAGTTTTTCAGCGAGTCAAAGGGCACTACGGAGACACGCATCGTGAAACGCCTGTTGCCGCTGCAGCAGGTGGGATTGGGCTACGTCAAGATGGGACAATCGTCGTCGACACTGTCGGGAGGTGAGAACCAACGCATAAAGTTGGCTTATTTCCTCAGTCAGGAGAAGCAGCGCCCGTCGATGTTCATCTTCGACGAGCCTACCACGGGTCTGCATTTCCACGACATCAACACTCTGATGGCATCGTTCAACCGCCTTATTGAGAAGGGACACACAATCATAATCATCGAGCACAATCTCGATGTGGTGAAGTGTGCCGACCACGTGATAGACATGGGTCCTGAGGGAGGCAACGGCGGCGGACACATCGTGTGTGCGGGCACACCCGAGGACATCGCGGCATGCCCGGACAGCTACACCGGACGTTTTCTGAAAGAAAAACTTAAATAACCTATTTCTCGCTCTGCTTCTTCAGCAAATCGCGGATTTCAGTGAGCAGCTGCTCTTCCTTGCTTGGAGCCAGAGGTGCGGCAGGCTTCTCCTCCTTTTTGCGCATCAGTTTGCCGATAAGTTTGACAAGCAAGAAAATCGACAAGGCAATGATAATAAAGTCGAACGCCGTCTGCAAGAAATTTCCATAGTTCAGCGTCACGGCATCCTGCATCACGCCGTCGACCATCTCCGCAGGTTTCAACTCAAGCTTAAGGTCTGTGAAATTCACTCCTCCGACAAGCAGCCCGAGAGGAGGCATAATCACGTCGGCGACAACAGAAGAGATAATTTTACCGAAAGCGCCGCCGATAATCACACCGACAGCCATGTCAATCACGTTGCCCCGCATCGCAAAGGCTTTGAAATCTTGTAAGAATGTACTTTTTCCCATAGTATTCAGTCTGTTTTATAAAAAAAATAGGACTGATTTTCAGCCATTCAGCCTCAAACCAGTCCTAAATTATTTTGTCATGTCTTGCGATTAGAACTCGCAGTTACCCGGAGTTCGTGGGAACGCAATGACGTCGCGGATATTGGTCATACCAGTCACGAACAGCACAAGGCGCTCGAAGCCGAGTCCGAAACCAGAGTGAGGCACAGTGCCGAAACGGCGAGTGTCAAGATACCACCACATATCCTTCATCGGGATGTTGAGTTCCTCGATGCGCTGGCTCAGCTTCTCATAGCTTTCCTCACGCTCCGAACCACCGATAATCTCTCCGATTTTCGGGAACAGCACGTCCATGGCACGCACAGTCTTGCCGTCTTCGTTCTGCTTCATATAGAAAGCCTTGATTTCCTTCGGATAGTCGGTAAGGATTACAGGGCGCTTGAAATGTTCCTCTACGAGGAAACGCTCATGCTCGCTCTGAAGGTCGGCTCCCCAATAAACAGGGAATTCAAACTTATGTCCCGATTCCTCAAGGATTTTCACGCCCTCAGTATAAGTGAGTCGCACAAATTCTGTGTTGACAACCGATTTGAGTCGCTCAACAAGATCCTCGTCATACATCTTTGCAAGGAATTCAATATCATCGGCAGCATGCTCGAGAGCATAGCTTACGCAATATTTAATGAAATCCTCTGCCAACTCCATATTGTCGTTGATGTCGTTGAACGCAACCTCAGGCTCAATCATCCAGAACTCCGACAAGTGGCGCGGAGTGTTGGAATTCTCGGCGCGGAACGTAGGTCCGAACGTATAGATTGCGCCGAGAGCCGTTGCTCCAAGCTCGCCCTCAAGCTGTCCGGAAACGGTAAGGCTGGCAGGCTTTCCGAAGAAATCCTGAGAATAGTCCACCTTGCCCTCTTCGTTCTTAGGGATGTCGTTGAGGTCAAGCGTTGTCACTTGAAACATCGCGCCGGCACCCTCGCAGTCGCTCGATGTGATGAGCGGCGTGTTGAGATAGAAGAAACCACGGTCGTTGAAGAATTTGTGGATTGCATAAGCCAACGTGTGGCGTATGCGGAGCACCGCGCCGAAAGTGTTTGTGCGCGGACGCAGATGAGCCTTCTCGCGCAGGAATTCGAGAGTGTGTCCTTTTTTCTGTAAAGGATAAGTCTCAGGATCGGCAGTGCCGTAGATTTCAAGCGTTTCCGCCTGCACCTCGGCAGTCTGACCCTTGCCCTGCGACTCCACGAGTTTGCCTTCTACGTGGATGCTCGCACCCGTTGTGATGGGTTTCAGATCCTCGTCGGAGAATTTCTCCATATCGAAGACAATCTGAAGGTTCTTTATTGTAGAGCCGTCGTTGAGAGCCACAAACTGCACATGCTTGTTGCCGCGGCGCGTGCGCACCCAGCCTTTCACACAAACGTCTGTGCCAATCAACTCAGGCGCCCATATTTCTGAAATTTTTGTACGTTTCATTTTGTATGATTTAAAATTCTATTCAAAAGATCCTTGTTTCAAGAAGTTCACTTCTTCCTGAGTAAGGTAACGCCAGCGTCCGCGTGGCAGATTCTTCTTTGTCAAGCCAGCGAAATACACACGGTCAAGTTTAGTCACGCGATATCCGAGCGACTCAAACATACGGCGCACGATACGGTTGCGTCCGCTGTGGATTTCGATTCCCGCCTGGTTCTTGTCGTGGTCGTTGACATAACTGATTGCATCTGCGTGGATTGGTCCGTCCTCAAGTTCGATGCCGTCGGCAAGCTGCTGCATATCGTCTTCAGCGATGTCCTTGTCAGTCCACACTTGATAGATTTTTTTCTTCACATATTTCGGGTGAGTCAGCTTCGAAGCCAAGTCGCCGTCGTTTGTGAGCAGAAGCACGCCAGTAGTGTTGCGGTCAAGGCGTCCTACAGGATAGATGCGCTCCTTGCAAGCGTTCTTGACGATGTCCATCACCGTGAGACGTCCGTCTGGATCGTCGCTTGTAGTGACACAGTCTTTAGGCTTGTTGAGCAGGATATAGCATTTGTTTTCGAACGTAACCACCTTGTCGTTGTATTCAACCACGTCGTCGCGCTTGATTTTTGAGCCGAGTTCGGTAACAACGTTTCCGTTCACCTTCACAAGTCCTTGCTGTATCAGCTCGTCAGCCTCACGACGCGAGCAGATTCCGGCATTCGCCATAAACTTGTTCAAGCGTACTTCCTCGTTCGGATCCACTTCAGGCACGTCGTAGACAATCTGTTTTGGACGTGGAGTGAAACGCTGTCCGCCCTGGCGGTTGAAACTTGCACCCGGACGATTGTTGTTGTAGCCTCCCTGACGATTGTTGTTATTGTAACCTCCCTGGCGGTTGTTGTTGTAGCCGCCCTGACGGTTGTTGTTGTAGCCGCCCTGGCGGTTGTTGTTGTAGCCTCCCTGGCGGTTGTTGCTGTAGCCACCCTGACGGTTGTTGTTGTAGCCACCCTGGCGGTTGTTGTTGTAGCCTCCCTGGCGGTTGTTGTTGTAACCACCCTGGCGGTTGTTGTTGTAGCCGCCCTGCTGGTTGTCATAATTGTTGTATCCGCCGTCGTGCTGCTGGTCGGAATATCCACCCTGGGCATTGTTGTAGCCACCCTGGCGGTTGTTGTAGCCGCCCTGACGGTTGTTGTTGTAGCCGCCCTGACGGTTGTTGTAGCCACCCTGGCGGTTGTTATAATTGTTGTATCCGCCTTGACGGTTGTTGTTGTAACCACCCTGGCGGTTGTTGCCATAACTGTTGTAGCTGTTCTGATTGTTGTAGTTCGGTCTGCGATAGTCCTGACGTGGCGCTGCGTCGCTTCCACCTTCCACAGGCGCACCCTGTGCTGAATCAGTAGGCACAAACGAAGCTTTCGGATTGTAAGTAACCTTCTCAAAGTGTCCTGACTCGCCATTCATCTCCTGAGACTCGCCGATGCGTCTTCTTTTCGGCTTTTTGTTCTCTTCCATAGTAAATTCAATTGTTTTTTATATACAAATACTGCCTCTCGGCGTCTTTTTTATCTTTGCTATTAATTTGTAATCTTAATTCTTAAAAACTTGTAGATTTAAATCAATTTTGCAATTTATAATTCCATCGACAAAGTAACTGCATTTTTTTCAAATGGAAAAGCACATAATTAAAAAAGGCTTTGTCAGAAACTGAATTTTAACATTCTTTTTAATTATGTGCTTTCCTACAACTGTTTCAATGCTTTAGAACCCAGTGTAGTTGTGAGGAGTAATCGCTTTAAGCTCTTCTTTCACGGCATCGCTCACTTTGAGCGTGTCGATGAAGCTGGCGATGCTTTCGGCGTCCACCTTGCTGTTGGTTCGGGTGAGAGCCTTCAGCGTTTCGTAAGGCTTCTCATATCCTTCGCGGCGAAGGATGGTCTGGATTGCCTCAGCAACCACATTCCACATATTGTCGAGGTCGCGGCTGATGGCTGCTTCATTGAGCAGCAGCTTGTGCAAGCCCTTGAGGGTGCTGTGAAGCGCTATCATCATGTGAGCCAACGGCACACCGACATTGCGCAGCACAGTGGAGTCGGTCAAGTCGCGCTGCAGGCGTGAAACCGGCAATTTGCCAGCCAGGTGGTTAAGAATTGCGTTGGCCATACCGAGGTTGCCCTCCGAGTTCTCGAAGTCGATTGGATTCACCTTGTGAGGCATGGCTGAAGAACCCACCTCTCCGGCTTTGATTTTCTGTTTGAAATACTCCATCGAGATATATTGCCACATGTCACGGTCAAGGTCGATCATTATCGTGTTGATGCGAGCCATGGCATCGAAGAGAGCAGCCAGGTTGTCGTAGTTTGAAATCTGAGTTGTCCACTCCTCACGCTCGATGCCGAGACTCTCATTGAGAAATTTCTTGGCAAACGCACGCCAATCGCGGTCGGGGAAAGCCACGCGGTGGGCGTTGAAATTGCCCGTAGCGCCGCCAAACTTGCCGCTCACTGGCACCTGCTTCAACAGCTCTATCTGCTTCTCCAAGCGATAGGCAAACACGCGGATTTCCTTGCCCAAGCGTGTCGGCGACGCAGGCTGTCCATGGGTTTTGGCAAGCATTGGAATGTCTTTCCACTCCTCTGCATACTGGTTGAGCAAGCCAACCATCTCATCGAGCAGAGGCAGGTAAGCCTCGTGGAGAGAGTCGCGGATGAGCATCGGCACCGAAGTGTTGTTGATGTCCTGCGACGTGAGTCCGAAATGGATGAACTCCTTATATTGAGCCAAGCCAAGACGGTCGAACTGCTCCTTTATGAAATATTCCACCGCTTTCACGTCGTGGTTGGTTACGCTTTCGATATCCTTCACGCGCTGCGCGTCGTCGACCGAGAATTTGGCGTAGATGTCGCGCAGCTCTCCGAAGAGTGCGTGGTCAACGCCCGCAAGTTGCGGCAACGGAAGTTTGCAGAGGGCGATAAAATATTCGATTTCAACTTTTACGCGATAGCGGATCAACGCGTATTCAGAATAGTAATTTTCCAGAATCTCCACCTTGCCGCGGTAACGGCCGTCGATTGGAGATATGGCTGTCAGTGATGAGAGAGACATTTATGTTTGTTTTTAAGATTGATATTTTCAATAACTCTGCAAAATTACTATATTTCCACCAATCTGCAAGCATCGTAACGGCATATTTTTTTTCGTTTATTATCATTCTGATTATCCAATAGATACGTCATCAAGCAAACTTTTGACCAAAAAATTATCTCCAAAAAATTTGGAGGATTAAAAAATTCGCCATACCTTTGCAACGCTTTTGAGAAGCAAGGGTGTTTAGCTCAGCTGGTTCAGAGCATCTGCCTTACAAGCAGAGGGTCGGCGGTTCGAATCCGTCAACACCCACAGCAAGAGTCGCTTTTTCAAGCGACTCTTTTTTTGTTTCCACCCTACCGTCAATATATGTCAAGAATCGAAAAAGAGAAACGCGTGGTCAGCGTGATGGTGCGCCTATACTGCCGCAAGAAGGAAGGCAACAGCGAGCTTTGCGACAACTGCCGTCAGTTGCTCGCCTATGCCGAGTCGCGGCTGGAACATTGCCCGTTCGGAGAGCGCAAAACGTCGTGCCGCCGATGCACAGTACACTGCTACAAGCCGTCGATGCGCCAACAGATGCGCGAGGTGATGCGCTTTTCAGGTCCGCGCATGATTTTCTACGAACCGCTGGAAACAATACGTCACATTTTCAAATAACCAACACCGACAATGGCAAAAAAAGAATACATCGAGAAAAACCGGCAATGGCTTGCCGACAAAGCGCAAGAGGCAGGAGTGAAACCGCTGCCCAAAGGCATCTACTATAAAATCATCGCATCGGGCGACAAAGACGGACGCAAGCCGTCGGCACGCAGCGTTGTCACCGCACACTACACCGGACGCACAATCAACGGGCGCACATTCGACAGCAGCCGCGGCGGCTCTCCTCTCGCAGCACGGCTCAGCGACCTAATCACTGGTTGGAGCATCGCGATGCAACAGATGCACGTAGGAGACCGATGGGAAGTGTATATCCCAGCGGAAATGGCTTACGGCAAACTGTCGCAGCCCGGCATTCCCGGCGGCTCCACACTAATCTTCGACATGGAGTTGCTCAGCGTATATTAACGGCGGCTGTTTCTGGAAAGCGTCAATAGCACTTTTTCCTCATAATACTGAGCCGGGGGACGACCATGCAGAGCATCCGTTCCCCGGTTCTTTCATTTTTTTTGCAATTCCATGAAATTTTTTTTCTGATTTTTTTTGATTTAGAATATAATGTTTGTATCTTTGTAATATAAACATACCAAACAAAATTAAAAACTAATACATTATGAATGGGAATTTTAAGACCTTAATTGCCATCGCTGCGACACCCTTGTTGCTTTTATCGTGCAGCGATGAAGTTAAGCTCGCCACCGAGAGCGAAGGTGAAAACCTTGTATCGCTAACAGTCCAGTTACCAGAAGAATTAGGCACACGCGCATTCGGCGAAGCCTCGAAAATCAAGTCTCTGAAATATGCCGTGTATCCACAAGGAGAACAGCAGCCCCTGGCAATGTTTGACGGCAAGGCTGCTGAAACCGTAGAAATGACTGAATTGTCAAAAAACGTGCAGCTCCAGCTGGCAAGCGGCAAGAAGTATGATGTAATCTTCTGGGCTGCCGCAGATGAGGTTGGCGCGCGGTCGAAATTCGACGAAACGACACAAGTGGCTACACTCGCACCCACAGTGTGCAGCAACGAAGCCGACGACGCGTTTTTCGCAAAAGCGGAGATTGACGTGAATGGCAACCTTCAGCAAACCGTAAAACTCTACCGTCCGTACGCACAGCTCAACATCGGCACAGACGACCTTGCCGCCGCTGCGGCATCGGGCTACACCGTGACAAAGACTCAAGTTACAACGCAAGCCTATTCGGCAATCAACCTTGCGTCGGGCAGCGTCGTAGGCAACGCCACCGACGTGACCTTCTCCTATGCCGACATTCCCGACGCCTCCAAAACGTTTCCTGCCGGCTCCGCCTACAACTACCTGTCGATGAACTACGTGCTGGTACCCGACTACAAGACCATAGCCGACGTCACTCTCGACTACACCAACGGCACGACACCGATGAAGCGCACATTCACGAGCGTTCCGCTGCAGCGCAACTACCGCACCAACATCTACGGATCGCTGTTCACCAACAGCGTCGACTTCAACGTTGTGATTGAGCCTGCATTCATCGGCACACTCGGCATCGCCACCGACGAAGAGCTTGCCAACGCAGCATCTCACCACAACCGCCACGTGCAGCTCGCCGACAACGTGCAGCTCGCACTGCCAACCAACATTGCCGAAGGCGTAGTCATCATTGGCGGAACCAACTCGGTGCTGAAGATAAATAACGGCTACCAGATACCTAATGACAACGTGACGTTCAAAGACATCACGCTCGCCCGCGACGACAGCGCCGGCGCCAGCGATGGATGCTATCTCAAAATCAACAGCGACAATGTGGTGCTCGACAATGTGAAACTCGGCATCATCAACCCTAATGAGCACTCATACGTAGGGGGCGGAATTTATCTGAACGGCGGAAAAACGCTGACTGTCAGAAACACTAACTTTACCATCAGAGCGGCTTATGGTGTGTTTGCCATGGATCCAGGCACAACCATCATTCTTGAGAACTGCAATTTCGGTCCTAAATTCCAACTCTGCACAAATCAGCCCGGAAACGGAAAACTTATTGCCCGAAACACAACATTCCGCGGATGGATGTCGGGATGGAGCGACGGTTATTTCGAAAATTGCACATTCGACTACGGTTATTTAGGGTATCCATACGCCCGCTGCTATGGCAGCAGCGTGTTCAAGGACTGCGAATTTGAACGCCTCTCCACTGCCACCGACAACCGTTGGCTTCCGACAGCTCCTAACAGAAATGACGGCGAAGGCAACAGACTCTATGACTACGACTACGCTGTGTCATGCATGAAGCAGCATTCAATCATTGAATTTATCAACTGCCGGTATTCCGACGGCTCTGCGTTCAACAAGAATGTCTTCCTCAAAGGCACAACGGATTCAAGCGGAGACCCTGACAAAGTCATCATCAACGGTACGACATATACCGACATAAATGAGTTCACTTATTGGTGATGAATCATCTTTCATAGCATAAAGCGGGGTGCAGTTCAGTTCACAGCGGGATGCACCCCGTTTTAATATTTGCACCACCTTTAGATAAGATAGGCGGCGGTTCGGAAGGGCAAAATCAAACAAGTTTGTTTTGCTCTTCTCTCACCTTGCACTATCTTTGCATTATGAAAAAGTTATTGGCTCTAATAATCATCTGCATCGCTATGCCCGTGGCGGCACAGGCGCAACGTCTCGACGTGAGCCTGCTGACGTGCTTTCCCGGACAGGAGGTGTTTGAACTGTACGGACACACAGCCATCCGTATCACCGACGGCGCGACGATGGACCGCGTGTATAACTTCGGACTGTTCTCGTTCAACCAGCCTCATTTCATCTACCGCTTTGTCAAAGGCGAGACCGACTATGCCGTAGGAGGATACCCCACTGAATATTTCACACCAGAATATGCCGGCAGAGGCTCTAAGGTCGTGGAACAACGTCTGCGGCTGTCTGAACAACAGGCATTATGGCTATTCAACGAGCTTGAACGGCTTTGCCTGCCCGAAAACCGCGAATATCGCTATAATTACGTGCTCAACAACTGCGCCACGCGGCCGCGCGACCTCATAGAGCAAGCCGTAGGAGGACTCTCCTATCCGCCGTCGGAACACCCCGACGCTACCTACCGCGACATCATGACGCACTACGGCTGCAACTACCCGTGGTATCAATTCGGCATCGACCTTGCCCTCGGACAAGGCATCGACCGCCCTATTTCCGTCCGTCAGCAGATGTTTGCCCCAATAATCCTGATGAAGGAGATGGCAGGCGCTACCTATAAAACCGCCTCCGGACAACGCGTGGGCATCGTTGAAAGCACAAGCACGCTCGTGGAAGGCAGCGAGAACGCCGTTCTGCCGCCCACACCATTCCTGCTGTCGCCCCTGTTTATATGCTGGCTGACATTTGCACTCATCGCCGGCGCGACAGCCTTCGGCGTGGTGCGACACAAGCAGATGCGCTGGCTCGACACAGTGTGGTTCACGCTGACCGGACTTACCGGATGCCTCGTGTTCTTCCTTATCTTCATCTCCGAACACGAAGCCACCTCACCCAACTGGCTCGGCTTTTGGCTGAACCCGTTCTGCCTGTTCCCGGCAATTACAATTTGGATAAAATCAGCAAAAAAGTGGGTATATTCATATCATTTTCTTAACTTTGCGCTTGTTTTGATATTGCTTGTCGCGTGGCGGGCTTTGCCACAAACGGCAAACGCAGCGTTTTTCCCGCTGATGCTTTGCACGTTAGCGCGTTCAGCAGGCTATATCGTAAACTATAAGAGATGCGAAAAAAGAAGCAAGTAAACCGACTGATATCCTCAATGATATTCTCGCTCGTGGCGATGTCTGCCTTGTCGCAGGTGTCGTCGGGGCGTCCTACGCTCATTGTGGGCATATCAATCGACCAACTTCGCGGCGACTATCTCGACCTGCTCCAGTCGCAGTTTGGCAACGGAGGCTTCAAACGCCTCATGGCTGAAGGCGCGCAACTGGACAACGTGGTGTTTGACATGGCACAGCTCGACAAGACGACGTCGACAGCCGTAATCTACACCGGCACTTATCCCAACGTCAACGGCATCACAGGCGCCACAGTCTACAACGAAGAGGCGCGCCGCGTAACGCTGATTCTCAACGACCCTAAATTTATTGGCAACGCCACCGACGAGACACTCTCGCCAATGGCGATAAAGGTGTCGACCATCAGCGATGAGCTGCGTATGGACAACAACGGCATCGGCGACGTATACGCCATCGCCCCCGACGCACAACAAGCCATTCTGATGGCAGGACACGCTGCCAACGGCGCTTTCTGGATAAGCGACAAAACAGGTAAATGGGCTTCGTCTACATTCTACAAAGACTACCCTACAACCATCTCGACCCGCAACATGCTGATGCCTCTGCGCTCACGCCTCGACACGCTGACCTGGCGTCCGAGCATGGACATCAACAAATATCCCGACATTCCTCTCCACCGCACGTTCTATCCTTTCAAATACACGTTCAAGGACGGCGACGGCGTAGAGAAATTCAAGAGTTCGGCTCTCGTCAACGAGGAAATAACCTCGGTGGCCATCAATTGTCTGAACGACATGGCTCTGGGCAAACGCGCCACGGTCGACATGCTCAACATCGCATACACCGCAGCACCCTACGGATATGCGTCGGACAACGACAGCCGCATCGAGCTGCAGGACAAATATCTGCGTCTCGACCACGAGCTTGAGCGTCTGTTTGCCGCCATTGAGAAAAACGTTGGCGGCAACGCCTGCATCTTCGTGACGCCGACAGGCTATTTCGACGACATGTATGCCACCGACCCTCGGTTCAACATCCCGACAGGCGAATTCTCGTCGAAAAAGGCTGTATCGCTGCTCAACATGTACCTGATGGCGCTCTACGGCAACGGAAGCTGGGTGAACGGATACTTCAACGAGAAAATCTATCTCAACGAGAAACTTGCAAAAGAGAAAAACGTTTCAGTCGAGGAACTGCGCAAAGTGTCGGGTGCATTCTTGCGCCGTATGGCTGGCGTAGACGAGGCATACTCCGTCGACGAGGTGCTCGACAATCCTGTCAGCGAGACACTGCTGCGGCTGCACAAGTCAATCACGTCGCAGGAAACAGCCGACGTGTTTCTGCAAATCGCGCCAGGATGGAAAGTGCGCGACGACTACAACAACCAGCAACAGCTGAAACAAGTCAACATCAACGCTGTCTACGCGCCGGCATTCATCATTGCGCCGGGCGTGAAGCCTCAGAAAATCACATCGCCAATCGACGCGGCGCTGCTGGCGCCCACCGTGGCACGCATCCTCAGAATACGCTCGCCCAACGGCGCACGCATGATGCCGTTGTCGCTTAAAGACTAGCGACACTACAGCGCCGTGTGCCTCAGGCGCGACAATGGATTTCTCGAGGCACGACAATACGATTATAAACAAAAAACTAAAATACATTATGGGATTCAATGATTTCCTGAAAAAAATTTTTGGAAACAAGTCGCAGCGCGACCTGCGCGAGATTCAACCAATCGTGGCTGAAATCAACAAGATTTACCCCACGTTGGAGAATTTGAGCAACGACGAGTTGCGCGACCGCATCACCAAAATCCGCGCAGCACTCAAAGACAGCGTTGCCGACAAACGCAAAGAGATTGCCGACATCAAGGCTGAAATCGAGAATGTGGAGTATGAAAACCGCGAGCCGTACTGGGAGAAAATCGACAAAATCGAGAAAGACATCCTTGAAGTGCTCGAAGACGAGCTTAACAAATATCTTCCTGAGGTATTTGCCATCGTGCGCGACACCGCACGCCGCTTCGCTCAAAACGAATCAATCGAAGTGACCGCGTCCGATTTCGACCGCGAACTCGCCGCCCAAGGCAAAGACTTCATTGAAATCAACGACGGCAAAGCCATCTACCACAACCACTGGATGGCAGGCGGAAACGAGGTGACTTGGGACATGATACACTACGACGTACAGCTTATCGGCGGCATCGTGCTTCATCAAGGCAAAATCGCCGAGATGGCAACCGGTGAGGGTAAAACACTCGTGGCAACGCTGCCCGTATTCCTCAACGCCTTGACTGGAAACGGCGTGCACATGGTCACCGTCAACGACTACCTCGCCAAACGTGACTCCGAGTGGATGGGTCCGCTCTACATGTTCCACGGTCTTTCTGTTGACTGCATCGACAAGACAGAGCCCAACTCCCCGGAACGCCGCCGCGCATACAACGCCGACATCACATTCGGTACAAACAACGAATTCGGCTTTGACTACCTTCGCGACAACATGGCAACATCGCCTGCCGACCTCGTGCAGCGTCCACACAACTTCGCCATCGTCGATGAGGTCGACTCAGTGCTTATCGACGACGCCCGCACGCCGCTCATCATCTCCGGTCCGGTTGCCAAAGGCGACGACCAGATGTTTGACCAGTTCAAGCCGAACGTAGAGACAGTGGTCAACGCGCAACGCCGCCTTGTGACATCGCTGCTCACCGATGCAAAGAAGAAAATCGCATCCGACAACAAGGATGAGCGCAAGGAAGGCGCACTGCTGCTCTTCCGCGCCTTCAAGGGTCTGCCTAAATACGGTCCGCTCATCAAATACCTGAGCCAGGACGGCATCAAGCCTCTCCTGCTCGAGACCGAGGCTTTCTACATGCAGGACAACAACAAGCAGATGCCTATCGTCACCGATCCGCTCTACTTCGTAATCGACGAGAAGAACCGCAGCATCGAGCTGACCGACAAAGGTATCGACGTGCTCACCGGCAAGACCGACGACCCGACTTTCTTCATCCTGCCCGACATCACAACACAGTTGGCAGAACTGGAGAACGAGAACATCTCCGACGAGGAGAAGGCCGAGAAGAAATCACAGTATGCACAGAACTATGCCATCAAGGCTGAACGCGTGCACACTGTCAACCAGCTGCTCAAGGCCTATACACTCTTTGACCGCGACATCGAATACGTCATCGACGACGGAAAAATCAAAATTGTCGACGAGCAGACAGGACGTATCATGGAAGGCCGCCGCTACAGCGACGGTCTGCACCAAGCCATCGAGGCGAAAGAGGGCGTGAAAGTGGAAGCTGCGACACAGACCTTCGCAACAATCACCCTGCAGAACTACTTCCGCATGTATCACAAGCTTGCCGGTATGACTGGTACCGCAGAGACTGAGGCAGGCGAGTTCTGGGACATCTACAAACTCGACGTCGTGACCATCCCGACCAACCGTCCGGTGGCACGCATCGACATGAACGACCGCGTATACAAGACAAAGAAAGAGAAATACAACGCCGTAATCGACGAAATCCAGAAGATGGTAGAAGCTGGACGCCCTGTGCTGGTCGGAACAACATCTGTGGAAATCTCCGAGTTGCTGAGCCGCATGCTCCAACTGCGCCGCATCCCTCACAACGTGCTCAACGCCAAGTTGCACCAGAAAGAGGCTGAAATCGTGGCACGCGCCGGACAGAAAGCCGTGGTGACAATCGCAACCAACATGGCGGGTCGTGGTACGGACATCAAACTGACTCCAGAAGTAAAAGCCGCCGGAGGTCTGGCAATCATCGGTACGGAGCGCCACGAGTCACGCCGCGTCGACCGCCAGTTGCGCGGACGTGCCGGACGTCAGGGCGACCCGGGTTCTTCAGTGTTCTTCGTGTCGTTTGAAGACACCGTGATGCGTCTGTTCGCAACCGACAAGGTTGTCAAGATGCTCGACCGTCTCGGACTTAAAGAGGGCGAGCCTATCGAGGCCGGCATGGTGACCCGTTCAATCGAGAACGCACAGAAACGCGTGGAAGAAAACAACTTCGGCATCCGTAAACGCCTGCTTGAATATGACGACGTGATGAACGCACAGCGCAAGGTGATCTACTCCCGCCGCCACCATGCATTGATGGGTGAGCGTATCGGCATCGACATCATGAATATGCTCTACGAGACTGCCGGCAACATCGTGAAGCGCTACGGATCGCAAAGCGACTACGAGGATCTGCGCATGGATGTGCTTACCACATTCGGTTTCGAGCCTTCATTCACTGAAGATGAATATAAGAAGATGAGCACAGACAAGCAGGTTGACGCCATCTACCGCCAGGCAATCACCACATTCAACCAGCGCACAGAGAAGATGGCAGAGGCTGCCATGCCGGTGATTTCCGACATCGTGGAAAACCACGGAGGCAAGGGTCTTGTGCGTGTGCCTATCACCGACGGCAAGCGTGTGTTTGGAATCACTGTCGACCTTGAGGAGTCGTACAACGAAGGCTGCAAAAACATCGCCAAGGCTTGGCAGAAGTCAATCTTGCTGATGAGCATCGACGAGGCATGGAAGGAGCACCTGCGCGAACTCGACCAGTTGCGCCAGTCGGTTCAGAATGCAAGCTACGAGCAGAAAGACCCGCTGGTAATCTACAAAATCGAGTCGTTCAAGATGTTTGACGCAATGCTCGACAACATGAATGCAAAAGCCGTGGCTTCGCTGACACGCGGTCAAATCCCTGTGCAGGCACAAAGCCAACCGCCACGCGAGCAGCAGGCTCCAGCGCAGGCTGAAGAGGCAACAGAAACCGACAACAGCCCACGCATCCCGGCACCGCGCTACAGCAACACGTCAGTGTCGCCGTCGATGCCTACGGCAGAACCGGTGGCAGCGCCAGAACGCCGCGACGACTACCGCAAATACACCGCCCACAAGGAGGAGTATCCAGGACAGGACGAGCAGCGTCAAGCAGCACGCGCTCCGCAAGGCCCACACCACACCGACCCTATCAAAGTAGGACCGAAAGTGGGACGCAACGACCCATGTCCATGCGGCAGCGGCAAGAAATACAAGAACTGCCACGGCAAAGGACTTGTTTAAGCCTTTGACTAAAGCATAACTCAAAAAGAAAGCACTTCCTGACATCGCGTCGGAAGTGCTTTTTCAATTATATAACCAAAAATCCTAAACATACATCAGAATGCGACCACATGCTTCTCTGTGCCCAGCAAGCCGCCGGCAATACCGAATCCGCCGTCGACGTTGCTGTGTATCTGCACAGCCTCCGTCTGTGCGTCGTTAATCGTCTGCAAATATACCTGATAGAGCATCACCGACTTCAGATAGTAGTATAAATCATCGGTCAACGACTGCAACTCCACCTCCACTATGCGCTTACCCACATCGCCTTTGCGCAAACGTGTGGTCACCGTGCACTCATATCCTGGGCCACCGACAGCCGTGCCGGCAAACACGTTGCTGAAATCCTTATACCATCCTTTGCGGGGCTTCGACAGCCGGATATCCTGAAACAAAGGATCGTAGGAATGATAACAATCATTGGTGTCATACACCGTCTTGCCGTCGACAACCTTCTCCGCGAGGCTGCGCACGTTGAGACGGTAATAGCCCGACGGCTCCAGCCCCTTCATCCTCAGAGAGATGTCGACCACTGTGTCCTGTCCACCGTCAAAATACCCAGTTTCAAGTTGGTCAAGCAGATGGTCCTGCCGATATTTCCGAGTCCTTACAATCTCGACTGTAGGGGCAACCGTAGGCATAGTGAAATTTGCCGATACCGACGGAAAATTCTGTTCTGTGGCAGAAACCGCAATCACATCGCCAGCCTTCGGACGATAGTCGCTGCGGAAACGGCAATGCTCGGCATCGTAGACCATCTCCACTGGAGAAGCGCCGTTGACCGAATATGTCACCGAGGCAAACCGCAGCGTGGCAGCCTTCAGAAACGTTTCCTCAACATCCGTTCCTTCTGTGCCGACAACACCCGTGCGGTATGTGCGCGCCACGATCGCCTCCAACGTAGTGTCGGGCGACGCCACCATACTTATCGCTATCACATTGAGGTTCTCTCCGCCCTCGTCAAAGCCAAGCTCTTTCTCACAGCCCGTGAGCACCACCGCAACGATGCTCAACGCTGAAATCAAATATTTTAACCGTTTCATATTGTCAGAATTTTAATGTGTAGGTCAACGACGGCATAAACGGGAACATACAAATGCCTTTCAGCACATATTTTTTGTCATTTGTCCCGATATAAACGCTGTTGATGTTCTGTTGGTTGTACAAATTATAGAACGACAAGTTAACCTCGCTCGCACCAAACCTCCGATGGTTTACCGAATAGGTTATACCCACATCAAGATGGTGCACATCCGGAAGCTTATAATTGTTGCGCTCACGATAAGTGACAAACATGCCCAGCATTTCCGCCCAATGTGCGGCGTCATCACGATTCTGCATATATTCCTGTTCTTTAAGCGTGCTGGATTCCGGTCTGAAACTCGGATCCCATTCCTGCAGCACGCCGCCATACATTGATGTGTTTGCCAATATACCGCGGCGGCCGCTCTGATAAGTCCACGACGCCGACAGTTTCCAATGCTGTCCCAGTCGCTGCACCACAACGATGTTGAAATTATGGCGCTTGTCGTTGCCGGCAAGAAACTCGCGTCCGCCGTTCAGTTCCTGCCCCGGGCGGTCGAATGTGCGCAAGGATTTAGCCCATGTATAGCTCACCCAACCGGTAGTGTTGCCCACAGAGCGTTGAGCCATCAGCTCCACGCCGTAGGAGCGTCCCTTGCCGAGGCTGACAAGACTCTGCCAATCGCCGGTGCAATTGAGCCACGACGCTCCGTTGTTGTATTCCAGCACATTGTCCATCGTCTTGTAATAGCCCTCAACCGACACCTCAAGACCTTTCATAATTTCATAGTTGACACCACCGGCATACTGGTTGGAGCGCATCAGCGGAATTTTTTCAGTCACAGGCACCCAAATGTCTGACGGCATCACGATATTGCTGCTGCTCAACAGATGCACGCCCTGCGCCATTCGTGCATACGACAGTTTCAACGCCATGGCAGGCGTAAGCAGGAAGCGCACCGAAGCGCGGGGCTCAAGCGAGCCGTATGTCTTGTTTTCAACAGAAAACAACGAATAGCGCAACCCGACATTTGCCATCAGCCACGAAGCCACAGTCCAATCGTCCTCGGCATATACGCTTGCCGTCAGCAAGTTCTGCCGTTTGCCTATTGTTCTGTCGGTTTCCATACGCGTTTCCTTAGTCGGCGTATAATCATAATTGTAACTATAGGCATGGATTATCGGCGACAACTGCTGCAACGAGCCTTTGGCACCCCATCGCAAATCGTGGGCAGCAACAGGGCGAAATCTGAAGTCGGCAGTGATAGAAGCATCCTTCACCTTCGAATCATAACGTGTTTCCGACACCTCTTCTGTCTTTCTCTGCAATTGTCCCGTCTTCCGACTCTCATAATATCCCGACACATTCTGCGACAGTCTATAGTCATACAGACTGAAACTCGCGTTGACATTCATAAGGAATCGGTCGCCGGCTGTATGCGTCCAATACAAACTCGACACCAGGTTGCCCCAATTGTTTTTTGTCTCATTTTTTTTAGTTCTAGTCTCACCACTCTTGCTTCCGAAATTAGTCTCACTATCGGTAGGAGAAGAATTGCTAACGTCCTTGCCCCAATAGAACACAGCCGACAGTCGGTCGCTCTCCGAGAAGCGATGCACCAATTTGGCGTTGACATCATAAAAATTCATCTTGGCATACGGCTCCATTGCCTTCTTGTTGTCGTACACGCTTTTGAGCAAAGGCTGCACTATGGCTCCGAAATATGAGGCGCGAGCTGCCACATTGAACGACGTATGCCCCTTCCATATCGGACCCTCAGCCTGCACCTTCGACGACAACATTCCTATGGATGCACTGCCATGATATGACTCAAAGTCACCCTCACGCACACCTATGTCGATCACACTCGACAGGCGCGAACCGTAACGGGCAGGGAAGGCCCCCTTATACAACACCACATTGTCTACCATCTCGGCATTGATTGCCGATACGAAGCCCTTCAGATGCTCTCCATTGTAAAGCGTCGAGCCATCGAGCGTAATCAAATTCTGGTCGTAATTGCCGCCTCGCACAAAGATTCCCGCTGTGCCGTCGCCCGACGACTGAACGCCCGGCAAACGCTGAAGTGACTTCATCACATCAATCTCACCAAACAATGCCGGCACCTCCTTCACCTGCTGCGATGTCAGCACCTGTGCGCTCATCTGCGAGGATTTAACGCCAAAGTCATGACGCGCGCCATAGACCTGCACATCACGCAACTCCGTGCCTCGCTGCAGGCGCACCTCAACAGGCGCACTTCCCGACTTAATCTGTATTGTTGTCTCTTTATATCCCACATAGCTTATCCGCAAATCAACCGTTTTCCCTTCCGGGATTGCCATTTCAAAGCGTCCATCAGAATCGGTTGATGTGCCTTTCGCCAACGACTTGGCATAGACGCTTGCCGAAGGCAGGGCCTCTCCGCTCTCATCGTCGACAACACGACCCGTCACAGTCTGCCCCACCGCCGTAGCCGCCAAAACTGCAGACAACAGCAATATACATATCCGTATCATAATGCTTATTGTTTATTCAACCTGATAATTCCATGGACTGCATCTTTTGCCAACAGAAGCAATGCGCTCGATAATAGTTTTTTCATAATTTTTAGGTTTGGGTTATTAATAATTGGATTGTAATTTTTCATTTTATATTTTTCGAGCGCAATATAATTGTTTTTTTTTAAATTTTTCAAGCGAATTTATATTAAATTTTAAGCGAACATCAACAATAATCGTATTTTTTGCGTAAAAGTTAAAACAAGTTGAATGCTCTGCTCTCGATTTGCACTATCTGTTGAATAAAATAGGCGAGGCGGCGCCTCGGAAAAACATTTTCAAACAAGTTTGAATGTTTTTCGCTCGGCTTGCACTATCTTT
>ENA-ORTP01000317-ORTP01000317.1-human-gut-metagenome-genome-assembly--contig:-NODE-317-length-63134-cov-36.325100_pt1 | contig 63134 bp, 55 predicted proteins | sample MGYA00241913_ERZ509190 | MGnify/ENA primary metagenome ERZ509190 (study PRJEB26280, sample SAMEA2338839) | human gut metagenome | biome: human gut; feature: human-associated habitat; material: faeces...
TTGATTTATGATATTTTTTTAGCCACAAGTGTTACAAAAATGCTTGACCACAACACAGAGGTTGCACGACAGCATGGAATTGAATGGGAGCAGAAAGGGACACATGAGGAGCATCTTGATGTTTATAATTTTAAGAAGAAAGAGCGTAAAAAGGAAGTACAGACACTGGAACAGGAAAAAGAATATCTCACTGCTGAGAATGAAGGACTGATTGCACAGATTGCGGAAGTAAGAGCTGATATCCAGCTTTTAAAAGATGATGAGGAGCAGGCAGTTAAAGATAAAGAGGAGGCTGAGAAGCGTGCGGAAAAAGCTGAGAAAGATCTGCACAATCTGGAAGAACGTAGAGAGCGGTTACAACCGGTAATGGATAATGTCAGCAAAGAAATAAAGGAATATGGGACAGTAAAGACTTTACTTCCGGAAGCTGGTGCATTAGAACGTGCAGCAACTTACCGGGATAAAAAAATAAAACCACTGTTTACCCAAATGAAAAATAAAATTGCTGCAATGGCTGCCCAGGTCAAAGAACTTACAAAAGAAGTAGAAAATTGGAAACACAAATATCAGGAAATCAAGCAGGCATATAACCGAGTGCAGAGAGCGTTAGATACAGTGCGTGAAGAAAAACAGCAGTTATCTGAGGAAAAACAAGAATTGCAGGGTGTTTCCGACAGATATGACCGGGTAGTGCGTGTTCTTGGGGAAAATGTTGTAGAGGATGCGGTACAGCAAGATATACGAGAGCAGAAAGCGTTAGAAGAAAAAAGACAAATGGAGCAAATGCCCAAAGGAAGTATTCACGAAAGATTGGCCTGGGGTGCCCGAAAGAGTGAAATGGAGAATCAACAGCGTAAGAAAAATAAAACACAAAACAGAGGAATGGAGAGATAAGACGATGAAAAAGCACATTTATGATGAAAGCAATGGATTAAGCTACACACTGCATGCATAACGTGTTAACGCTGTGGTTTAAATTTGTGGTGAAAAAGACGTTAAAAGGAGACTGTTTTCTGGTGAATTTTGCAGATGATTTTGTAGCTGGATTCCAGTATAAATCAGAAGCAGAGTGGTATTATTCAGCCCTGAAAGAGAGGATGGAACAATTCAATCTTGAGCTGGAAAGCAGTAAAAGCAGGTTGATTGAATTTGGGAGATTTGCAGAAACCAACAGACTATCCAGAGGAATAGGTAAGCCAGAAGCATTCGATTTTCTAGGTTTTACTTTCTATTGCGGAAAAACGAGAAAGGGAACATTTGCATTAAAGTTGCAGACATCTCGAAAGAAGTTTGAACGTAAGCTGAAAGAATATAAACTATGGATATATGATAATCGGAACCGTCCGGTCAGAGAAATCATAAAAGAGCTGAATGTAAAGCTTGTAGGTCACTATCGCTATTATGGAGTAACATGGAATTATAGAAGATTATGTGCATTCTTACATAGAGTACAACAATTCCTGTTTAAAGCGGTAAATCGTCGAGGTTGCAGAAGAGCCTATACATGGGGTGGTTTTTGGGAAATGCTAAAGTGTTATCCGCTTACGAAACCAAAGACGTACTATTGCTTATATTAAAGTGAATGTTATTATGAGGAGCCGTATGCGGGAAAGCCGCACGTACGGATCTGTGAGGGGCTAAAGTTGCAAGGCTTTAGTCTACTCGACTGTATAATTGAAAAAATGAAAAACGCATAGACAACTGTGTCTATTAGTGAAAATACGACATTTCTCGCTTTGTGTCGTGTTATTTGCAGATAACAGATTCTATATTTGATGATGAAAGGAGGAGTTGAGGTGGACCAAGTAAAAATCGGGAATTTTTTAAAAAAACTTCGCAAAGAAAAAGGCATTACACAGGAGCAGTTGGCAGAAATATTAAATGTCTCTGGAAGGACCGTATCCAGATGGGAAACCGGAGTTTCCCATAGTTAAAGATACCACACCAAATATGATGAACCCACGCTTATACATTACCAACTATAATAAAACGCAAGGACAGCAATTTGATAGGGGTGTCCTTGCTCTTTTTGAAATACAGCAAGTAGAAAAAATTGTAAAAGGATAAAATCTCTAGTTGAGTGAACTTGAAAAGATTGTATAAAATGCAATATAATAGCCTTATAGAAAATGAGGTGACGTATTATGGAACAGAAAAACAGAATATTACTTATTGATGATGACCGAGACTTATTAAACCTACTATATAATTGTATGAATGAAAAATATGAGGTTAACATTGCATGGAACGGAAAGCAAGGACTTGATTTTCTGAAGCAGAAAAAATATTCACTGATATTGCTTGATGTAATACTGCCGGGAATAGACGGATTTTCTATACTGAAAAAAATACGGAAGAACTATACCATTCCAGTTATTTTGCTAACCGCAAAAGATTCTCAGAATGATAAGGTAAATGGTTTATATATAGGAGCAGACGATTATATCACTAAACCATTTGATATAAAAGAACTTCTTGCAAGAGTAGATTCACAGATTCGACGAAATACAGTGTTCAATAATGGATTATCAAAAACAGAAGAGTTGAAATACCCTGCTATTACAATCAATCCAGTAAGTAAGTCGATAAAAACAGAAAATGGAGAAGTTCTTCTGACAGGAAAAGAATTTGATGTTTTATATTTTCTGGCTTCGGCACCGAGACAGGTTTATACCAAAAAGCAGATATATAAGGCAGTCTGGCAGGAAGAATATGTTTATGATGATGATAATATCATGGCAGTAATCAGTAAGATAAGAAAAAAAATAGAAATAAATCCTGCCACACCTCGATTTATCAGCACCATAAGGGGAGTTGGTTATCGGTTTGATGGAGGAAATTGAAATGATAGGTGTGATTATAATTTTGGCATTGTTCTGTGTTGGTTTATTGACATACCTGCTACGGATGATGAAGCAAATAAAAGAAATCAACGAAGTTTTGGATGATGTTCAAAAAGGAAATCTGGATAGAAGGATTGTGATTCATAGAAATACACTGCTTACAGATACCTGCTATAAAATTAACGAAATTATGATAAAAACGAAAGAACAGTTAATCATTTCCGAACAAAGTGCGATTAGAAATGATAAATTGATGACTTGTTTATCACATGATATTCGGACACCTCTTACATCTATCATTGGTTATCTGGATGCAATTCATTATCAGCTCATACATGGAGAAAACAACAGGGCGTCGGTTGAAACTGCCAGAGAAAAAGCATATTTTCTGAAGCAATACGTTGATGAATTATTCCAGTGGTTTAAGCTCCATTCAAAAGATGAAAAAGTAAGTCTGAAACGGATAGAAGTTGTAGAAGAACTTCGTACTATTTATGCAGGATGGATAGAAACATTAGAAAACAGTCATATTTCATATGACTTTGTAACTGAGAAAGAAGAAGCCTATGTGGTGGCGGATAAACTTTTTCTTGAGCGTATCATAAATAACCTAATTAAGAATGCATGGGAACACAGTAATGCAGCCAAAATTTGGTTAGAAGTAACGGTTGTTGAAAATTATGTGCAAATAAAAGTCAGGGATAATGGAAAAGGCATTTCAGCAGAAGATATTCCATATGTATTTGAACGACTGTATCAGGAAGAACACTCCAGAAGTTGTTTTGGAAGGGGACTTGGTCTGGCAATTTCGAAAGAACTTGTTCTGTTACAAAACGGAAAAATCTTTGTGCAGTCAGTTAAAAATCATGGAACAACTTTCTTTGTTGAATTGCCAAAAGTATTAAATGAATGTTGATTTTAAAACTGCTCATCCAAAGTGGAGAGCAGTTTTGTTATTGCAAGGTTTCTTTAAGGTTATGAGAAACATGGTTTGATATAATGGAATCATACAATAATATGGTGTTGAGAAAGGATGTTGTATAGTATGGACAACTTAATTATTGAAACAGAGGAACTCACGAAGTATTTTGGTGAAATTTCAGCCGTGAAAGATGTTCATCTTCACGTAAAAAAAGGTGAGATATATGGTCTTTTGGGAAGAAATGGTGCAGGGAAAACAACGATTATGAAAATGCTTCTTGGACTTACAAAACCGTCAAATGGAACCATACAGCTTTTTGGTAAACCATTTGAGAAGCCGGAAAAAAGCGTTTTGAATCGAATTGGTGTTATGATTGAAACACCTGGCTTTTATCCAAATCTGACTGCAACAGAAAATCTTGAGATTCTTGCAAGCTTGCGTGGTGTGATTCAAAAAGATGCAGTCAAAAAAAGTCTGGAGCGTGTATGTTTACCTTATAAAGACAGAAAATTGTATGCAGAATATTCACTTGGCATGAAGCAGCGTGTCGGAATTGCAGCGGCAATTATCCACGATCCAGAACTACTTATTTTAGACGAGCCAGTGAATGGACTCGATCCGATTGGTGTAGCCGAAGTAAGAACCTTTCTAAAAGAATTAGCAGAGGAATATGGAAAAACTATTTTGCTTTCTAGTCATATTTTATCAGAAATTGACCTTATAGCAGATAGGATTGGAATTATCAATGCAGGTATTCTGTTGGAAGAACGGAATTATCAGGAATTAAAAGAAGAAAATATGCAGTATATTTCCTTACGGGCAGAACCTATGGAGAGGGTTGTATATATCTTAGACGAAATTCTTGGAATTAAGGAGTATCAGGTAGGAGTGGATGGAATGATTCAAATATTCGATATAGAAAAAAGGACGAGACAGATAGTCAGAACCTTTGCTGAAAATGGAATATTTGTGGACGAGATATACAGACACAGTGATACCTTAGAAGATTATTTTAAGAAGATTACCGGAGGCGAAGGAATTGCTTAGATTATACTGGAATGAAATGAAAAAACTAAGACGCCAGAAAACAGTCAGAATTGTTGCTTTAATCGGAATATTGCTGCCGGCTTTTTGTACCATTCTGTGTATGAATAATCATTACAGGTTTCGTAATCTGGTAGGAATGAACGTTGAATTTGGTAGTTTCTTAATTGCGCCATTCATTTTTTCTGTTTTACTGCTGACGATGTTTTCTTTAGAGGAACAAAATGATACATGGAAAAATATTTTAACAATAGGAATTTCACAGAATACACTTTTCCTTGCAAAGATGATGGTGGCATTAACCTTTGTTGTACTATTTGCTGGAATCAATACAGTGTATACAATGGTGGGCGGCATTGTCCTCAGAAACTATATCCCTGATTTTGGAAAGGTATTTGTTATTTTAATGATTACCGCACTTGCAGCGGTGGCAGGGACAATGCCAGTGGTTTGGGTTATTATTTTGCTACGGAAAAAGTATTTAATTGCAATGATTACAGTGAACAGCTTTACGATTGCCAATTTTTTGCTTATATGGCAACTTTCTATGTTTCGCTGTTTAGACTTACATTTGCCAATATTGATTGCATATCGAATAATTTACCCCATCAGTATTCTGGAATATACAAACAATCTTCAGACTGGATTGGACACTTTGTATTATCCAGTCAAAAACGGGATTTTAATACTAGCATCGACTGTGATTATTTCCATCATACTTGGAATGGAAATAGGGAAACGTCAGGAGGGATAAAAGTGAACTTATTGATTAAAGCAGAAGTAAAAAAAATAAAACGTCTGAAAATTACATCTGTTGGATATATCAGTATCCTGCTATCAGCTCTTATTACTTATATACAAGCTTTTGCGATGCAAGATGGTGCAATCACATTTCTGAATTTTACAGATATGTATCTTTATAATAATGCAGTATTATTTTTCCCGTTTATGATTGCCCTGTTGGGAGGATATATGATTGACCGAGAGTATATACTGGATACACGGAAAAACCTCTTGGTAATTCCGTTAGAGTGGTGTCATATGGTAAAAGCAAAGATTTTCGTGTTGATGTTTCTTGCGGTTTATTTCAGCTTTCTAGCGGCATCGGTATCTGGTATCTGTGGCTTGATACTGAAATGTTCGGATTTTACATATTCCTTATTCTTAAAAAAAGGACTTTCTTTTTTGATTTTAGGAGCTTGTATTTGTGTGGGAATACTACCAATTATACTGTGGTTTTCCAGAAGAAAAGGGAAATATGTGTGGGGAAGTATTCTGTCAGCACTAATGGGAATAACAAGTGTTTTTGTAGTAAACGGCAAATTAGTGAATTGGCATCCAATTACGTATTGTTTTTCCATTATTTCTGATAGACTTACAGTTCCTACAAATTGGGAAACATTTATGTTCGTCATAGCATTGGGCGTATATATTTTAATTGCATTCTTGATGTATTGGTTGCTCTATCAAAAAAAGTAATCAATTATAGAGTGCATTAGAATGATAGATTAACAGTTTTTTTGTATGCGATAGTAACCGTTTTTTAATAATCTGTCAGTTCCACAATTACATTACTCTGCTGATACAGCCAGTCCGTAAATTCTTTCGGGCTGGCTGTTCCTGTTTTTACAGCCTTTTTTCTCTGCAAGGCTTCTTTCTTAAAGTCGGAAAAGGCAGCCTGTATTTTTTCCAGACGGTCAGCCGGAAAGCCTGTGGTATTTTTTACCCGGTTTATTTTGTTGCGCCAGTTCTGGCATTCATTTTTATAAAGCAGGTCATAGGTATTTTCTCTTGCCCTCTCGTCAAATTCCCGCTTGTTTTGAAGTGCCTGCGCCTTGCGGCACTTGTCGCTGCACAGCTCATATCGCTGGCTCTTTGCCAGAAAATATTTCCCACAGACCTTGCACTGCCGGAAGCAAAGCCCCCAGTCATTCAGCCGGTTCAGATAATAGGTAATCAACGGGTAGAGGGACGCATAGGCAGACACACATTCTTCTGTGCGCCGGTTGTCCGGGAACCAGAGGTCAAGCCGGGTATCTTCTGATGGTGTGCTTTTGAAATAAAGGCTGCCTGCTTGAAAATGTTTCGGTTTTCCTGTTTCCCTATCAAAGCTCATGGTTTCGTTATGGAATACCCCGGTCAGGCTGCTCATTTTATCCATGAAGCGGTCACAGGCAGCGTTACGGTCACGGGGTTCTCTGGCAAGCAGATAGCTGTTCCAGATACGGAACGCCATATACATTTTCAAAGGGTCATTGCTAAGATATTTTCCCCAGAGAAATTCGCTTGCCGCCTGTTCCAGCTCCGGCTGTTTCCATCGGTTGGAGTGGAGGGCTTGCCGCAGTGGAGAAAGCCCGTATAAGTTCCAATCTCTGTCCGTGTCACGCTCAAAGTTTATCAAAAAAGTTCCCAGCGGGCGTGTCATATCACAAAGCACCTCTGCGTTTTGGCTCCCGTTCAGCCGGAAGCGAATCTGCTGTTCTTCCCCAATCAAAATCCGCTCTTTCATTTTCTTCCTGTCCAGCGTCAGGACAAACAAAATCCGCTCAAAACACGGTTCATGCCGCACAAACTGGTTTTCCATTCCTATCCCCTGCCTTTGCTTATGGTAATTATATAATTCAATAATATCCGTTACACTCATGGTATCGCAAAAGTATTGTTTTGTCAAGAATAGTCCGCTATGATGATTGTAGTTGGTAATTTCGTATCACACAGTACCTTGACAAGTGAATGACCGTCCAAAAGGGATATGACCGGCAGGAGAAGTGACGCATCCGGCGCACCAATGCAGGGAAACACCGCAGGAATGGGGCAGGAAAACGGCTTTTGGGGAGAACGGCAACAGGAAGCATTTTAACCTATTTGATTTATGGGAGGAACAGAATGAACGATAAAAAGAGATTGAACAGCTACGAGGATTTACCGCTGGTTCTGGATGTGGCGGACATCCAGCGGATTATGGGAATTTCAAGAGCGAGCGCCTATGAGCTGGTACACACCCCCGGCTTTCCGGCGTTCCGCAGGGGCAGGCTTATCAAGGTCAGCAAGATTGCTTTCTTTGAATGGATGGCAAAAGGCTCCGAAACCATACCGGGAAGCGACAAAAAAGCGTGAGGTATTATTCCCTGACTGCAATACTGCCGCACTTTCCAAAGGGGCATACAGAGGGAAAAAACCTTAAAAATGATACCGAAACGCTACACCAAAACAGCCTGTCTGCGTACATCAGATAGAAACGGAGAAAGGAGCCGGTTATGGCAAGAATGAGCAACAAACGGCGGTTGGAATGGTCTTTCTTCTTAAATGACCGCAGCCGTATCACTTACAACGAACTGTGCCGGAAATGCCAGCACGAATGTAAACAGAGCTTCCGGGCGGTTGTGGTTGACTGCCCGAAGTATCTTTCCAAGCGTTCCAAGAAAAAGGACAAGACTGCCGGAAACGGCAAAATCCCTTAGGAACTAAGGGCGCACTTCTATACATAGTCTAAAGACCATGTATCGTGCGTCCTGCGGAGCTTACCTCTGCCGCTGATAAAATCAGCAATCCGAGGTCTGCGTTCGCTTCGCTCCGACAAGGTGGCTACACCCCCTTGCGCCGCTAAAGCGGCTATCCCCTGTGTACCCGCCGAAAAGAGAAATCCGCTCTGCGGTTTTCACTTTTTATCGGGTTTTATAGAAGCACTGACACACGGACTGTCTGCGGATGGTCTTTCTTTATCTTATCAGCAAAGGATGTGAGAACATGGAAAAATCTTTGGAACAGTTGAAGCAGGAATATGAAAAAACCACTGTCCTGCTGGAACGGGAAAAACGGAAAATGCAGCGTTTGAAAAACCGGCAGGCGTATCTGGAAAGTGGTTCCCGGAAACAGAGGACGCACCGGCTGATTACCCGTGGGGCAGCTATTGAGAGCATTGCACCACAGACAAAGGAGCTGACCGAAACGGAATTTTATTCCCTCATGGAAAGCATTTTGAATCTGCCGCAGGCGGAGCATTTCATCCGGTCTGCCACAGAGAACCACGCCCGTATTTCCGGGCAGGAGAAAGGCGGTGATTAAGGATAGCACTTTATCATTTTTCAATCGCACAGATAAAGCGCAGCGCCGGTCAGAGCGCCATTGCCAGCGCAGCCTACCGTGCCGGGGAGCGTCTTTACAGCAGCTACTATGGAGAAGTCAGCGACTACACCAAAAAGGGCGGCGTGATCGCTTCGGAAATCATGCTGCCGCCCCATGCGCCGGAAATATATCTTGACCGGGCGACCCTCTGGAATGCTGTGGAGAGCTGCGAGAAACATCCAAAAGCACAGCTTGCCTATTCCTTTGATATTGCCATGCAGAATGAATTGACGCTGGAAGAAAACATGGAACTGGCGAGGAAGTTCGTGCAGGAGCAGTTTGTGGCAAAAGGCATGATTGCCGATCTTGCTTTTCACAGCCCGGAGAAAGAGGACGGCGGCATCCCTAACCCGCATTTCCATGTGATGACAACCATGCGCCCTTTGAACCCGGATGGCACATGGGGACAAAAACAGCGGCGGGAATATCTTCTTGATGAAGATGGAAACCGAATCCGGGATAAAAACAGCGATTATGTGTTTAACGCTGTCCATACAACAGACTGGCACGAGCCGGAAACGCTGGAACACTGGCGGGAGCAGTGGGCGGCTGCCGTTAATACAAAATTTGAGGAAAAAGGGCTGGATGTGCGTATCGACCACCGTTCCTATGTGCGGCAGGGGCTTGACCTGATACCTACTGTCCACGAGGGAGCTAATGTCCGGCAGATGGAAGCAAAGGGCATCCGCACCGAGAAAGGGGAACTGAACCGCTGGATTAAAGCCACCAACCGGCTCATGCAGGATGTGAGAAAGAAGATCAAAGCCCTGTTTGTCTGGATAGCAGAGGTAAAAGAAGAACTTTCCAAACCGCAGACACCGAGCCTTGCCGACCTGCTGATCGCTTATTACAACCAGCGCAACGCAGGGGCATGGAGCAATAAAGCCAGAACCGGAAACTTAAAGCAGTTTGCCGAAGCCGTCAATTATCTGACGGAAAACAAGCTGCTCACATTAGAGGATTTGCAGGAGCGTCTTTCCTCTGTCAGTGAAGAATTTGAAGCGTTAAGCGGCTCCATGAAAAAGAAATCTGCCCGGATAAAGGAATTGCAGGAATTGATACGGGAGGGCGAGAATTACCAGCGGCTAAAACCTGTTCATACGGAACTGAACAATATCAAGTTTAAGAAACAGAGGGAGAAATTTGAAACATCCCATGATGCGGAGTTACGGCTGTTTTATGCCGCCCGCCGTATTCTGAAAGAAAAACTGGACGGAAAACCCATTGCCCTGAAAGCATGGAAACAGGAATACGCACAGTTAAAAACAGAGTATGCCGAACTGTCTCCGCAGCACAAGCCGCTCCGGGAGGAAGTCATACGGCTGCGGCAGGTGCAGAACGCCGTAGATACCGCACTGCGCCGGAGGGAGCAGCCACAGGAAGTACAGAGAAAGAAACATGAGATGGAGCTATGATATAACCGGCAGCTTTACCGCTGCCGGTATTTTTATGGAGGGAGCATTTGAATGTATTTGAAGCGGTGAAACAGTCTGTTACCACCCGGCAGGCTGCTTCATTCTATGGAATCCGGGTGGGGAGAAACGGCATGGTCTGCTGTCCATTCCACAATGACCGCACGCCCAGCATGAAAGTGGACAGCCGCTTTTACTGCTTCGGCTGCGGGGCTTCCGGGGATGTGATCGACTTTGCCGCTTTGCTGCATGGATTGGGGAAACGGGAAGCTGCGGTCAGGCTTGCGAAGGACTTCGGCGTTTCCTATGAGAAACCCGGCAATGCACCGCCAGATAGGAAGCGTCACAACAGGTCACAGCCCCGACAAAAATCAGCGGAGCAGAGATTTCAGGAAACGGAACGGTATTGTTTCCGGGTGCTATGCGATTATCTGCGCCTGCTGGAGCATTGGAAAACAGCATACGCCCCACAGCCGCAGGATGCCATCTGGCATCCTCTTTTTGTGGAAGCGTTGCAGAGGATAAGCTACACAGAATACCTTTTGGATATTTTGTTATACGGAGAAATAGAAGAAAAAGCGGCATTGATCGCCGCACAGGGAAAGGAGGTGCTGCGGCTTGAACAGCGAATTTCAGAGCTTGCCGCCGGAAACGCAGGAAGTGGTCAAAAGGACGATGGACACAATGGAACCGGCGCAAACACCGGCAGAAATCCGGGAAACATTAGAGGGGACGCAGAAAGGCGGCGTGAAGAACAGCATCCGAAACTGCCTGACGGTGTTCCAGCGTGACCCTCTGTTTCGCGGGGCGCTGCGCCTGAACCTTTTGACGGAGCAGATTGACATTGTGAAGCCGCTGGGCTGGGAGCGCACCAGTACCACGCTGACCGACATGGACATAAACTACCTGCTTTTGTATCTGGAAGAAAACTACGGGCTTACCAGCGAGAAAAAGGTGCAGAGCGCCATCAAGATTGTTGCCAATGAAAACCGCTACCATCCAGTCAGGGATTACCTGAACAGCCTGCAATGGGACGGCACAGAGCGCATCCGTTACGCCCTGCATCACTTTCTGGGAGCCGATACGGACGAATACACCTATGAAGCCTTGAAACTGTTCCTGATGGGAGCCATCCGGCGGGTATTCAGACCGGGGAGCAAGTTTGAGGTCATGCTCTGTCTGGTTGGTGGTCAGGGAGCCGGGAAATCTACCTTTTTCCGGCTGCTGGCAGGCAGGGACGAATGGTTTTCAGACGATTTGAAGAAGCTGGACGATGAAAATGTGTACCGCAAGCTGCAAGGGCATTGGATTATCGAGATGTCGGAGATGATCGCCACAGCCAACGCCAAGAGTATTGAGGAAATCAAGTCATTCTTAAGCCGCCAGAAAGAAACCTACAAAGTGCCGTATGAGACACACCCGGCAGACCGGCTGCGGCAATGTGTATTCGGAGGGACGACCAACCGGCAGGACTTTTTACCCCGTGACCGCACCGGCAACCGGCGCTTTCTCCCCGTGACGGTGTACCCGGAACGGGCGGAGGTTCACATACTGGATGATGAAGCGGCGGCGAGGGCGTATATCGAACAGATGTGGGCGGAAGCCATGACGGTTTACCGCAGTGGGAAGTATAAGCTGTCATTCAGCATAGAAATGAACCGATACCTGAACGCCCACCAGCAGGACTTCATGCAGGAGGACACACAAGCTGGCATGATCTACGCCTATTTGGAGGACTACACCGGTGACAGGGTATGCTCCAAACAGCTTTATGAGGAAGCGCTGGGGAACTTAAATTCCCCGGCAGACTGGGAGACACGGGCAATCTGCGAGATTATGAATACTGGCATTGCGGGCGGCATCATACAGGGCTGGGCAGCCTACAAAAGCCCGAAGCGGTATAAGAAATACGGTTCTCAAAAAGGCTGGGAGCGTGTCAACCAAGCCCCGCCGGAGGGGGACGGTTTTCAGGAAATCACGGAAGAAGAAGCCCGGCAAATGGAACTGCCATTCTGAAAAGCCGCCGGTTAACAGTTTGGTTGACGCTTCGGTTGACAGCCGGTTGACGGGGAAAAGCCTGATATTTGGGGCATTTCTCTCCTTTGTCAACCATGTCAACCAAGAAATCAAAGAAAAAGTAAAAAGTAATCATAGAGCGCCTATGGATTGTTTTCAAAGTCTTTTCTGCCGGTTGACACGGTTCGGTTGACATGGAGACAGTCTGCGGCTGTACACCTGCCTGACATTCCCTTGTCGGGCATATTTCATTTATGGAGGTAACTGCCTATGGCAAAAAGCAAAAACGAGAGCAATAACAAAAACAGCGGCACCCTGCTTACCGAAAAAGACGGCACCCAGTATTTTGTCATGGGGAAAGTCCGTATCAAGGTATCGGAGCATTTCGCACAGGATGGGAAGCCGCTTGACAGCCTGCTGGAAGATGTGATCCAGCACGCTGCCGCCGCTTCCTGAAAAAATACGGAATAACGACTGTCAATCAGCCCACGCTTATGATATACTTGTACCAGCGAGTATTGTATAAGCGTGGGTTGTTTCTTTTAGAAGGAGGATTTTTAACCGTGAAACAACCATACAATACAACGATTTATAACACCGCACTTTATTTGAGATTGAGCCGTGACGATGAATTGCAGGGAGAAAGCGGCAGCATCCAGACCCAGCGCATGATGCTTAGGCAGTATGCCGCAGAGCATGGGCTGACCGTTGTAGACGAGTACATTGACGACGGATGGAGTGGGACAAATTTCGAGCGTCCAAGTTTCCAAAGGATGATTGATGACATCGAGGACGGGAAAATCAACTGCGTTGTCACAAAGGACTTATCCCGTCTGGGAAGAAACTATATCCTGACCGGTCAGTACACGGAAATCTATTTCCCCAGCAAGGGAGTACGCTACATTGCCATCAATGACAATGTGGACACCATCAACGGAGAAAGCGAGCTTGCACCGTTCTTAAACATCCTGAATGAAATGCACGCCCGACAGACCAGCAAAAAGGTCAAGGCTGCCATGCACACAAGATTTGCCAATGGCGCACACTATGGAGCCTATGCACCGCTGGGCTATGTAAAAGACCCGGACAAAAAAGGTCATCTTCTGATCGACCCGGAAACACGCTGGATTGTAGAAAAGATTTTTGACCTTGCCGTACACGGGAGGGGTGCCGCCAGCATTACACGGATTCTGGTGGAAGAAAAAGTACCTACCCCCGGCTGGCTGAACTATGAAAGATATGGGACTTTCGCCAATATCTACGCCGGTGCGCCCGCAGAAAAAGCCTATGCGTGGACGATTGCACAGGTCAAGAGCATTTTGAAAGAGGAAACTTACATCGGTCACAGCGTTCACAACAAGCAGAGCAACATTTCATTCAAGAACAAGAAAAAAGTGCGGAAGCCGCAGGAAGAATGGTATCGTGTGGAAAATACCCACGAAGCCATCATTTCCGAAGAAGTGTTCCAAAAAGTTCAGGAGCTGATTGCAAGCAGACGCAGGAAACGCAGAAATGGTACAACACAGATTTTCGCAGGATTGATAAAATGTGCAGACTGCGGATGGTCTTTAGCCTATGGGGAAAACAAGCAGAATAAGAACCCATACGGGTACTACCATTGCAGCAAGAACGGACAGGGATTACGCCAGTGTTCCATGCACTATATCCGTTATGATGTACTGTATGCCTATGTGCTTGCAAGACTGCAATACTGGTCTATGTTGGCACAGAAAGACGAGGACAAGCTGCTGAAACGGCTGCTCAATGCCAGCGACAGAGAAAGAAACTCTGCGAAGAAAAAGCAGGCTGCGGAGCTGAAAAAGGCGGAAAAGCGTAAAGCCGAGGTTGACGGGCTGTTTGCTAAAATGTATGAGGACTGGTCTGCCGGACGCATAACCGAGTATAATTTCAATATGCTGTCCGAGAAGTACCAGAACGAGCAAAAGGAGCTTGAAACAAAAATAAGACAGCTTCACGAAATGATGGAAGCCGCCGTACAGACCGCAGCGGATGCTGAAAAGTGGATTGCCCTAATGAAACAGTATGTCAACCCTGTGGAGCTGACCGCCGAACTTCTGAACACTCTAATTGAAAAAATAACCGTCCACGAAGCTGTCAAGGGCGAGGACGGAAGTCGTGAGCAGGAAGTAGAAATCTACTACCGCTTCATCGGCAAAATCGACTGACCTTTCTTTTTTTACCCAACAATATCTTTAATTAAGGGAAACGGGAAACAATATGCCGGATATCAGTATTCTTGTGGATATTGCAGATTATTATGATATCAGCATTCCTGAGATTATCAGTGGAGAAAGGAAAAGCGAGATGATGAACGAAGAAGAAAGAAAAATTGCTAAAACAATGTCAGATTATGCAACTACAGAGAAAGAGAAGATTTTTAAGGAAATGAAGCTCCAAAGTGTCATGGGAGTTTGTGCATTGGTTCTATACTGGATTCTGCATGAAACAGGTGCATATATGTATAATGATGTGTTAGGAAAGCTTGCCGGCTATTGTGAGACCTTGGTATCTGTGTCAGTCATAATGATGGCAGCATTTACGACAGGATCTTTAAGCAAGGTGCGGAGCAAGAGTAGGAAAGTTTTTGTGTTCGAAAATTTCCCAAAACCTATGCAATTAGTTGTAACTGCAGTTGTTGCTTTTGGCGGAGCTGCTGTGACCAAGCTGGTACTGGTGTATTTTTTGGGCTTATAAGTATTTTCAAATTCGTATTACATACTATGGAAAAAGAACTTTTTGACATTTCCACAGATGCGTGCTAATATGATTATAGAAAAAGAGTGCTACCGATAGACGGTTAGTCCGTTTTACTATTTAGAATATCTATCAAAGATAACCGCTTAGTTTACCAGACCAGGGCGGTTATTTTTGTGGTTTATGATTATCTTTGCCTAATGTATATCCGATACTAAAGCAGGTTAAGCCGAAGCTCACTACTGCTATGAAGTCAACAATACTCATTGGCTTAGCCCTCCTTTCCAGTGGATTCCCTTTCGGGTTTCTATGTAATCAGAGGGTCACAGGTCTCCGTTTCACTTCGGTCGTTGCAAAACGAGTGCCACTGGCACTCTGCAACCCTCTGTTGAAGGACTAACCGCCTACCGTTATGGTAGCACCCATGTTTCGATTATAACAGTTAAAAATTACCGGTGCAATATAAAGTTGGTAGAGAAGTATCTAGTATCTACAGAAGAGAATCGGTTTGAGTATTCTCCGGTGCCAAAACGGTGCCAAAACGGTGCCAAGAAATCAGGCAAATCAAAATAGGTGGTGCAATTCAGCCGTTTTTCACTGTATTTTGGAGAGAAAACCATAAAAAATATGAGGTAAAACGGGATTAAAGTATCGTGAAGGCGGACGTACTGTAGGATCAGGCCGTGTTGCTACAGTTATCGAGTAATATTCGATAAGCAATGAGCAGTGTAGGGACGAGGAAAATATCCGATGCGAGTTTACTCGTATGAGGATATTTGACGAAGGACTTACAGGGCGAATGCCCGACCGAGATGAAGCGTAGCGGAATCGAGGTGTACTGCGAATAGAATAGATAAATTATATATAGTGTTATCGTAAGATAACTTTGTGTCCAAGCGTAAGATTACCCCGGAACCGTAAGGTTTCCGGGGTTTTTCTGTTATGTGGAAATATGTTATGTGAAATAAACAATCCTGAAATGAATGGATTTTCCCTTTTTAATCGTATTATAGATGAACAGGTAATATTCCATAATGAGATTAAGGAGGAACTTATTTATGAAAAAAAGGATTAAAAAAACAATGCTTGGTATTTTTGCAGCAGGAATGGTATTATTTATTGGAACAGCTATGGCTTTTGCAGGAAGCCACAGGGGTGGCGGACACCACAGAAATATCGGAAATGATGGTATTTGCGGAAATCGCAGTGTATGTGCAGAAGAGAATTTCTGCCAGAACATAAATGGCAAAAGATTTATGGATACCAATAATGACGGAATTTGTGATAATTGTGACACAGTTTCAAGAGACTGTCTCTGTGGAAGAGAGAACAACGGACAAAACTATACAGATACCGACAACGATGGAATCTGTGACAACTGCCACGTAGCTTCAAGAAATTGTCTCTGTGGAAGAGAGAACAATGGACAAAACTATACAGACACCGATAATGACGGAATCTGCGACAACTGTAATACAGATTCAAGGGACTGCCGTTGTGGAAGAGGGAGCAACGGACAAAACTATACAGATGTCGATAATGACGGAATCTGTGACAATCGCACAGTAAAAAAAAGCTCAGGTGGAAGGAGAGGCTTCTGCGGCAGAAACAAAAAATAACAGGTGATTTTTCATGCGGAATGAACAGGAAGTAAACAGGGCGGTGGAGGAATATTCGGATATGATACGCCGTCTCTGTATGATACATTTGAAAAACTATGCGGATACTGAGGTCATATTTCAAACAGTGTTTTTAAAATATGTCCTTAGTTCTGTTGTGTTTGAAAATAAAGAGCATGAAAAGGCATGGTTCATCCGCGTGACCATTAATGCCTGTAAAGATCTGCTGAAAAGCTTTTTCCGCAGTCGTATTACTTCTCTGGACGAGATTTTGGAGCAGGCTGCGGATATGCAGGAGGAAAACAAGGAGGTTTTGGAGGCCGTTTTATCACTTCCCTCAAAATACAGGGATGTTGTTTATCTGCATTATTATGAAGGGTATACAGCACCGGAAATTGGCAGACTTTTAAAAAAGAATGTAAATACAGTTTATACTTTGATGACTCGTTCCAGGCACCTGCTGCGGGAAAAGCTGGGAGGTGATGTAGATGCGTGAAAAAATAAAACAGGCTTTTGACCAGGTACAGGCAGAGGATGGCTTGAAACACAGTACCAGTGAGTATATTTTTTATAAAACAAGGGGATATACGCAGACAAAAGCTGTGAATTACAAACGCGTGCTTTCTGTGGCCGCATGTTTGCTTCTTTTGTTTTTAGGAGGCAGGCAGTTTTATTTTATTCCCACGGTAAAAATCAGCATCGACATCAATCCATCAATGGAGCTGGGCGTCAACCGTTTTGACCGGATTGTTTCCGTGGAGGGTTATAATGATGATGGAAAAAATCTGGCAGATGAGCTGGATATTAAGTTTATGGATTACAAAGAAGCAGTTGACCGTATTATGGAAAACAGAGAAGTCGAAGCTTTACTATCTCGCAATGAGATCATGACTATATCCGTTGCGGGAAAAAATGAAGTACAGTCCACAGAAATTTTATCTAATATAGAATCCTGCACGGAAGCTCAGAAAAATACTCATTGCTATTACGCATCTTCTGAGGAAGTGGAACAAGCTCACGAAGCAGGACTTTCTCATGGAAGATACAGGGCGTTTCTGGAACTGCGGGAGCTTGACTCTGATATAACTGCGGAGGAACTGCAGAATATGTCTATACGTGAGATATGGGACATGATTGAAGAATTATCAGGAAATGAAAGTGATAGTTTTTCCGGAGCCGGCGGAAAGCATAGACAGACAGATCAGGACAGGCAGGGAAGAAACGAAGGAAAACAAAATTGAGGAAATTTGAAAAAGTGTATAAATCCTCATTATTTTGTCTTTATGAGATGCATATATAGAGTCCAGAATTTCTTTATGTTCGCATATTACAGATTTTGTTATTCAAAATTTAATATTTGTTCATGTATAGAGATCAATCTTAAAATAATCCCAATTTATAAAAATAATCCAAATTTACATTTGCAGCAACCAAAAATCCAAATAAAGTCCAAATTCCGGTGAAGATTCTATTAAAAGTTTTTGAATAAACTATGATAAGATAGCATCATCAAAAGAACAGTGGATCAAACGTGATTAAGGAGGAAAAATTATGAAACTGAAAAGACTGGCAGCGGTTTTACTTGCAGGAACCATGTTGTTTGGAGCAACTGCGACTGTAAGTGCAGAAGAGAAAGCAGCAGATGAGATTACAATCTGGGCATGGGATGAGGCATTTAATATCAAGGCTGCAAATGTTGCAAAAGAAATGTATGCAGAAACAAATCCTGACGTGGAAGTGAATGTTGTAACAATGGCTCAGGATGATATTGTTGCAAAATTAAATACAAGCCTTGCTTCCGGCTCTTATGAAGGTCTTCCGGATATTGTACTGATCGAGGACTACAGAATCCAGGGATACCTGAACGCATACCCGGACGAGTTCGCAGATCTCTCTGATATTGCTTCTCCGGATGATTTCGCAGAGTATAAAACAGGTGTAAACCAGGTTGACGGAAAAATGTACGGAATTCCTTTCGATTCCGGTGTAGCGGCAGTTTTCTACCGCACAGACTACATTGAAGAAGCCGGATACACAGCAGAGGATATGCAGGATCTTACCTGGGACAAATACATTGAGATCGGCCAGGCAGTTCAGGAAAAAACAGGCAAATATATGCTGACACTTGATCCAAGTGACCTTGGACAGATTCGTATGATGCTTCAGAGCGCAGGCGCATGGTATACAGACGCTGAAGGAAACGTGACAATTAAAGATAACCAGGCATTAAAGGATGCCATCAACACATACAAAAAAATTGTTGATTCCGGAATTTCCAAGCAGGTTGCAGACTGGGATCAGTTCGTAGGCGCATTTAACAGTGGTGAAGTTGCTTCTGTACCGACAGGATGCTGGATTTCTCCTTCTGTATTAGGCGCAGAGGATCAGAGCGGCAAATGGGCAGTAGCTCCATTCCCGAGAATGGCAGAAAATGAAGCTTCTGTAAATGCATCTTCCATTGGCGGCGCCGGCTGGTATGTACTGAAAAATGTAGGTCATGAGGACGCAGCTAAAGCATTCCTGAAAGATACCTTTGCATCTAATGTGGATCTTATGAACCAGCTTGCAGTTGACATTAACCTTGTCAGCACACTGAAAGCTTCCAGCGAGGCAGAAAACTACAACAAGGGTGTTGAGTTCTATGGCGGACAGGAAATCTTTAAGGATTTTGCAGAGTGGACAAATGAGGTTCCGGCTGTAAATTACGGAGAAGATACCTATGCAATCGAGGATATTATGACAGAGGTGGTTCAGGCAATTGTAGGCGGTGCAGATGTGGATGAGACACTTGAGATGTATCAGACACAGATTGAGGGCGCTGTTGCCAACTAATATATGCTGGTACAGAAGAGGGGCAGGCATGTGATTGCCTGTCCCTTTCTCATTTAGCGGAAAAGCAGTACATTCCGTACAAATATTCCCGGTAAAAAAACTTCCGCAAGGATACGGCCGGATATATACGGAATATGCCTGTCTGTGGCAGTCTGCATCTGGCGAGCAAAGAGAAGCAGATTCCCTGAGAATTAAGGAATCTGGGGAGTTCGAAGAGAACGGGTCTGCTTTGTCCGATAAAAAGGAAATTTCAGGAGGAGCATTATGAGTGGAAACATAAAATCAAAACGCAGCTACAGTCCAAAGCTGAACCGAAAAGCCTGGACATTTGTGCTGCCCGGTCTGGCGCTTATTATTTTGTTTGTATTTTATCCGATGATTCAGGCTTTTATCACATCTTTTCAGACCGGGGCAGGAAATCAGCTTACCTTTAACGGACTTGTAAATTATAAACGATTGTTTAACGATCTTACATTCCGAAAAGCGCTGACCAACACGCTTCTGTATCTGGTGATCCAGGTTCCGATCATGATCATTCTGGCTCTGGCTATTTCATCTATGCTGAACACCAAGGGACTGAAAGCCAAGGGATTTTTCCGGACAGCGATCTTCCTGCCATGTGTAACTTCCCTTGTAGCATACTCTATTATTTTTAAAAGTCTGTTTGCTACAGACGGATTTGTAAATGCGCTTCTTATGAATCTGAATATTATCAGTGAACCCATTGCATGGATCACTCATCCGGTTTGGGCAAAGGTTCTGATCATTATTGCCATTACCTGGAGATGGACCGGTTATAACATGATCTTTTATCTTGCCGGACTTCAGGGAATCGATGATTCTATTTATGAGGCGGCTGAGATTGACGGAGCAGGAGCATGGCAGAAATTTAAGAGTATTACCGTTCCTATGCTGAAGCCGATCATTCTTTTTACAACCATTAATTCAACTATCGGTACCTTACAGCTGTTTGACGAGACTATGAACATCACGCAGGGCGGTCCGGCAAATGCTACGATTACGATCTCTCAGTATATTTACAATATTCTGTTTAAGTATTCACCTGACTTTGGCTATGCGGCTGCAGTTTCTTATGTAGTGGTTGTGCTGATCGTAATCCTGTCTATGATTCAGATGAAAGTGGGGGATAAAAATGACTAAAAAAGTGCTTCGGACTTTTCAGTATATATTTTTAAGTATTTGTGCTTTTGTTTCGATTTTTCCGTTTTTCTGGATGATTATTGCGGCAACAAATAAATCTGTAGATGTAACAAAGGGAACTCTGATGCCGGGCAGCTATTTTATGGAGAATTTAAAGGCAGTCCTCAGTTCAGACCTGCAGTATACCACTGCGTTTAAAAATTCTCTTATAATCTCTGTAGTGACTACAATTCTGGCTATGATCGTTTCTTCAGCAGCAGGATATGCTTTTGTTATTTACAGATCAAAAAGCAGAGAGCGTGTGTTTAACATTATTCTTTTATCCATGATGGTTCCTTTTGCTGCGCTGATGGTTCCTCTGTTCCGTTTGTTCAGCAAGTTTAACAGTGTCCCGCTGTTAAAAACCATTGCGCTGAATACTCCGGGGGCTGTTATTGTAATCGGAATCTCCACGGCATTTCTGATTTTCTTTTTCAGACAGAATACAGAAAGTTTTCCCAAGGAACTGATCGAGGCAGCCAGAATCGACGGTGTGGGAGAGCTTGGGATCTTTTTTAAGATCTTTATGCCGACTATGAAATCTACCTATGCTGCGGCAATTATCGTAACCTTTATGAACAGCTGGAACAATTATCTGTGGCCGCTGATCGCTCTGCAGTCTCCGGAGAGAAGGACCCTGCCTCTTGTTATTTCTGCAATGGGCTCCTCTTATACGCCGGATTATGGTATGATGATGACAGCAGTTGTGCTGGCTACTGTTCCTACCGCTTTGATCTTTTTCCTGATGCAGAAGCAGTTTGTGGCAGGCATGACCGGTTCCGTAAAAGGATGATAAACAGAAATATTTGGAGGGCAGCAGTTTATGAGAATAACAGAAGCATCGTTGGAGTGGCTTGAAAATCCGGGAATTTTTCAGGTAAACCGCATAAAAGCACATTCGGATCATTTTTTCTATGAGAAGGAAACAGAAACTTCGCTGAAAGAAAAAATGCCTTTGCGCCAGTATCTGAACGGAGAATGGAGCTTTTCCTACAGTGAGAATCCGGACGGAAGGGAAAAAGATTTTTACCGGGAAGGCTATGACATCAGTCATTTTGGACGGATTCAGGTTCCAGGTCATATCCAGACCCAGGGCTATGACCATATGCATTATATTAACACCATGTATCCCTGGGACGGACAGGAAGAGCTTCGCCCTCCCAGGATTTCCAGAGAATACAATCCTGTGGGAAGCTATGTAAAGGAATTTGAACTGGAAGAAAGCCTGAAGGGAAAGAAACTTTTTCTTTCCTTCCAGGGTGTGGAAGCTGCCTTCTATGTGTGGCTTAACGGAAGCTTTGTAGGGTACAGTGAGGACAGCTTTACCCCTGCTGAGTTTGACATTACACCTTTTATAAAGGATAAAAAGAATAAGCTGGCTGTAGAGGTATATAAAAGATGCAGCGGAAGCTGGCTTGAGGATCAGGATTTCTGGAGATTTTCCGGTATTTTCAGAGATGTATATGTGTACGCGGTTCCGAGGATCCATGTGCAGGATCTTTTTGTAAAGGCAGAGCTGGATGACAGCTATGAAAAAGGTGTTTTTTCCGCAGAATGGGAGCTTCTGGGCTATGAGGAGGGCGCAGAGCTTGAGCTTGTTCTGGAAGACCATAAGGGTGAGGTACTTTATAAGGAAAGAACAGCTGCGGGCAGCGAAGGTGTGAAGGCCCGAGAGGTTGGAACAGTGAGGCCTTGGAGCGGGGAAAATCCGTATCTTTATACTCTGTATGTGAGGATTTATGACGGTAATGGCAGGCTGATCGAAGTGGTGAAAGAGACAGTGGGCTTCCGTCGTTTTGAAATGAAGAACGGACTTATGCTTATTAACGGAAAGCGTATGGTGTTCCGGGGTGTGAACCGTCATGAGTTTGACCGCAGAAAGGGCAGAGCCATCGGGGCGGAGGAAATGCTCTGGGATATCCGTTTTATGAAGCGTCATAACATTAATGCAGTGCGTACAAGCCACTATCCAAATCAGAGTCTCTGGTACAGGTTTTGTGATGAATATGGAATTTATCTGATTGATGAGACGAACCTGGAAAGTCATGGTTCCTGGCAGAAAATGGGAAAGTGCGATCCTTCCTGGAACGTGCCCGGGAGTCTGCCGGAGTGGAAGGAAAATGTTGTGGACAGAGCCTGCTCCATGCTGGAACGTGACAAAAATCATCCGTCTGTGGTGATCTGGTCCTGCGGAAACGAGTCCTATGCAGGAGAGGACATTCTGGCAATGGCTGAGTTTTTCCGCGAAAGAGACAATACAAGACTGGTACATTATGAGGGCTGTGTGTGGAACCGTGAATATGCGGACAGCACAGATATGGAATCCAGAATGTATGCAAAGCCTGCAGAAATTGCAGAATACCTGGATTCAGATCCGAAAAAGCCCTATATCAGCTGCGAATATATGCACGCTATGGGAAATTCCTGCGGCGGAATGAAATTGTACACAGATCTTGAGGACAGATATGAGAAATATCAGGGTGGATTTATCTGGGATTACATTGACCAGGCTGCAGAGCGTGTCAATGAGTTTGGGGAAACCGTACTTTCCTATGGTGGAGATTTTGATGACCGCGCTTCTGACTATGAATTCTGTACAAATGGAATTGTATACGCAGACAGAACAATTTCTCCAAAGGCTCAGGAAGTGAAACACCTTTATGCTCCTGTAAGATTAACCCCTGACAGAAATGGCGTGTGTATTGAAAACAGAAACAATTTTATTTCCACAGAGGAATATGAGTTTTTCTGGAAACTGCTGAAGGACGGTCATGTGATAAAGGAAGGAAACTTTTCAACAGAGGTCAATGCTCTTGAAAAGAAATACAGAGCAATTCCGGAGCTTGATTCTCTTAGTGAGGAGATGGGAGAATATGCACTTCAGGTTTCCGCCGTTCTCAGCCGGGAAAAAATATGGGCAGAAAAAGGTTTTGAGGTCTCCTTTGGTGAGTATGTGTGGAAAATGAAAGAACAGCAGAAAAATTGTGTGGATAAAAAGCTTCAGATTATTCATGGTGATGTGAATATCGGAGTAAAAGGAGAAAACTTTACAGCCATGTTTTCCAGAACAGAGGGGGGGATTGCTTCTCTCTGCTACAACGGAAAGGAATTTATCACCAGACGGCCCCGTGTCACCTACTGGAGAGCCCTTACAGACAATGACAGAGGCTGCGCTCTTGGCTTTGACAGCGGCTACTGGCAGAACGCCGGACAGTACCAGAAGGTCAGTGATGTGCAGGCGGAGGAAAGAGAAAATTCTGTGACTGTGACCTTTAAGTTTGCAGTGCCTGTTTCCGGAGAAGTGGAATCCAGTGTTTCCTATTGTGCTTTTGCAGATGGAACCATAACAGTTCATGCGTCCTATAAAGGAAGAAAGAATCTGCCGGATCTGCCTGCCTTTGGTATGGAATGGCAGTTTAAAGAGGCCCTTCATAATTTCCGTTATTATGGCTATGGACCGGAGGAAAATTATGTGGACCGTATGGAAGGCGCAAGGCTTGGTATTTATAAAAATACGGCAAAAGGAAACATGTCTGGCTATCTTGTTCCTCAGGAGTGCGGAAACCGTGTGGGCGTGCGCTGGCTGGAGGTAATGGACGACAACGGAAAAGGTCTGCGCTTTGAGGCGGAGGACAGACCTTTTGAAATGAGTGTGCTTCCATACAGCGCAGCGCAGCTTGACAGCGCGTCACATCTGGAGGAGCTTCCGGTTCCTCATCATACTTGGGTCCGTATTCTTGCGGCGCAGATGGGAGTTGGCGGAGACGACAGCTGGGGTGCTCCTGTACATGAGCAGTACAGAATAGCTTCTGATAGAAATATGGACGTTGTATTCCGTATTAAACCAGTGTAAAATAAAAAAAGATTTGTAAATGATTTAAAAGAAAGGAAGCGTCAGTGTACGGGATTTGTATCCTGTTCGCTGACGCTGTGATGCATTATGAGCAGATATTGCAGGGTTCTGGTGATCGATGATGAGTTTATCACCCGCCAGGGAATTAAACATATGCTTTTGTGGGAGCAGGAAGGTTTTCAGATTGTAGGGGAAGCATCCAATGGACAGGAAGGTCTGGAAATGATTGAAAAATATCAGCCGGAAATTGTACTGGCCGATATTGTGATGCCTGTTCTCAATGGAATTGATTTTTCGCTGATTCTGCAGGAGAAATATCCGGATATTAAACTGATTATCCTGAGCAGTTACGATAATTTTGAATATGTTCGTACAACCCTTCTTAACGGAGCAGTGGATTATGTTTTAAAGCCTACGCTGAATCCGGAGATACTGCTTCGCGCTCTGAAAAAAGCTGCCCGGGGTATTCCGGGTTTTCAGCTGGACCGGAAGGAAAAAATAGATGTCAGTACCCAATTGGAGAGATATCTTACAGGATATTCAGAGACGCTGGAAGAGGAAGGTCTGAAAAACTGCTTTCCGTATCTGAACTGCCGGATTCTTGCAGCAGATATGAAAAAAGCATGTAAAAATAACCGCCGTCAGATGGAACAGCTTCAGGAAATGATTCAGGACAGGCTGAAAAAGGACGGATTTGACACATATCAGGCTCTGTGGTTGGAGCAGGAAACTCTGTGTTACATTATAAATTATAAGAAAAAGGCAGAGGAGGAGCTTCTTTTAAGTATTGAGAGCAGCGCCCGGAGAGCCGGACAGATTGCAGAAAAGATTTTGTTTGTAGTAAGCAGACCTTTTACAGATTTCACTTATATAAAAGACATCTATGAAAAAGGAGTAAAGCCCTGTCTGCAGCAGAAATTTTATTTTAATGATAAGGCGCTGATCAGGGAAGAAGAATATACGGCAGTGGAGGTTCAGCGTTTTCATTATGAAAAATATACAGAACTTCTGAAGCAGAAGCAGTACAGTCAGGCTCTGGAGCTTTTTCAGAAATATATCTGGTATTTGGCAGAAAGTAAATATGATGAGTATCTAAGCAAAAATCTTCTTAAAAATCTTTTGTATAATTTTTTAATGGAAATTGAAAAGTACGGTGTGGAAAGCGACAGGCTCCGAGGGGAGTTTTTCCGGAAGATCGATCAGTCAGAAAGTGCAGAAGAATATATGGAATACTGTGAAGGGGGGGCATTTGCGCGTTTACGGGAGATTGTGTCCGGGATTGAAAATAATTCAGATTCAGACCCTGTTGTTGCTCAGATCAAAGATTACATCAATGAACATTATAATGAAAAACTTGATCTGACAGATATCGCCCAGGAATTCGGGTTTAATTATCATTATATTTCTTCGTATTTTAATCAGCATATTTCAGAAGGGTTCAGCGGATATCTGAATACGGTGCGGATTGAAAAATCCTGCGATCTTTTGGCTGAAACAAAAATGTCTATTTCAGATATCAGTGCAGCGGTGGGATATTCCGATCACGGGTACTTCTGCAGGATATTCCGGAAGCTGATGGGGCAGACGCCAAGTCAGTACCGGCACAGGAAAAACTCAGGTGGTCAGCGAAATGAAAAATAAATGTAATACACTTTTTTTTAAGATTATTATTGTGGTGCTGGGGGCGATTTTATGTCTGGCAGGGGCATTAAGCGTGCTGAATATAAAGACCTCCCAGGATGTTTTTGTAGAGAATTTTGTGGAATCTCAGCAGAAAATATTCAGACAGATTGATGAAAATATTTATGAGCTTTTTCAGAATGTAACTGCGGCTACCTCCGTCATCTGCGGAAGCTCTTCCGTACGGGAGTATCTGGGCAGGGAAAAGTGGGAGGCGGCAGAGGAATTCCGGAATATTCTGGATGTGAAAAAAATTCTTCAGCAGCAGCCTCTTGCGAAATACAGCGATATGAGTCTGATTTTAGTTGGAAACAATGGAAAAACATATAATTATAACAGTACCTCACGTCTGATTCTTTCAGGGGAAGAACTGTTGGAAACAGAGATTATCCAGCAGGCATATGAAACGCCTAAAAAGCTGATCTGCCGATATAAAAGCGGCGGATATACAGACGTAATGAAAAGCTATCCTGTTATTATGATGGCAAAGGCAATCACCAATAATGGAGGAAAAACCATAGATGGGGTGATTCTTCTTACAATTAAAGAGAAGGATTTCCGGAATAATTATGAGGTATTTACTACAAGTTCCAATGATATACTGATTTTTAATCAGGATAATGAAATTATCTCTTCCAACTATACAGAATATCTGACCTCATCCAGTGAAATAGAAAAGGTCTGGGACGCACTTGAGGAGATGCAGGATAAAAAAAGTTCTATGATCACCAGACAGGAAAATGGGCAGAGAACCGTTTATCTGAAGCAGAATTTTCATAATACGGATTATAAAGCAATGGGAGTAATTCACCCGGATCAGGCCTTTGAAAGTGTATATGATTTCCGATATATTATAGAAGTAACAGCTGCTATTACAGCTGCAGCTATTCTGATTATTTTTATATTGGTAAGGCAGCAGACCAAGCCTCTCTCCAAGCTGATAGAGAATATGCGGAAGGTGCAGGACGGAAGACTGGATAAACTGGTAAAGGTGGAGGGAACTCAGGAGATCCGGGAGCTTTCCGCTACTTATAATGACATGCTGGGAGAACTGGATAATTATATTCAGAAACTGATGCAGGTGGAAAAATCCAAACGTGAGGCAGAAATCCATTCCCTGCAGATGCAGATCAATCCTCACTATATTTATAATACTCTGGCAAGTGTCAAGTGGCTGATCTGGCAGGGGGATAAAGAAAAATCCGTTCAGGTGATAGATGCATTTATACAGCTTCTGCGGAATACCATCAGCAACAAAAATGAATTTATTACCCTGAAGGAAGAAATTGAAAATCTGAAAAATTACGTGCTGATCAATCAGATACGGTATGGAAATCAGGTGAACGTAGATTTTTATGTAACACCGGACTGTGAGGAACAGAAAGTTCCCAAGCTGATCCTGCAGCCCTTTGTGGAAAACGCATTTTTTCATGCTTTTCCTCAGGGCGAAAAAGGAACTATCTCTATTTTTGTACGCCAGAGCGATGGACTTCTGAGGGTGGAGATTGAGGATAACGGGATCGGAATGAGCAGTGAAACTTTAAGGGATTTATTGAACAAAAAGAATGCCTCCAGGGAACATTTTACCGGGATCGGCGTCAATAATGTGGACGACCGCATGAAACTTATTTATGGTGAAAACTATGGGATTCTGATAGAAAGCCAGGAAGGCAGAGGCACAAAGATTACAGTATGCTTTCCGCTGAATAAGTAAAGCTTATCTCCTTCTTCAGGGCAGAAATGTTCTGTGGAGGGAGATTTTGTATTTTACAAAATATTATTGAGAATTTCTTGACTTTGCACCAGGTTCAGGGTTTATAATTTCCACAATTTCAGGAGAAAGGTCTCCGTAAAACAGATTAAGAGGGAGGAAGATATAATGAAAATCAGTGAGGCTGCAAAACTGACAGGTATGAATGTGAGTAGTATCCGTTTTTATGAACGAAAGGGACTTCTGCTTCCTGAGAGGGAAAGCGGAAGTAAATATCGGGATTATACAGAAGCAGATGTGCAGAGAATAAAACAGATTTTTCTGTATCGGAAGATAGGAATTTCAGTGGAAACCATTGAACTTCTTTTAAAAGGAAAGGCGAATCTGCGAGAGGTTTTAGCAGAACAGAAAAGATTGCTGGAAGAGCAGATTACTGAACTGAAAGGCGCATCAGAGCTCTGTAAGCTGGTAATGAAAGAGACAGAAATCCCAGAGAATGAGAAACTGGAAGAGTATCTTAATTATGTTTATCAGGAAGAGAAAAAAGGCGGAAGATTTGCAGAGGTACGGGAGCTTCTGGAAGATCTCGGAGATTATTCAGCCACAGCAGGAGTGTGGGGGATTTCCTTTATGGGTATGGGCATGAGAAAGTGGCTTGTGGGAGCAGGCGCTGTGGGAGTTTTGCTTTTTATGATTGTTATTTTTGGCATACGTGTATGGGATGCTATACAGAATATGAACGCACCTTCCATTGGTGCGGCAGTGATATGGGGAATGCTGGCGGTTGCTTATGGAACAGGATTTTTAAACTATCTGAAGAGCAGGAATTAATTTTCAACTGCTCTGCTCAAGCTTTGTTTCCAGTGAATTTAACAGTCCAGCATAAAACACTGATGTGGATGGAGATGTTGTTGATTTTATAATTTACCTATACTTATATATAAAAGTGCAAAAATTGCATCTTATATTGACAATAGTGTAATTTTTAGACGGGCCCCCTGCCTTCGAACAGGAGAAATTTTCCTGGTGATGCTGATCAGACTGCGTTTGCGGAAGCACGCAGTTGATGATTCCATGAGGATTACCTTTTTCTGGTGTGCTTTATTCTAAAATACAGCAGGAATGCGTATTACGGTCACGGATAAAACCAAAACTTTCTGCATGGCTCTCTGGTTTCTTGGACAGACTAAGAAAATATGATGAAAAAAATTTACCAAGAGATCGGAGGAATTGGATGAGGCAGTCAATCTGGGAAAGGGATGTGGAATTTCCCTCTTTTCCGAAGCTTGAGGGAGATATAAAGACGGATGTGCTGGTTATTGGCGGCGGTCTGTGCGGAGTACTTTGCGCCTGGTTCCTGAAGCAGGCAGGAGTGGATTATGTGCTTGTGGAGGGAGATGCTGTGGGGAGAGGGGTTACCTGTAATACAACGGCAAAGATTACCTCTCAGCACGGGCTGATTTATGAAAAGCTGCTGCGTACACAGGGGAAAGAGAAGGCACTTCAGTATCTGGACGCCAACCAGTGGGCTCTGGGCAAATACAGGGAGCTGGCAGAGGAAACAGAGTGTGATTTTGAGGAAAAGGATGCCTTTGTTTATACTCTGACAGACTGGCAGAAAATAGAGCGGGAGGTGCAGGCTTTGGAGGCTCTTGGCTTTCCTGCGGAGTTTGTGCAGGAGGTAAATCTGCCTTTTGACACTGAAGGAGCGGTGAAATTTCCACGCCAGGCACAGTTTCAGCCCAGGAGATTTCTGGCTTATATTTCCAGAGACCTGAATATTTATGAGCATACCTTTATCCAGGAGCTTGCGCCGGGATGCGCCCGATATGACGGGGGAACAATCACGGCCAGACGGATGATTGCAGCAACACATTTTCCTTTTCTGAATAAGCACGGCGCATATTTTTTGAAATTATATCAGCATCGTTCCTATGTTATGGCACTGAAAAATGTTTCAGATGTAAGGGGAATGTATGTGGATGAGGCGCAGAAGGGCATGTCCTTCCGCAATTACAAAGATTATCTTCTGGTAGGTGGAGGAAGCCACAGAACTGGAAGAAAAGGGGGAGGTTGGGAAGAGCTTCAGGAGTTTGTACAGGAGTATTATGGTATCGGCAAGGCAGGTTATTATTGGGCGACCCAGGACTGTATGAGTCTGGATGGCATCCCTTATATTGGAGAATACTCCCCGAACACACCGGGGCTGTATGTGGCATCCGGTTTTGGAAAATGGGGAATGACTACCTCCATGGCAGCAGCGCATATTCTGACAGAGATGATCTGCGGCCGGGAAACTGGGTGGGAGGCAGTTTTTGATCCATCGCGAAGTATATGGAAACCGCAGCTGTTTGTAAATACACTGGAAGCTCTGGCAGGGCTTCTCACTCCTACTATGAAGCGCTGTCCCCATATGGGCTGTGCGCTGAAGTGGAATCCTCAGGAGCACACATGGGACTGCTCCTGCCACGGATCCCGGTTTGAAGAGGATGGAAAGCTGATCAACAATCCGGCTGCCGGAGATGCAAATGTGGCGAAATAGACTGGTTTTGTACAAGCGCATTTCAGAGGGATTTACCAATTATCTAAAAAGCAGGGAAAGATAAAGGGCCCCCTTATGTGAAAACATTCTCCCTTGCATTTATCGGACTTGCAGTTTATAGTGAAATTATAACTGACAGTCAGGTTTCGCAGCGGAAAAGGGGAGGAATGTCTATGCTCACATTATTAAATTCCGAAAGTCTGTGGATCGGAACAGACATGAAATTATTTAACAAATTGCGTGAACAGCTGGAACAGGTCGGAATCACCTACAAACATAAGGTGAAAAACCGCATGGGCCAGTGGGCAGAGGCAGGGACCATGCGCGGCAGGACAGGAAGCGCCGGCATTCCTGCAGACGAGACATATGAATATGAAATTCTGGTTCACAAAAATGAACTGGAACATGCGAAAAAAATTACAGGGCTGATGTGATCATCGGCTCTTTCTTTATAAATAAAAATTTGATGAAATAGGTAAGTTCTGTTTTTCGTCTAATGTATATAAGAAAACAGAGAGGAGAGCAGTAAAAATGGAAGAACTGGTAAGAAAGGCCAAAAGGGGAGATTCTTCTGCTTTTGCAGAGCTGGTTAGGCTGTGTACACAGAGCATGTACCGAGTGGCCTGGACGTATCTGGGCAATGATGAGGATGCTGCGGACGCCATTTCGGAAACTGTTCTGGTGTGTTACGAAAAGATTGAAACCCTGAAAAAAGACGCTTATTTTAAAACCTGGATGATACGGATCCTGATTAACCAGTGTAAGGATATTTTAAAACACAGAAGCAGGATACAGTCAAAGGCAGAAATGCAGGAATCTGCTTTTGAGGACAGCGGGTACATAGACTGTGAATGGAAAGAGGTTCTTTCCTGCCTGGATGAAAAATACCGGATCATTCTTCTTTTGTATTACACAAGAGAAATGGATACGAGAGAAATCGCGGAGCTTCTGGATATCAGCCGCAATACGGTGATTACCAGACTTGCCAGAGGCAGGAAGTTGCTGAAACGGGAGCTGGAAGGAGGAAAAATCTATGGATAACAAATTATTTGAAATTTTTTCGGGAAAAACAGAGGTGCCGGAGATCGTTACAGACAGGATAGAGGCAGCCCTTAATAAAATTCAGGAACAGCAGCCGGATTTCGGAAGAGATAAAATTGCTTCCTTCTCTCTCCAGGGCAGAAGCCGTAAACGCAGACGTGCCCTGATCTTATCCTTTGCCGCTATCCTGATTTTGGGCGTGTCTGTTTTTGCAGCAGAAAAATATCTGGGGATCACAGATTTCTGGAAGCTGAGAGGACAGGAGCTGCCGGAAAATGTGCAAAGTGATATTAACAAGGAAGTTACTTATAAGGAAACAGGAGATTCTATGATTAATTTTTCAGTGAAAGAGGTTCTGGTTCAGGGAAACAGTATTCATGTTTCTGCACGGGCAGAGGCGTTGGAACCGGGAAAATACCTTCTGATTCCACAAGATGCTATGGAAGAAGACTCTGTATATTACCTTGGTAAGGAAGGGGACATGACGATTGGTCAGTATTTAGAGAAGCATAATCTGGAGCCTGTCAGAATTGGGTTTGGTGTAAAGCATGGAGGAGAGAATACAATTTTTACAAATTCTATGGATTTCGTTCTTACAGAGGATGACTGCATGGAAATCTATGTTTCTGCAGAAAGAGAATCCACAGAAAGTGAATTTCCCGAGGAGATCATCTGCATGGGAACTGCGTACTTGGAAGACGCCAAAAGCGCGGCAGATGTAATGAAAACAGAGCTTCATGTAACTCTTCCGGAAGAATCAGCACAGGAAACAGATGCTTCTGAAACTCTTCAGATGTATCAGGAATGAGAATAGGGAAGTCTTTTCTTTTTTACAAAGATTTTACGCAGGCAGGATTTTGGTTTTAACTTTCCCTGCCTATAATGACACTTGTCAATGAGAAATACAAAACATTATTTATAAAAAAGAGGAGACTTATCATGAAGAAAAAAATCGTAGGAATTTTAGCAGCAGCAGTAATCGGAACAACAGCATTCGCAACCGTTGCAAGTGCGGCAAGCGGAACGATCAATGTAATTTCCCGTGAGGATGGTTCCGGAACAAGAGGCGCTTTTATTGAGCTGTTCGGCATCCAGGAAGAAAAAGACGGCGAAAAAATTGATATGACAACAGTTGATGCCAGCATCACAAACAGCACTTCCGTTATGATGACAACTGTAGCAGGCGATGAGAATGCAATCGGATATATTTCCCTTGGATCTCTTAACGATACTGTAAAGGCTGTAAAAATCGACGGAGCTGAGGCAACTGCTGAGAACGTTGCAAATGATACATATAAAGTTTCCCGTCCGTTTAACATTGTAACAGGCGAGAAAGTAAGCGAGGCAGCACAGGATTTTGTGAACTATATTATGAGCGAAGAAGGTCAGCAGATCGTTGAGGACAACGGTTATATCAAAGCTGATGCAGAAGCAAAACCTTATGAGGCAGCAGATGTGGAAGGTAAGGTTGTTGTAGCCGGTTCCTCCTCCATTTCTCCTGTAATGGAAAAACTGAAAGAGGCTTATGAAGCAGTGAACAAAAACGTTACAGTAGAGGTTCAGCAGAGCGATTCCACAACAGGAGTTACATCTGCAGCAGAAGGCATCTGTGATATCGGAATGGCTTCCCGTGAACTGAAAGATGAGGAAACAGAGATGAATCTTACAGCTACTGTAATTGCAAAAGACGGTATTGCGGTAGTCGTAAATAATGAAAATGAGGTTGAGGATCTGACAAGCGATCAGGTAAAAGCAATCTTCACAGGCGAGACAACAGAATGGGAAGATCTGGCAGAGTAATAAAACCTGCATAACATGACAGAACGCAGAGGAGCCCGGAAATCCGGGCTTCCGTTCTGCAGTCAGGAAGTTAGAGAGGAAGAAATCATTTTATGAATAAAATCAAAGAACGGGGAATGAAAATTGTATTTATGGTTGCTGCCTGCGCTTCTGTACTGGCAGTATTCCTGATCTGTCTGTTTCTTTTTGCCAGCGGAATCCCGGCAATCGGAAAAATAGGTCCTCTGGAATTTCTTTTTGGAACAGAATGGCGGCCCTCCAACGATCTGTATGGAATTTTTCCAATGATCGTGGCAAGCATTTATGTAACAGGAGGAGCAATTCTGGTAGGAGTTCCTGTGGCCCTGCTTACATCTGTATTTATGGCCCGCTACTGTCCGAAAAAGATTTACAGACCATTAAAATCAGGTATTGAACTGATGGCAGGAGTTCCTTCTATTGTATATGGATTTTTCGGTCTGGTGGTCATGGTGCCAATGATCCGGGAAACCTTTGGAGGAACAGGAACAAGCTGGCTGGCAGCGTCCCTGCTTCTTGGAATTATGATTCTTCCAACCATTATCGGACCTACAGAATCAGCGCTCCGCAGTGTTCCGGAAAGCTATTATGAAGGTTCTCTGGCTCTTGGAGCCACAAAGGAACGCAGCATTTTCCGCGTAATGCTTCCGGCGGCAAAATCCGGTATTCTTGCAGCTGTGGTTCTTGGAATCGGACGTGCCATTGGCGAGACTATGGCGGTTATTATGGTAGCGGGAAACCAGGCCAGAATGCCTCAGGGGATTCTCAAGGGACTTCGTACTATGACTGCAAATATTGTTACTGAAATGGGATATGCGACAGGTATGCACAGAGAGGCGCTTATTGCTACCGGTGTGGTATTGTTTGTCTTTATCCTGATCATTAACTTAAGTCTTTCATTACTGAACAGGAGGGCGGAAAATGCAAACTAATGCTGCGGCTTTGAATTCACAGGTCAATTCAAAAAAGAGAAACAGCTCTTCCCTTACAGATCAGCTTCGTTCCTACCTGCGCCATCCGGGCTCCGGTATTCTTGCTTTTCTGACAGGACTGGCTGCAGTACTGACCTTTGCGGTACTGATCTTTCTGGTAGGGTATATTCTGATAAAAGGTATTCCTTATCTGACACCTGAGCTTTTCAGCTTTGAGTATAATTCTGAGAATGTATCGCTGATGCCTTCTCTTATCAATACCTTTATTATGACTGTTCTGACACTTGTAATTGCGGCTCCCATAGGCATTTTTGCCGCTATCTATCTGGTGGAATATGCTCAGAAGGGCAACCGTCTGGTAAAGGTGATCCGTATTACAGCAGAGACACTTTCCGGTATTCCTTCTATTGTATTCGGACTTTTCGGTATGCTGTTTTTTGTGACAGCCCTTCAGTGGGGAATGTCTCTTATGGCAGGTATTTGTACACTGGTGATCATGGTTCTTCCCCTTATTATGAGAACTTCTGAGGAGGCTTTGAAGGCAGTTCCGGATTCTTACAGAGAGGCCAGCTTCGGACTGGGAGCAGGAAAGCTGCGCACGATTTTTACCATTGTGCTTCCTTCAGCGGTTCCGGGGATTCTGGCAGGAATTATTCTTGCAATCGGACGTATTATCGGTGAAACAGCAGCCCTTCTTTATACTTCCGGTACAGTTGCCCAGGTTCCCGATCTGATGGGATCCGGACGTACACTGGCTCTTCACATGTATGTGCTTTCCAGTGAAGGCCTCCACATGAATCAGGCATCTGCCACAGCGGTTGTAATTCTTGTTTTTGTACTGGTTATTAACTGGCTGTCAGGAAAAGCAGCAAAACGAATTGCGAAAGGATAAGGATACATGAGTAATAATACAAAGCTTTCTATTGAAAATATGAATCTTCATTACGGCAGTTTCCATGCCTTAAAAGACATTAATATGCATATTCCGGAAAAGGAGATCACTGCTTTTATCGGGCCCAGCGGATGCGGAAAATCAACTCTTCTTAAATCTTTGAACAGAATGAATGACCTTGTTGAGGGCTGTGTGATCACAGGAAAGGTGGAGCTTGACGGAGAAGATATTTACGGGGATATGGACGTGAATCTTCTGAGAAAAAGAGTGGGAATGGTGTTTCAGAAGCCCAATCCATTTCCAATGAGTATCTATGACAACATTGCCTACGGCCCCAGAACCCACGGCATCCGTTCCAAGGCAAAGCTTGACGATATTGTGGAAAAATCTCTTCGGGATGCTGCAATCTGGGATGAGGTAAAGGACCGGTTAAAAAAGAGCGCTTTGGGAATGTCCGGAGGCCAGCAGCAGAGGCTCTGTATTGCAAGGGCTCTGGCAGTGCAGCCGGAGGTTCTTCTTATGGATGAGCCGACCTCTGCCCTTGACCCTATTTCCACCTCAAAGATCGAGGAGCTTGCAATGGAGCTGAAAAAGGACTACACCATTGTTATGGTAACTCATAATATGCAGCAGGCGACACGTATTTCTGACAAAACCGCTTTCTTCCTTCTGGGAGAAGTGATAGAATTTAATGATACAGATACTTTATTCTCCATGCCTGCGGATAAAAGAACGGAAGATTATATTACAGGGAGGTTTGGCTGATATGGCAACACGTTTTGAAAGACAGCTGGAAGAGCTTCATGTACAGATCATTACCATGGGAAGTCTCTGCGAAAAGGTAATTGCTCTTTCTGCAAAGGCAATCCAGGGCGAGGACTGCGCCGGAGAGGTTTTTGAAACAGATAGAGAAATCGACGGACTGGAGCGGGAGATCGAGGCCATCTGTATGCGGCTTCTTCTTCATCAGCAGCCGGTGGCAAGAGATCTTCGTGAGATTTCCGCGGCTCTGAAAATGATCTCTGATATGGAACGCATCGGAGACCAGGCGGCAGATATCGCAGACCTTTCCAAGTTTATTGACCGAAGCGTTGTGGAGATTCCGGATGAAATTGCCAGAATGGCGGAAAAAACCGTTCATATGGTAACAGAAAGCATTGACGCGTTTGTGAAAGCGGATCTGGCGCTTTGTCGTAAGGTTATTGATGATGACGATCTTGTAGACGAGCTGTTTAATCAGACAAAAAACAAGCTGGCTGATCTGATCTACAAAAATATGGATGCCAAAGCAGGGCTGGATCTTCTGATGACTGCAAAGTACATGGAGAGGATCGGAGACCATGCGGTGAACATTGCAGAATGGGTGGAGTATTCTATTACAGGCATTCACAGAAACAATGAGCACCAAATGGGAGGAAATAAGAATTGACAAAAAAGATTTTTAAGTCTACAGTTCTTGCTTCAGCAGCAGTTCTGATACTGGGGGTTGCCTTTGTTATGGGAATTCTTTATCAGTATTTCGGAAAGCAGCTGAACAGTGAGCTGGAAAAGGAAGCCAGATATCTGGCTTACGGAGTAGAGCAGCAGGGGCAGGAGTATCTGGAGCAGATCAAATACGGTGATTCCAGAATTACTTATATAGATGAGAATGGAAATGTCCTGTATGACAATACAGCAGATGAAAACAAAATGGAGAACCATAAGAATCGTGAAGAGTTTCAGGAGGCGCTGAGCAAGGGGAAAGGCGAGGCGGTACGTATGTCCGACACGCTTTCAGAAAAGACAGTCTACTCTGCAATAAGACTTTCCGATAATTCTGTTCTTCGTGTATCCAGTACACAGTATTCTGTATTTGCTCTGATTCTGCAGCTTGTACAGCCGGTACTCTGTATTATTTTTGTAATGCTGATCATAGCAGGAGTGATCGCGTCAAAGGTTGCTTCAAAGATCGTGGAACCCATCAATGAACTGGATCTGGAAAAGCCCGGAGAAAATGAAATTTATGAAGAGGTGGCTCCTCTTCTGGGAAAAATAAACCGGCAGAACCGCCAGATACAGAAACAGCTGGAGGAAGCAAGGAGAAATCAGGAGGAGTTTTCTATTATTACAGAAAACATGCAGGAAGGTCTTCTGGTGATCGATCCTTATACTATGATACTTTCCGGTAATTCAAGCGCCTGGAGGATTTTTCAGGTAAATGAACCCGGCATAGGCCAAAGCGTATACTCTCTTGACAGAGATGAGGATTTCAGAAAGGTGATAGAACATGTTCTGGAGGGAAAACACGGAAACGCTCTTCTTCGTCTGGATAATGAATTTGTGCAGCTGATCGCAAATCCGGTTACAAGAGACGGAAAAATCGTAGGCGCAGTGCTGCTTCTGATGAATGAAACAGAAAAAATCCAGCGGGAAAACCTCAGAAGGGAGTTTTCTGCCAATGTTTCTCATGAGCTGAAAACACCTCTGACCTCTATTTCAGGTTTTGCCGAGATTATTCAGGACGGCTTTGTGAAGGAAGAGGATGTGAAAAAGTTTGCAGGCAGGATTTACCGGGAGGCTCAGAGGCTGATTCAGCTTGTGGAGGACACCATTAAGATTTCTCAGCTTGACGAAGGAGAAAATCCTTATGAGTGGGAAAATGTGGATATCTATTCCGTTGCCCGGAATGTATGTGGAAACCTGAAAGAAATCGCGCAGAAAAAGAACGTGCATCTTTACATTGACGGAGAAAGACTGATCTGCCGCACTGTGCGTCCGATTTTTGAGGAGATTCTTTATAATCTCTGCGATAATGGAATCAAGTACAATAAGGACAATGGCACAGTGACCATTCATCTGAAAGATATTGGCAATGCCATTCAGATTTCTGTGGAGGATAATGGAATCGGAATCCCGAGAGAGGACAGAAACCGGGTGTTTGAGAGGTTCTACCGGGTGGATAAAAGTCATTCCAAGGAGATCGGAGGAACCGGCCTGGGACTTTCTATTGTAAAGCACGGAGTTGCCTTCCTGGGAGGAACACTGGAGCTGACAAGCGAAGTGGATTCAGGAACTGAGATTACAGTGACCCTGCCGAAACAGGCATAATCATACCCTGCAGGACAGGATGGATTTCCGGGAAAAGGAATTTTGAGGAGGACTGCAGCGAAAGCAAAAAGAGTACGGACATCATACCAGATGATGTCCGTACTCTTTTTGTGTGGGTGTGTTCAGTAGCAGTAGGCTCCCTCATAAGCAGAGCAGGATTCTTTTTTCCGGGACTGATTTTCACAGGTCCGGCAACGGTCACAGAATTCCTGTTCATAGCAGGTGGCACATACACAGTTTCCGCAGGAGCTGCGGTCATATTCCGGCGTACAGGTAAAAGGAACCTCTGTTTTTTCGTCATACTTTTCCTTCATAAAGTATCACTCTCCTTTATCTGATTATAATTCTGGAAAGCGAAAGAATCAAGAAAACAGAAAGAAAAAATACAATTTTTTAATAATCGGTTTTATAATAGAATCTTCCGTTGATAAAGTCTGTTTTTATAATGTTTACAAATGCCTGAGGATCCACTTCCGTAACTTTTTTCACAAGGATCTTTGCTTCGTCCCTGGACACTACAGAATAGATCATTGCCGTATTGTCGCCGCTGTAGCAGCCGGTACCGTCGATTCTTGTGGCAGAGTGATGGGACAGCTTGGAAATTTCTTCATAGACTTCATCAGGATGCCTTGTAATAATAAACAGAGTGTGTTTTTTGTAGCGCTGATGGAGCATCTGTACCACCTGAGTGGAGGTAAACTGGAAGATAATGGAATAAAGCGCTTTATCCCATCCGAAAAGCAGGCCTGCAACAACCAGGATCACTGCGTTTCCGCAAAGGATGTAATTCCAGATATCCTGTCCGTTTTTTTCTGAAAAATAAATGGCAATAAAATCAGTTCCGCCGCTGCTTGTATTTCCGATCAGGCAGAGACTGACCACAAAACCGTTGATCAGTCCGCCGAAAATACTGATCAGAAGCGGATCGTAGGTAATGGGCTGTGAGGGAATAAGGTCTGTCAGAATACTGGACAGAACGATCACCACACAGGAACTCATGGTAAATTTAACTCCGATAAACTTCAGTCCTATAAAAACAGGAATGGCATTCAGGATAACGTTGATCAGGGTGTAGGGAATTTCCATTCCCGCAAATTCCTGAAAAATGCCCTGGATCAGAAGCGTGAGACCGTTAAAGCCGCCCGGATACAGTCCTCCGGCTTTTACAAAGGTTTTTATGTTCACGGCAAAGAGCACGGCAGCAATCACTGCACAACTATATCGTTTTAGTTCTATTTTTGCGTCCATGTTTTTAAAGGCTGACGAAAAATTACTCATTTGTAATTTCCTCCAATAATTTTATCTGAAATCAGTTTTACACAGATTCCCACCGGCCGGAAGCGCCGCAGGGAAGAACCAGACCGCTGGAGGTGACCGGAAGTCCGATTTCCTGGGAATCTACGGTTCCGTTAAATTCTTTCAGTTCAGTTGCCAGCATATAGGTAAGAACAGCCGGAGCAAGACCTGTTGTGTAGGAGTTGATCAGGAAAAACAGCGGGTCAGGACTGAGAATCTTTTTACACAGCCTGATAAGAGGATGAATAGCATCTTCTATCTTCCAGATTTCTCCTTTTGGACCTCTTCCGTAGGAAGGAGGATCCATAATAATGGCATCATAATGATTGCCCCTGCGGATTTCCCGTTCTACGAATTTTACGCAGTCATCAACAAGCCAGCGGATAGGAGCGTCTGCAAGTCCGGAGGCGGCAGCGTTTTCTTTTGCCCAGGTAACCATGCCCTTGGAAGCGTCTACATGGGTAACGCTTGCGCCGGCAGCGGCAGCGGTCAGAGTCGCGCCTCCTGTGTAGGCAAAAAGATTCAGTACTTTTACCGGTCTTCCGGCATTGCGGATTTTTTCCCCAAACCAGTCCCAGTTTACCGCCTGTTCCGGAAAAAGTCCGGTGTGTTTGAAGCTGAAGGGTTTCAGGTGGAAGGTGAGATGCTTATAATGAAGATCCCATTGTTGGGGAAGATCAAAAAACTCCCATTCTCCGCCGCCTTTTTTGCTTCTGTGATAATGGGCGTTCATATTTTTCCAGCCCCGGCTTACCTTTGGGGTATCCCAGATAACCTGCGGGTCCGGACGGACCAGGATATATTTTCCCCAGCGTTCCAGTTTTTCTCCGCCGGAGGTGTCAATTACTTCATATTCTTTCCATTGATCTGCAATCCACATAAATGATAACCTCTCATTAGTTTTAATAAAATCAGCATACACTGATGCTATCCCCAGTATAGGGGAATTGCCGTAAATCTGCAAGTGAAAAAGAACGGAGTTTACTTTTGACAGGTTATATTGCTGCTGGTCATACGGCATTATCCCATCAGATGTTTTTACATATATGCCAAGATCCCGGAACAAACGAACAGAGTTTTTATAAATACAATGCTTACAGGACTTGACAACAGGGAATTTAGCATACTAAAATAGACGGGATAGTATGGTTTAGCAATGTAATAGAAAAAAGTCCGAAAAGAGCGGAACGAGGAGGAAAAACATGGAAAAATACAGTGAAATGAGCAGAGAACAGCTTCTTGCCCTGAAAAAAGAACTGGATCAGCAGTATGCAGACATTAAGGCACAGGGACTTGCCCTGGATATGTCCCGTGGTAAACCCGGAACAGATCAGCTTGATCTTTCCATGGGAATGATGCAGGTTCTTGCAGATGGCGCGGAGCTGAAATGTGAGACAGGAGTGGACTGCCGTAACTACGGTGTGATCGACGGTATTCCGGAAGCAAAACGTCTTCTTGGAGAAATTTCCGAGGTGGATCCAGAACATATTATTATTTATGGAAACTCCAGCCTGAATGTCATGTTTGATTCCATTGCCCGTTCCATGACTCACGGGGTTATGGGAAATACTCCCTGGAGTAAGCTTGATAAAGTGAAATTCCTTTGTCCTGTGCCGGGGTATGACAGACATTTTAAGATCACAGAATTTTTTGGAATTGAAATGATCAATGTTCCCATGACTCCGGAAGGCCCGGACATGGATATGGTAGAAAAGCTTGTCAGCGAAGATCCGGCTATCAAGGGTATCTGGTGCGTGCCGAAATACTCTAATCCTCAGGGCTATACTTATTCAGCAAGAACAGTCCAGAGATTTGCCAATCTGAAGCCGGCTGCTCCTGACTTCCGTATTTACTGGGACAATGCATACAGTGTACATCATCTTTATGATGAAGATCAGGATTTCCTTCTTGAGATCCTTACTGAGTGTGCAAAAGCCGGAAATCCGGATATTGTATATAAGTTTACTTCAACCTCCAAGATCAGTTTTCCGGGATCAGGTATTGCAGCAGTTGCCGCATCCAAGGCAAACCTTGAGGACTTCCGTAAATATATGCAGATTCAGACCATCGGTCACGACAAGCTGAATCAGCTCCGCCATGTAAGATTCTTTAAGAATCTGGAAGGCGTTCATGAACACATGAGAAAACATGCGAATATTATCCGTCCGAAATTTGAACTGGTGCTTGATATTCTGAATAAAGAACTTGGAGGCCTTGGAATCGGACAGTGGACAACTCCAAAGGGAGGATATTTTATTTCCTTTGATTCCATGAAGGGCTGTGCAAAAAATATTGTGGCAAAGGCAAAAGAAGCCGGCGTTGTAATGACAGGAGCAGGAGCTACTTATCCATACGGAAAGGATCCGGAGGATTCCAATATCCGTATCGCGCCTACTTTCCCGTCTATGGAGGAGCTTGAAAAAGCAGCTTATGTATTTGTAGTATGTGTAAAACTGGCAAGTGTAGAAAAGCTGTTAGGAGAATAAGAGAGATTCCGATACTGTTTTTCAGCAAAAGACACATGTCAGGCAGCTTGTCCTGAGAAGCAGAAGGGAGACTGCATGGAAGAAAAAATGAAAGAGCAGGAGCCTGTGAAGGAAAACGGTACAGAAGAAAAGATAAAAATGAGCACAGGCAGAAAACTGGTGGTCAGTCTGATCGCTGTGCTTCTGGTATTAACAGCAGCCGTCTACGGCTATGGAGTTTATTATTTTTCCGGACATTTCCTGCCGGGAACTCAGGTAAACGGATTTAACTGTTCCTATATGGATCAGGCAGAGACAGAAAAGCTCCTGGAGAAAAAAACACAGGCCTATGTTCTGGCAGTACGTACAAGAGGGAACGGTCAGGAGAGCATGTCGGCAGAGGAAATCGGTCTGGTATATAAGCCGGATGGAAGCGTAAAAAAACTGATGAATGACCAGAATCGTTTTCTGTGGTTTTTATCATTTGGACAGCACAGCGCTCTGGAGGTTCCGTCCTCTGTTTTCTATCAGGAGGAGCTTTTTGAGCAGAAATTCCAGAACCTTAAGTGCCTTCAGGACAATGTGCAGCCTGTGGATGCGTCTATAGAAGATACAGGAAATGAATTTGCCATTGTTCCTGAGACAGAGGGGAATCTGGTAGATCAGGAAAAGCTTCGTGAAACAGTAATAAAGGCGCTGACTACAGGTGATCCGGTGGCAGATCTTGAAGAGGACGGATGCTATATCAATCCCCGGGTTTACGGAGATGATAAAAGGCTCATAAAGGACTGCAGTCAGATGAATGAGCTGACAGATGTTGTGATCACCTATGATTTTGATGACCGCAAAGAAACTGTGGACCGGAATGTGATCCGTACTTTCCTTTCCAGAGACGAAAATGAAGATCTTGTTCTTGATAAAGAAAAGATCGCAGATTATGTAAAGACTCTTGGAGCCAAATATGATACTGTAGGTACAGAGAGAACCTTTGAGACTTATGATAACCGACAGATTTCAGTTTCCGGCGGTAATTACGGATGGGTCATTGACCAGGAAAAAGAAGCTGAGGCGCTTTATCAGGAGATTATAAGTAAAAAAATTCAGGTTCGTAAGCCGGAATACAAACAAAGTGGAATGAGCCGCAACACCAATGATATCGGTTATACATATGTGGAGATCGATCTGCCGGCTCAGAGGCTGGTGGTATATCAGGACGGTACTCCTGTGGCAGATACCGGGATCAGCGCAGGAAGCGGAACGGAAACTGGCGTTTACATGGTTGGAGAAATGAAATCTCCCGCAGAGGTCAACGGAGGGACTGTAAATTTCTGGATTCCCTACGAAGAAAATGCAGGAATTTTGGATAATCCCAATCTGACACAAAGTGATGTAGGCTTCTGGGAGGAAGGTATTCCCGCAGTCAGTGATTTTGGCTCAGGAGAAAGCAGTACAGACGGAGGCATATGGACAGATAACAGTGGTTATATTGAGATTCCGGGAGATATGGCGTCAGAGGTTTACCAGAATGTCAGATCCGGTATGCCGGTAGTGATTTATAAATAAACAGAATGAAAATGCTGCAGAGATTCCGGCAGGGATTTTTGCAGCAGTTTTTACATTAAAAGTACCCGGAGAAGCTGTACAGACCAGACCTCCGGCAGTAAGGGAGAATAATTATGAAGATTGTTGTTTTAGCAGGAGGAACAAGTACAGAAAGAGATGTTTCCATTGTATCAGGAACAGGGATCTGTAATGGACTGAGGGCAAAGGGACATCAGGCTATTCTTGTAGATGTTTTCTGCGGAGCGGAAACAGTTGACTGGGCAGACCCTTTTCCCCGGGAATATGATGTGGAAGCTGCCAGCGCATATATAAAAAGCTTTAATCCGCATATTGAGCAGCTGAAAAAGATGCGCAAGGATTTCTTTGGGCCAAATGTACTGGAATTGTGTAAGAAAGCAGATTTTGTGTTCCTCGGACTTCACGGAGCAAACGGTGAGGATGGAAGGATACAGGCCGCTTTTGACCTTATGGGAATCAAATACACAGGAACCGGATATCTCAGCAGTGCTATGGCCATGGACAAAGGTGTGACCAAGTGGATGTTCCAGATGAAGGGAGTACCTGTTCCGGGCGGAGTGACCATGAAGCGGCACACACGAAAAGAAGATCTGGCAGAGCTGGGTCTTGCCTTTCCTGTTGTTGTAAAAACATGCTGCGGCGGTTCCAGTATCGGCGTTTATATTGTAAAAGACCAGGAAGAATATATGAAAGCTCTGGATGCAGCTTTTGTCTATGAGGAAGAGGTTGTAGTAGAGGAATTTATTCAGGGTACAGAATATACAGTAGCTGTGGTGGATGGAAAAGCTTATCCGGTTGTTCAGATCGTACCCTGTCAGGGATTTTATGATTATGAAAACAAATATAAACCAGGGGCAGTAAAGGAAACCTGTCCGGCTCCCATTTCTTCAGAGCTTACCAGACGCCTTCAGGACTATGCGGTTCAGGGATACCGGGCTCTTGGACTGGAAAGCTATGCAAGACTTGATTTTATTGTTACAGATGATGAAAAAATCTACTGTCTGGAAGCAAATACACTTCCGGGAATGACTCCTACCAGTCTGATCCCTCAGGAGGCAGCAGTTCTTGGCATGGATTATCCTACGTTATGTGAGGAACTGATCCGGGTATCTGAGAAAAAATATAAATAAGAATTTCCGGGAAATCTTTTATCCGGAAGGTAAGGAACAGATATTATGAAAAATCTTACATTAAGAAATATAACAAAGGTATGCGGCGGTACTTACCATGGACCGGAAGAGCTTCTGGACCGGGAAGTGACGTCTGTGACCACGGACAGCAGAAAAGCGGAAACAGGAGCTCTTTTTGTTCCCATTGTGGGAGAGAGGGTGGATGCTCACAGGTTTATTCCGGATGTAATGGAAAAGGGCTGTCTTGCAACCCTTTCTGAGAGACTGCAGGAAGGGGCAGATTACGCTTATATCCAGATAGAATCTTCGCTTCAGGCAGTAAAGGATATTGCAGAATTTTATCTGGAGCAGCTTCAGATTCCTGTTGTGGGAATTACCGGAAGTGTGGGAAAAACAAGTACAAAAGAAGTTATTGCCTCTGTTCTGAAGGAAAAGTACAGAACATTGAAAACCCAGGGGAATTTTAATAATGAGCTGGGGCTTCCTCTTACTGTATTCCGACTGAGAGATGAGGATGAGATCGCAGTTCTGGAAATGGGAATCAGTGATTTTGGCGAAATGACCAGACTTGCAAAAATTGCAAAGCCGGAAACCTGTGTCATTACAAATATCGGAACCTGCCATCTGGAAAATCTTGGAGACAGAGACGGAGTTCTGAAGGCAAAAACAGAGATCTTTTCTTCTATGAAGCCTGACGGAAATATCATTCTTAACGGCGATGATGACAAGCTTGGCACAGTAAAAGAATATCATGGAATCCGTCCGGTATTTTTCGGTTTAAATAAAAAGTATGATGTATATGCGGATGAAATTCAGAGTCTGGGTCTGAAAGGAATGTCCTGCAGGATCCATATGGGAGAGCAGAGCTTTTCTGTACTTGTACCGATGCCGGGAATCCATATGGTATATAATGCTCTTGCAGCAGCGGCGATCGGAAAAATTTATGGTCTGACAGCAGAGGAGATCAGGAGAGGGATTGAAAGTCTGGAGCCCATCAGCGGCCGTTTCCGAATGATCGAAACAGACAAGCTTCTGATCGTAGATGACTGCTATAATGCAAATCCCATGTCCATGAAGGCGTCTCTGGACGTTCTGAAGGACGGAGCCGGCAGGAGGGTTGCCATTCTGGGAGATATGGGAGAGCTTGGAGAAAATGAGGTTCAGCTTCATCAGGAAGTAGGAGCTCATGCGGCATCCTGCGGAATTGACAAATGTATTTGCGTAGGAGAGCTTTCTGCACATATGGCAGAGGCGGCAAAGAAAACAGATCCTGATTTTGATATCTGCCATATCAGAACCCGTGAGGAGCTTCTGCAACATTTAGGTGATTACATACAGCCCGGAGATACGGTTCTGGTAAAGGCATCCCATTTTATGAAATTTGAGGATGTGGTTCAGACACTGGAAAAACTGTAGAAACCAGGGAGAATTTGACGAACGATTTTTGTTCCCTCTTTGACTTTCAGGGTGTAAAATGAAAGGCATAAGCCGGCTGGAGAGATGCTTCAGAATCTGGCTGGCCGGAATATGAAAATCAAGGAGGGAATCATGCTGGAACGAATTATGGATCTGCATCTTCTGCTCTATACCATGACTGCGCTGGGCGCACTGGGAGCAGTGGGAATGCTGGCCGTACACCTTACCTACAGAAGAGCCATGCGAAAAACAAAAGCAGTGATGAACCTGAAAGAAAAATGGCTGAACCTCTGGAAGACCAGGGACAGGCTTCTCAACAGGATGAATCTTCTTGTGTGGGGACCGTCGCTTCTTTCAGCGGGGTGCCTGGGACTGGCTCTTTTTTTAGCCACCAGGCTAGAACTTAAGGACGGCCTTTCTATGCAGTATCTTTATATCGGAACAGCAGTACCTGTGATACTGCTTCTTTTAAGACAGGCCCTTGATTTTACTTACAGAGAAGATCTTGTTATGAATTCTCTAGCAGACTATATTCTGCAGGCCCGGGCAAAGAAGGAAGAAGCTGCTACATCCAGGAGAGCATCAGAAACAGTGGTATGCGAGAAGCAGGATCCTGCGTTCCAGGAGGAAATGGTAGAAAAGATCACTGCAAGCATCCGGCAGACGGCGGCTACGGGAAGTCATTTCAGCAAAATGCTGAGTCCGGAAGAAGAGGAAATTATGAGGGAGATCATCAGAGAGTTTATGAACTGATACAGTTCAGAAATCAGCTGCTGTTTCCAAGGCGTTGGTTTTTATACTTTGTTAGGATCTCCTTCTTGTAGAAAAGGCAAGTTTTTGCTATACTTAGCGTGGACAGCATCAGGAAGAGATGCTGAAGAAAATTCAGATATACCGATCCGTTTCTGTATAAGAAATACGGATTGAAAATAGTAAAAGGAGTGAGAGCCATGAGCAAAGTAACATTTGATTATTCAAAAGCAGGCTGTTTTATCGCAGATCATGAAGTCGAGGCAATGAAGCCACTGGCAGAGGCAGCGGCAAAAACCCTGACAGAAAAGACAGGTGCAGGAAATGATTTCCTTGGCTGGATCGACCTTCCGGTTGATTATGATAAAGAAGAATTTGCCCGTATTAAAGCAGCAGCTAAGAAGATTCAGGAAGATTCAGAGGTTCTTCTTGTAATCGGTATTGGAGGTTCCTATCTGGGAGCCAGAGCAGCAATTGAGTTTCTGAGACATGGTTTTTATAATAATGTTTCCAGAGAAATCCGCAAAACACCGGAGATCTACTATGTTGGAAACAGTATCAGCAGCAGCTATATCCAGGGGCTTATTGACGTAGTGGGAGACAGAGATTTCTCTATTAACATGATTTCTAAATCCGGTACTACTACAGAGCCTGCCATTGCTTTCCGCGTATTTAAGGAAATCCTTGAAAAGAAATACGGAAAAGAGGGCGCTGCAAAGAGAATCTATGCAACAACAGACAAGGCTCGCGGAGCCCTGAAAAAGGTTGCAGATGAAGAAGGATATGAAGAGTTTGTTGTTCCGGATGATGTAGGAGGACGATATTCTGTACTTACAGCCGTAGGACTTCTTCCGATCGCAGTAAGCGGAGCTGACATTGATAAGCTGATGGAAGGAGCTGCTTCCGGACGGGAGATCGCGCTTAACAATGCCTTTGAGGATAATGACGCGCTGAAATATGCTGCAATCCGTAACATTCTTCTTCGCAAGGGAAAAACTGTAGAGGTTCTGGCAAATTACGAACCAAGCCTTCACTATATCAATGAGTGGTGGAAACAGCTTTACGGAGAGAGTGAAGGAAAAGATCAGAAAGGTATTTTCCCGGCAGCAGTAGATCTGACAACAGACCTTCATTCTATGGGTCAGTTTATCCAGGATGGAAACCGTATCCTGTTTGAGACAGTTATGAATGTAGAAAAATCCAGCGCAGAGCTTGTTCTCGGAGAAGAAGCAGTGGATCTGGATGGACTGAACTATCTGGCAGGAAAAACGGTCGACTTTGTTAATAAAAGCGCAATGAACGGAACAATCCTTGCTCATACAGACGGACAGGTTCCGAACCTGAGAGTTGATATTCCGGAGCAGAACGAGTTCTATCTGGGACAGTTATTCTATTTCTTTGAGTTTGCATGTGGCGTCAGCGGATATCTTCTTGGAGTAAATCCGTTTAACCAGCCGGGAGTTGAAAGCTATAAGAAGAATATGTTCGCTCTTCTTGGCAAGCCGGGCTATGAAAAAGAAAGAGAAGAGCTCCTTAAAAGACTCTGATACTTTATGAAAATTATTTTTCTTGAGGGAGAAAATCTGGGTGAGGACATGGTCTTCACCCCTTTTCTTCATCTTGGGGAAGTTACAATTTATCCATCCACTTCAGAGAAGGAGATGCCTGAACGGGTAAAGGATGCGGATATTATTGTGGCGAACAAGCTTCCCATGTGTGAGGAAACTCTCAAAGACGCAAAAAATCTGAAACTGGTTTGTCTGACAGCAACAGGAATCAATAATCTGGATGGAGAATATCTGAAAAAACGCGGCATTCATGCCTGTAATGTAGCCGGTTATTCCACAGATGCGGTTGCCCAGCATACTTTTGCCATGTTTTTTTATCTGTGGGAAAAACTTAGCTTTTATGACGACTATGTAAAATCAGGCGCTTATATAAAAAATCGCAATTTTTCGTATTTTTCCCAGCGTTTTTATGAACTCAGCGGAAAAACATGGGGAATCATCGGAATGGGAGCTATTGGGCAAAAGGTTGCGGACATTGCGGAAGCTTTTGGCTGTAAAGTGATCTGTTATTCTGCATCCGGAAGAAAATACCAGCTGACCTCTGACAGGAAACAGGTGGATTTTGACACAATATTACAGGAGTCGGATGTTCTGTCAATCCATGCGCCGTTAAACAGCCAGACAGAAAATCTTATTGATCTTCAGGCGCTGAAAAAAATGAAACCTACATCGGTTCTCATTAATGTGGCAAGAGGTCCTATTGTAAATCAGGAGGATCTTTATACTGCGCTTACACAAAATATGATTGCCGGAGCGGGGCTTGACGTACTGAAACAGGAACCTATGGCAGAAGATAACCCTCTTATTAAGATTCAGGACAGCAAAAAACTTCTGATCACACCTCATATAGCATGGGCGCCTGTGGAAACAAGATTCCGATGCAGAGATGAGGTAGTAAAAAATATAGAAGCATTTCTGGCCGGAGAGGACAGAAACAGGGTTTACTGATATGAATAAAAAACGAATTACGTGGATTGAACTGCTGCGCATAGCAGCCTGTATCGCAGTGATCGGCCTTCATGAAGGTTCTCAGCATTTCAGGGATATTCCCATAGACACCTTTACCTGGAAAGTATCAAATTTTTTCCATGGCATTAACCGGTTCGCGGTAGCTGGTTTTATTATGATCAGCGGAAGTCTGTATCTTTGGAATTTACCTGATCCATGCGCTGGTGCGTGATCTTCTTCACAGAAACGGCATTGACAGTATGATGATGAGCAACACGATCATTGCAATTCCCATTGTTATATTTCTGATTTTTATAATAAGCTGGATCGCAGCAGCCTTACTTAGGAAAATTCCCTTTGTAAAAAGGTGGCTGATGTAGAAAAATGTCATTAGGAGAAAACTTGATATGAAAGACAAAAGAGAAAAAAGAAAGAACCGGATGAAGGCACTGAGACAGGCAGTGAATATGGAACTGAAGGAGCACAGAAGTACCTTTATTGTATTTTCTATACTGAGGATTCTTGTAATTGTGTGTATGGTGCGTCAGATTTTTCTGCACAATTATGAGAGCTTCTTCCTCAGTGTACTGACGCTGCTTCTTTTGTATATTCCAAGCTGGCTTCAGGTAAAGCTGAGGATAGAGATACCGATAGGACTGGAAATTTCTATTTTGTGCTTTATTTTTGCTGCGGAGATCCTAGGGGAGATTAATGCTTTTTATATTGTAATCCCCGGATGGGACACCATTCTTCATACGCTGAACGGCTTTTTGTGTGCGGCTGTGGGTTTTTCCCTGGTCTTATTATTAAATGATAATGAAAAACTGACCTTTGACCTGTCGCCCTTTTTTCTGGCGCTGGTAGCATTCTGCTTTTCCATGACTGTAGGCGTAATGTGGGAATTCTTTGAGTTTGGAGTGGACCGGTTCCTGAATTTTGATATGCAAAAGGATACCATTGTAAATATGGTAAGCAGTGTTATGCTGGATCCGGCAAAAGCCAATCACTCAATTGCTGTCAGGGAAATCGCGGACGTAATTCTGGTTCATGGAGATGGGACACAGCAGGCGCTGGGACTTGGAGGATATCTGGATATAGGGCTTTATGACACTATGAAGGACCTTTTTGTGAATTTTATAGGAGCTGTGGTATTCTCAGTGATCGGTTTCGTTTATGCAAGAGGAAGAGGAAAACGCAGTGTGATTTCCCTTTTTGTTCCCCGCAAAAAAGCAAAGGACAGAGATTATCTGTCCATTACCAACAAAAAACTAAAATGATCAGTCTTCTTCGATAACCTGAATTTCCAGATAATCGAATTCTATCTGTTCTATAAAACTATCCTGGTAAAATCTCGTTTTGGAATGACGCTTAAAGTCCGTAATGGTACTGTCAAGCCAGATGGGATTTTCCAGGTCAAATTCATAGCAGATCTCTTCCAGGCCTCTGAAGATTTTATGAGTTCTGGTGTCATCTGAATCATCGCATACTACGGTATCTTTTATCAAATGATTACTTTTCCATATTTTTCCCCATAAACGAAACATAAAAAATCCTCCATTCCGCTGCCTTTTTGCTGACAGCACAAGCTTCTGCTTAAACAATATCAGTAACCAGTATACAGATTCTCTGTGTATAAGTAAAGAAAATTCATTGCAGATTTTCTGAAAATGCACTATAATAAAATAATTATACAGACCATATTTTATGAATGGAGGAGCTATTATGAAACTGTACGAAGGCGGTGTTTATCTTGTAAACGGCCATGATATCGTAGAAGAAAACAGCATGACTCAGCCGGTATCCAGGGAAGAGGCAGCGAAAAATACGATGGCATATGGAATTCTGGAAGCTCACAATACTTCCGGTAACATGAAAAAACTGCAGATTAAATTCGATAAACTGACATCTCATGATATTACCTTTGTAGGAATTATTCAGACGGCCAGAGCGTCCGGTCTGGAAAAATTCCCGGTTCCCTATGTACTGACAAACTGCCATAACTCTCTGTGTGCAGTAGGCGGAACGATCAATGAAGATGACCATATGTTTGGACTTACCTGTGCAAAAAAATACGGCGGTGTTTATGTACCTCCTCATCAGGCCGTGATTCACCAGTATGCCCGTGAAATGCTGGCCGGAGGCGGAAAAATGATTCTTGGCTCTGACAGTCATACCCGATATGGCGCTCTGGGAACCATGGCAATGGGAGAAGGCGGAGGTGAGCTGGTAAAACAGCTTCTTTCTCAGACTTATGACATCAATATGCCTGGTGTTGTTGCTATTTACCTGAAAGGTGAACCTCGGCCGGGAGTTGGTCCTCAGGACGTTGCGCTGGCTATTATCGGAAAAGTTTTTGCAAATGGTTATGTGAAGAATAAAGTCATGGAATTTGTGGGACCGGGAGTGGCAGGTCTCAGCGCGGATTTCCGAATCGGCATTGATGTTATGACTACAGAGACAACCTGTCTTTCTTCTATCTGGCAGACCGATGATACTATTGAAGAATTTTATGAAATTCATGGAAGAAAAGAAGATTATAAAAAGCTTCAGCCGGGTCAGGTGGCTTATTATGACGGCTGCGTAGAAGTGGATCTCAGCGAGATCAGGCCAATGATCGCTATGCCGTTCCATCCGAGCAATACATATACTATTGATGAACTGAATGAAAATCTTGATGATATTTTAAGTGATGTTGAGAAAAAAGCTCAGGTAAGTCTGGATGGAAAAGTACCGTTTACTTTAAGGGATAAAGTAATTGACGGTAAGCTTTATGTGGATCAGGGAATTATTGCAGGCTGTGCCGGAGGCGGATTTGAAAATATCTGTGCAGCAGCGGATATTCTCAGAGGAACCAGCATCGGTGCAGATGCTTTTACACTTAGCGTATATCCTGCAAGTACACCAATTTATATGGAGCTTGCAAAAAATGGTGTGCTGGCAGACCTTATGGCAACAGGCGCAGTTGTAAAAACCGCATTCTGCGGACCGTGCTTTGGAGCAGGAGACACACCGGCAAATAATGCATTCAGCATTCGCCACACAACAAGAAACTTCCCGAACCGCGAAGGCTCCAAGATACAGAACGGACAGATTTCCTCAGTGGCGCTTATGGATGCAAGATCTATTGCAGCCACAGCAGCAAACAAAGGCTTCCTGACTTCAGCAGAAAACTTTACCGGAACTTATACAGGCCAGAAGTATTTCTTTGACAAAACAATTTACGAAAATCGTATTTTTGACAGCAAGGGCGTAGCAGATCCAGATGTGGAGATCCAGTTCGGACCAAACATTAAGGACTGGCCGGAAATGCCGGAGCTGGCAGAGAATCTTGTACTGAAAGTAGTTTCTGAAATCCATGATCCGGTTACAACAACAGACGAGCTGATTCCTTCAGGAGAAACCTCATCCTATCGCTCCAATCCTCTTGGACTGGCAGAATTTACTTTGTCCAGAAAGGATCCCGAGTATGTAGGCCGCGCCAAAGAAATTCAGAAAGCTCAGAAAGCAATCCAGGAAGGCAAATGCCCTCTGGAGGCTGTACCGGAACTGCAGCAGGTAATGGGAACTGTTCAGAAACAGTTCCCGGAGATCGGCGATGGCAATCTGGGTATTGGAAGCACGATCTTTGCGGTAAAACCGGGCGATGGTTCTGCCAGAGAGCAGGCGGCATCCTGTCAGAAAGTACTTGGAGGCTGGGCAAATATTGCCAATGAATATGCAACAAAAAGATATCGTTCCAACCTGATCAACTGGGGTATGCTCCCATTCCTGATTCAGGACGGAGAGCTTCCGTTTGAGAATGGAGATTACCTTCTGTTCCCTGGTATCCGTAAGGCTGTGGCTGAAAAAGCGGAAAATATCTCAGGATATGTGGTAAGACCGGAAGGCCTGAAAGAATTTCAGGTAACTCTCGGAGAACTGACAGACGATGAAAGAGAAATCATATTGAAAGGCTGTCTGATCAATTACAACAGAAAATAAGAATTTATTAATAGCCAGGCATGGATGAATATTGAGACGTCCCTGAAATGTGATATTTTAGGGCGTTTCATATCCGGCTCTGGCTATTTTTATGCCCCGGGAAAGTAATACGTTCTGTACGAATTTTTGTGGTTAATAAAAACGCTTTGTGAGGATGTAATTAGAGGAGAGGATGTGACCAGATGTAGGGGAATATGACTGCCCATAGCAGTTTGCATCTGGTGCTCGAAGCGGAGCAAGTCCCTTCAGGATTGAGGACTTTAGAGGCGTGCGGCATGTCTGCGTTAGTCGGATACAGGATTATGGTAAAATCCTGCAGCTGTGTTCTGGCGCTTCAGTCTGCAGAGAATCTGAAAGTTCATAGTTTTAGATCTGTCAGGCTTCTGCTCGATCCCGGAAGCGGACAGGATAAGACAAATAACAGGAGCTTATGTTTTCTGCTGCTTGTGATCTGTGCAGAGGAGGGGGAAAAGAATCATATGTTATTTATAGTTGTAGGGTCGATATATTATTTTTAATGTTATAGATGAGCAAATATGAAAAAGCGCACAAAATCATCACGAATTTTTTTGGTAAGATGCGCATATAGAGTTTAATATTTCTTTTATGTCCGTATATTACGGATTCTATTGTACAAAATTCGATATTTTCTTATTCACAGTTTAACGCTTATATAATGAGGCAATACAGGAGTTTGGCATGTATATGATAAAATGTTTCGCGGGATAATGGCCTGTGAACAGGAACATCTTTTCAAATTTGTTTATTTATAGTTTGATTTTATAATTATCTGAAATTTATAAAAAAAATAAAAATATAATTGTTTTAAATCAAATTAAAATGAAAATATGTAGAAAAAATGAAAATAAAATCGAAAAATGTATTGACAAATAAGAGGGGCAGTGCTATTATATACTCATCAAAAGAAAAAGCAATCAAAGTACAAAAGAGAAAATCATTCAATTCATAGCATATATAAATGTTACATGAAAAGGATGAAATCAAAAGAAGGGTAAAGGTGGTTCCATTGGGAAAGTAGATTACTTGTTTATCAATACGAAACAGTGACAGGAATCGTGTTTCCTGCAAGAAAGACCTGGTACATAAGAACCGTAAAGTAAATCCACAACAGGGAACAATCAATTGATATTATAGTTTGTGATCTGATCAGGAGAATTTAGTTTCAAGTTAAAAAGTCTGAGGGATGGAAATCCATGAGGTGAAATTTATTCAGTAAATAATCTGAATGAATGAATCCGGAAGATACGAATCGCAAGGATATTTTTCAGAAAACAAAATTCCAGTGACAGATACCGGAATAACTGATTTAGATATCATATCTGATGAAAATTTAAAGTGACTTGTATAAGGAAAACGTACTTCAGGTATATAGAAACGATTTTTCGTATTGAATAACTGTCACGAACCTGATACAAAGAACTTCAGGAATATGTAAAGAAATATTTGCTGAAGAAGTATAACTGCCAGTCTCAGAACTTTGCCGAAAAGAAGAGTTTTTGGAAAGTTTGTAAACAGACAGGAAAGATATTTTGAAATCCATATAATGAAATTGTAAAATGAGTTGTATGAATTGAAGCTTTGCATCAGAAGAGTATCTTCTCACAAAGGGTACTGTAATTTCAGAAATTATAATCCGTAAGTTATAATTTCAAAATCTATCAACTTTCTAAATAAACAAAATGATAAATAATCATAATGTTTACGAGCAGGAAATCAGAGAAAGAATCACATATACAGAAATATATGCGGAACGGAAAAACTAAATAGGGTAAATCTTTATAGAAACCAATTAGACACAAGATAATTTTTTAAATGAGGATAATAAAAATTGAATAACGAAGAATGTTAAGACGGTCATCATTTTTGAAATTGAAGTAAAAAGTGATGGCCGTCGTTCTTGCCAGAAACAGTCTTTTAGAGTATACTCTCCACAGAAGTAAAAAGGAGAGTTTTTTTATGTGGCGAGGAAATATACAGGAAAATATTCTTTATGAGGACAGTCAGATACTGGTATGTCATAAACCGGCAGGGCTTGCAGTTCAGAATGCAAAAATGGGAAGCATGGATATGGAAAGTGCGTTGAAAAATTACCTGGCAGCAAAGTCAGGAGGGAAGAATGCTCCGTGGCTTGGAGTCCTGCACAGACTGGATCAGCCGGTAGAAGGAGTGATTGTTTTTGCAAAAACGTCTGCTGCCGCAGCAAATATCAATAGACAGATGACAACAGACGGTATAGGCAAAATTTATCTGGCTGTGACAGACAGAAAAGTTATGGACAAAGAAAAGAAACTTATAGATTACTTATACAGAGATGGAAGAAAAAATATGTCTTTTGCGACAGAAAAAAAGACTCCGGGAGCTAAAAAAGCGGTTTTGTCTTATAAACTGCTGGAAGAGATTTCTGATAACCGTACAGTATCCGGATACCGCAGCCTGGTAAGAATCCAGCTTGAAACGGGACGCCACCATCAGATCAGAGTTCAGATGTCGCACACGGGACTGCCTCTTATTGGAGACAGGAAATATAATCCCAAAGACAGCTCGGGGCTGCCTCTGGGGTTGTGCTCCTGCTGTCTGAGTTTTCTGCATCCGGAAACAGGGAAAAAAATGGATTTTTATGTGACACCTCAGGGTCAGGCATTTTCCGGTTTTTGTATTCCTCAGTCGGTGTAGAAATCGGCGCTTTTTGGAAAAGTGTAAAACTTTACCCAAAATCATGAAAAAACTATGAAAAGTATGGACGTAAAATGTAAAATATGATAAGGTGATGTATCGAAACGTAAAAATGGTTGGAAGCACATACAGATGTAGCAGAAGGGGAGAAAATCAATGAAAAAAACAACTGTTGCGGCAGTCCTTGTGACAGGTACAGTTCTGGCGGCAGGGATTTTTGCGAAATGTGATGTTTTTGAGGAAAAGGCAATTGCGGATGTGCGGACAGAAGATGAGGCAGAAAAAAGCGAGAAAGAAGACAGCAGTTCCCGTATCGATACATCAGCGCCGGTTTTGGCCGGAAGCAGAATTGCAGTAGTAAGCAAAAGTGTCAGTGGTGAATTCTGGGATATGGTACATAAAGGTATGGAAGATGCAGTAAAAGATCTTAATACCGCTTATGGATTTAAGTCAGACGACCAGATTAAAATGACTTTTGAAGGACCGGATGATGAACTGAATGTGGAAGAGCAGGTAAATACCCTTGATGCAGTTATTGCAGAAAATCCTTCCGTTCTCTGCTTTTCTGCAAGTGATATGAACTCCTGTCAGGCTCAGCTGGAAACGGCCACAGAAAATGATATTCCGGTAATCATTTTTGACTCCAACGTCAGCGAAAATGAACTTGTAACAGGGTTTTATGGAACAGATAATGAACGTGTGGGTGAAATTGCCGGAGAAAAAATTGCAGAAGCTTTGGGTGAAAAAGGCAGTATTCTGATTTTTTCTGCTCAGGAAAAGACAGAAAGCAGCCAGAAGCGTGTCAGTGGATTTAAAACTGCCATTGCAGAATATACAGATATGGAAGTTGTACAGGAAGTCTATGCAGATCAGGTAGAAGATATGAGCGCAGCCATGCAGGAGGCTCTGGCGCAGAATCCGGATACGGCAGGAGTATACTGTACAAATGCGGACGTGTCAGAATTATATCTTGCTCTGGATCAGACAGAGGAAGATCTGCCGGTGATGATCGGTGTGGATGCAACCACAAAGCAGCAGCAGGCAGTGAAGGATGGACGGGAATACGGAATTGTTTCCCAGGATCCATATGAGATGGGATACCAGACCATATTGGCGGCAGCTAAAGTAACAGACCCGGAGAACAGAGAAGCAGAGGGAACTGTTTTTCTGGAACCGGCGTGGATAGATGCATCGAATCTGGAGGATCCCGAATACAGCAGTTATCTTTATAAGAAATAAAAAATAATATGAACAGCCCGTGTATATAGTAGAATATATGCGGGCTGTTTTTTGTACGGCTTTAGCCTGTTCAAAACATCTGCGCATTGTGCAGGTGTTTTGAACTATAATCCACCTGATTTATGTGGGGCATCGTTATACACAAAAATCACCTTTCCCCATTGTAATAGAGGTGTCCATCCACTATTAAGAAAGAAAAGGTGATTTTATGGCAAAGAAAATCAATGATTTGTCACACAGTGTGTCCTGAATGCCCCTACTTTTTATAAAGTAAATGGCAATGCTCTTTGTGAGATGGAGGAGGACCCTCCGCAATCGCCATGCAGATGGAGAGTGCAAAACACTTATAGTGATGTGGTATAAAAAAGTTGACAGTTTGTTCTCAAGGATTTCATAATAAAATCAAGAGAACAAGCCTGCAAATAAAAAGTCAAGGCTAAATTGATGAACATTGAAAATTTTATACAGGTTAAAAAATAGGTATCATAATCAGACCACTACATCTGCGCTGGTCTGAAAAAGTGTTGTGGAATTATTCAGATTCTGGAAGTGATGAAAGATATTTTTTCATCCGACCATAGTAGATTCGTAAAAATTTATTAACTCCGGCAGTCATATAGACATAATACGGCTTGCCTTCGGAGCGTTTTTTATCCATGAACAGATATACGGCATCGTTCGGTTTGATTTTAATCAGTATATTCATGATCTGGAAGAGAGTTTTTCTCAGCACGGTCGAACTGTGTTTGGAAGTATGTACGCTTTTCTGGGAATAATCGCCAGAATCGTTGACACCGGGATCCGCGCCGGCAAATGCCGTGATAGCGTCTTTGTGGATAAAACGTATGACATCTCCGATCTTGTCCATAAGCTGAGGACCCAGAGACGGTCCTACGTCCTTCATCGCCATGGCAACTGGATATTCCGGCAGCTTGGAGGGGGTTCATTCATAAGGGTGCGATGCTGTTCAACGGTCTGTCACGCCGTGTTTAATTGGTAGATTGTTGTTTGATGATGCGTTTGGTAAAGTTGTTCTTTGGAAGTAAAGAAATAAGTTCCTTTGATTTTCCATAGATTTCTTCGGCGTTTGACTTGCTGAAGTTGTACTTCCTGCGGCTGCACCACTATGCAGAAATCAAACTGGCGGTTCATGGTTTTGAGTTGGGAACGTAATTAATCCATAAGATTATATTGTTTCAGATTCGTCCAACTGTCAAGCGTGTAGTGTGCAAGCTTTATAGAATCTGCTTTATCGGTCTTGACTTTAACGGAGAGGATTGTCTTGTCCCTGAAAGTAATGGATGATCTGAGGGTTCACAGTGCTTACAAAAAAGCTGTCCCGGGACAGTTCTCGTGCTACCGGTTCATAGTAGCGGCCGCTACACTCCATGACAATGCGAGTTTCACCATCCAGTTCTCTGATAAGTTTCTTAAGAGATTGGAAATCAGCGGACAAGCGGGGAACATCAAAGAGTTTTGAAACAACCGTTCCACCAGGAAGGAGGAGCGCTACAGTGCTTTTGCGTTTGGAGACATCAATACCCTACTGCGTTCATATTCATAAAAATATTACTCCTTGATTGAGATTGCAATTGTTCAATACCAGTTTTAATCATTGCCCATTCTATCTGCTGTGGTGCGCCACGAACGTACCCGGAAGGCGGTTCAATCTGCATAAAACGAACGCTGCGAATGAAGAGTTGGTTAGCAGACTTATTTACGGACGCAAAGTCCAAGGGGGTATCTGATATACCGATTGCTCTTATCATTTTAACAGCTTAAGTAACAAGGTGGGTAATTCCTTACTGGCTGTAAGGAATATTAACCATAAATATATTGTAGTAGCTGTTAACTTTTTTATGCCACATCAGCTGCACCTAGAATCGCCAAAGGAAGGCCCCCGCAATTGATTATCTTTTTGATTTTTTATAGTTCGGATGATTTGGGATTCAAAGTATATTTCATTTTCTCAAAATAGTCAGTAAAAATTTGGGGTAAGATGTTCATAGGATTATTATGAAAAAAGTAACAAAAATAGGCTTTTACCCCATTATGAATGAGAGCCAGGGAGGTTGAAATGTCGAAGATACTTTTTTCTAGAGAAATTCAATAGTGTATTTCGTAATCATTAATAAATGTTACAAAATATTAAACTAATTCTTGATTTCCTCTTGCAATCAATAAAATCATATGTTAATATGTAAAAGAGCTTAAGAAAAATATTTCGCAAATGTTACAAAACGTGTTTATATAAGAGGTGAGAAACATGAAAAAACGAATTGTATGTCTGATGTTAGCAGTTATGATGATGGGTACACAGGTTGCTACTGTAAGCGCTTCCAGAGAGGAAGAACTGAGAGAGGAGCAGGCTTGGACAAGCGCACAGCTTGATGCTACATATTCTCAGATCGATCAGCTTTATGCAGCCAAGGAACAGCTTCAGAACGAAATCGCTGCACTGGACGCGAATCTTGTAAATGTCATGGTCTCCATTCAGACTCTGGAAGGGGATATCAGCAATAAGCAGGCCGATATCGAGCAGACACAGTCAGATCTTCAGAAAGCTCAGAATGCAAAAGATAAACAGTATGAAGCTATGAAACAGCGTATCCAGTATCTTTATGAGAAAGGCGGAAATGACGCATGGTTCCAGATGATGGTAAATGCAGAGAACCTTTCTGAACTTCTTACCAAGGCTGAGTATACACAGAAGATGTATGACTATGACAGACAGAGCCTTGAAAAGTATGCAAATACAATCGATCAGGTAACACAGCTTGGAAATAAATACCAGCAGGAAAAAGCAGAGCTGGAGGGGATGAAGCAGGAGTATGAAGCTGAATCTGTAAACCTTCAGGCTGCAATTGATGAGAGAAGAGCAGTTTCTGCAGACTGTGATAATGAGATTGCATATGCTCAGCAGATGGCAAATGAGTATGCAGCTCTGATCGAACAGCAGCAGGCAGAGATTGAAAGGCTTGAGGCTGAGAGAATCGCAGCCGAGGAAGAGGCAAGACGTCAGGCAGAGCTTGCAGCAGCAGAGGAAGCGGCACGTCAGGAAGCTGAAGCAGAGGATGAGACTGTTTATGACGAAGAGGGCAATGAAGTAGACGCTGAAGATGCTCTGGAAAATGGCGAAACTCTTTATGATGAAGAGGGAAATGAAATTGATCCTGATTCCGTTACAGACGAAGAGGAAAGTGACGGAGACGTTGAATACGATGAGTACGGAAATGTGATTGACAGTGATAATACAGTAGATCCGGAGGAATATCAGAGTTCTGGTTCAGGCTCCGGCTCTTCAGTAGTTGATTTTGCTACACAGTTTGTAGGAAACCCATATGTATGGGGAGGTACAAGCCTTACTGACGGTGCAGACTGCTCCGGATTTGTACAGAGTGTATATGCAAACTTTGGTGTAAGCCTTCCGAGAACTTCCTATGAGCAGCAGAATGCAGGTACAGAGGTTTCCTATGCAGATGCGCAGCCAGGCGACCTGATTTGCTATGGCGGTCATGTTGCTATTTACATGGGCGATGGAAAAATCGTACATGCATCCAATGCAAAAGATGGCATTAAGATCAGTAATGACGCTACCTACAGAACTATTCTTTCTGTAAGACGTCTCGTGTAATAAAACGAAACAGATAAGCGAAGGGGCTGTCCGGTAGGACAGTCCTTTTATGGTACAGCTTTAGTCTGTTCAAGAGTAAACGTAAAATAGCAGGGACTTGGCTTTTAACTCTGTATATTTATAAAATCCCTCTTTTTCTACAGCTTTCCGCCTTTTCTCTTTCCATGCGAAAGAATACGCACAAACTGCCTCTATCGCATCTATTATGGATTTTTTTAATTATCCTGTTCTCAAGGTTTCTTATCATCTCCAGTCCCTATCCGCTTTCTCCATGCAGGATATACTTTACCTTCTCTGTCTGTAGGTCATCACAAAAAATCTGGCTTACGCTTTTTCGGCTGATCCTACTTTTTATAAATCCCTGTAGTCTCCGGTACAGATATAATTCCTTCATATTAAAATCTAGGATCAACATGCTACATATCGCTTCTGACGCTCCATGACAGTAACAATGCTTCGCATGGTAATATGTTTTTAACTGGTGGAAACCATTCTCCTCTATGTTCCATATGTGGTTCATCATTTCCCATAGCGTTTCATATCTCGCCTCCTCCAGTGCCGTTACCAGCTACATTCACCTCTCCTTATTCCCTCTCGTTTCCTCCTATGTTTCATGGTAACGTGCTTCTCACAGACTGTACGGGCAGCTGGGTATCTCAAAACCAGGCAGATCCCATACCTCTGCCTTTTTTCCCTTATTGGAATAATTTCTTTCTCACCTCCCAACGGTTAAACAGCCCTTCCGCATCCTGGAACAGCCGCCGTCTCTCATCCTTTAAACGGATCACCCTTTCCAGTCTATTTTCCTTAAGTGTGTTGATAAAGGGCGCATTCAAATATAAGGCATCTGCCACTACTACATCCGCGAAATGTCCATGCCTTTTCCTTAGCCGTTCGATCAGACGCTTTCCCCCTTATCTTTCCCGGATTCACCCTTTGACTTTAACATTTCCTGCCCCCAGTATCACATGCGGAGCCTTTCCTATCGTCATGCATACCATGTCCCGGTGAAATCATTCTGTCTGTCCTGACTGGTTTTTCCGGATCAGGCACTCAGGACATTTTTCTTTGTACTGCTGAATAATTTCATACCGTCTATCACTGCTATAACATATCCTTCTATTGTCCCTTCCCGGAATACCCTGTTGCGTTTCATTGTATCAACTGTTTCCTCATACATCCTGAGGATTTCTTCCGGATTTATTCTTGACAGCAGATCCCTTACCGCATCAGCTTTTTTTAGAAACAGAATTCCCCATTTTACCAAGAATACATCCGGCAAAATGGGGGGGGGTAAAAGCGAAATCTCTGGCAAAATAGCGAGTACCCTTTCAAAATCATCCGATGAGTCATGAAATCCCACACAAGTTTAGTTGCACAGCAAACTTGTTTGAGTGAATGGGCTGATTTGATCAGAGACTGTCAAAACCGTCCGCAAGGAATGAAAATCGATAAATGGTGTCAGCTCCACGACATTACAAAGGCGAGTTATTACTGGAGACTCCGGAAAGTCTATGAGGTTTACCTGGAAACTGTGAATCATATGCAAACATTTGTAGAAGTTCCCTCTTCTGCAATCCATCCGGTAATATGGCATCGGAGTATAAAATCGCTACCTTGATCAGAAGCGGAAACAACCTCACTCTGGAAAGCGCCGAGCAGGCATCTGATTCATTTTTGCAAACACTTTTGGGAGTGCTCCGCAATGCTCAATGATGGCACTGGATTAAAAAAGTGTATCTGGAATGTGGATTTACAGGTTTGCGCAGAGGAATTGACGGTTTAGCCAGAATCATACGCTTTCAGTTCCAACTCCTGTTTGGTATTGACACGAATTCCTCGAAGCATCTGTCTGGTCATTTTGCTGAAGAAGCTTTTAATCACGTTTAACCATGAGCCATGCTTTGGTGTAAACACGAATTTAAAACATCCCTTTGGCATAGTATCCAGAAAGCGCCGTGTTTCTTTGGAAGTATGTGTAGAATGATTATCTAGGATGATCCGAATGGTATCCTGTGATGGATATTTTTTGTCCAGTATTTTTAAAAACTCAATAAAATCAGAATGATTAGGGGTCTCATTTACTAACGGATTTGCTTCTCCAGTGAGTAAATCAATGCCAGCCAGTAAAGAGAGCGTTCCCAGACG
>ENA-ORTP01000321-ORTP01000321.1-human-gut-metagenome-genome-assembly--contig:-NODE-321-length-62911-cov-13.025662_pt1 | contig 62911 bp, 71 predicted proteins | sample MGYA00241913_ERZ509190 | MGnify/ENA primary metagenome ERZ509190 (study PRJEB26280, sample SAMEA2338839) | human gut metagenome | biome: human gut; feature: human-associated habitat; material: faeces...
GCTACCTTAACCCACCGTCTAAAGCCAGTGGGATTGCGGTAGCCTTTTTTCAAAATAAATTTATTTTTTTATTTTTTTGCCATCGTATGTCATTTCCTGAACAAAAAAAGAAGCGGTACTCTGCAGAATACCACTCCTTGTCTGAATCCCTGCCTGTTATCCACAGGTGTTTTAAAATTTTCTGATCTCGTCCCCAAAATCAGAGGTGTTTTCAATTTTTCTGATTACCACATAATAACTGTAGGTGTCACTGGCCTTAACCAGAACGCGATCTCCCTCCTTATGCCGCAGAATGGCCTTTCCAAGAGGAGACTCTGTGCTGATCATATTGTGCATGGAATTGCCCCGGATACTGGTGACCAGCTTGTATACCTCCTCCTCGTCATCATCCTCCATGTAGAGCGTTACTGTATTATTGATTCCCACCTCATCCTCTTTGGAAGTATCTGAAATAAGAATTGCATTTTTCAGCATATTTTCCAGATAGCGGATCCGGCTTTCATTCTGATTCTTCTCCCGCTTTGCCGCATGATACTCAAAATTTTCACTGAGATCCCCGTGAGCACGAGCTTCCTTTACTGCCTCCAGGCACTCCGGACGAACAACCAGCTTTCTGTGTTCGATTTCTGCCTGAATTTTCTCCACATCTGTTTTTGTTAATTTTTCCCGCATTCTTTTTCCTGCCTTTCTCTGATGTCTGAGATTACTCCCGTCCACCGTTTTCACACCCTGTTTTCTCTATATTTCCGCCGGGTCACGAAACTCTTCTCTCCACAGGAATGCTGCTCCTGCAATAAACAGGAAGCAGATGACCCAGGTCACCGGCTCACAGGCACAGACTGCCGGATATCCCATTACCGGAACAATCCAGTACCCGAAAATCACCTTTCCAATCAGCTCCAGGCTGCTGCATAAAAGCGGAGCAATCCGGTGTCTCATTCCCTGCAGAGCATTTCTCATAATCACAAGAAAGCCCATGGGCGGAAACATGGGAATACTGACACGAATGTACAAAACCGCATTGGAAATCACATCCCTGCTCCGGCTTCCTGTAATCAGCTCCACTGCCGCAGGCGCCAGAAAAACTGCAAAGACCAGAGCAAACAGCCACCATACCAGATACATGAAAAAAGCGGCCTTCACTCCTTTGGCAATCCTTCCCCTTTTTCCTGCTCCAAAGTTCTGGCTGGCAAAGGTAGCGCAGCTGGAAGACAACGCTCCTCCAGGCATCATAAACAGCTCCACCAGGCGCCGTCCTCCTACCTGAGCCGCAATGTACACGCTTCCCAGGGCATTGATGCTGCTCTGCAGAATCACACTTCCGATGCTGTAAATCGTACTCATCATCGCCATGCTGAAGCCGGTCAGAAACATTTCCCCGGAAAGCTCCGGCGCTGACTTTAAATCCTCCAGTGTAAAACGCAGCTGTTCATAATTGCGTACAATATAGAGAAAGCCCAGCGCCGCGCTGATTCCCTGAGAAATCACCGTTGCAGCTGCCGCGCCCTGAACGCCCATACAGAGAGGTCCCATAAACAAATAATCCAGCCCCACGTTCAGTCCGCAGCTGAACATCAGAAAATACAGCGGCGTCATGCTGTTTCCCACAGACCGCAAAAGACCTGCCTCCAGATTATAGGCCATGGTCAGGGGAATTCCTGCCAGAATTACTGTAATATAGCTTAAAGCCCCTTCCATAACATTGTCCGGTGTATTCAAAGCTTCCAGAAGGGGACGCCGCACAGCCAGAAAACCTCCTGTCAAAATCATTGCCCAGATGACTGCCAGAACCACCATCCAGCCGGATGCACGCCGGACTCCCCGCTTGTCGCCTGCGCCGAAAAACCGGCTTACTACCAGCGCAAAGCCGGTATTCAGTCCAAAAGCAAAGCCGGTAATCATGCTGTAAAGAGCCGCCGTCGCTCCAATCTGTGCAAGCGCCCCATCCCCCAGCATATGACCGGCAATGGCAGTATCTGCCAGATTATAAAGCTGCTGAAACAGATTTCCCAGAAAAATCGGAAGTGCAAAAGCAAACAAAAGCTTTGCCGCACTTCCCTCTGTCATATCCATAACCCGTGTATTTTTTACTTTCTGCATCTTGTCTACTCCTGATACCTATTTCGCAAACGGGACAACCATCCTTTGCCCCCAACACCCTATTATATAAAATGACTGTAATATTGCAATACTTTTCTGGAAAATCCCTGTTACAAAGCACAAGGGGCAGGAACAGCTTTTTCAAGCCGTTCCTGCCCCCTGATACAGACTGCATTCCGCAGCCGTTTCGTTTCTATCAGCTTCCATACCGGTAAATATACGTTTCTCCCGGACCTCCAAAGCGGCTTACCTCTCCCTGCTCCCACAAATACTGCAGATGAGCAAGGATTTCAGAAGTTGCCATCCATTTCATTACCAGAGGATAGTCCTGAAAATTCCCTTCTTTATAATACCAGGTCATTTTTCCAGCCACTTCAAATGCACACATGGGCTTTGCAGAAAGAACACCGGTAATTTCATCCAGACGCTCTCTATGGTGCTCCAAAATCTCATCTACACGGTCGGAAAGACAGGCAATCTCCCCGCGATGAGCCGGAAACACATGAGTGACCGGAAGGTTTCTGATTTTTTTCAGATTACTGATATAATTGGCCAGCGAATGATCGCCTTCCTTATAATAGCCGATATTCGGCGTTATTTTATTCAGTACATGATCTCCGCAAAAGAAAATCCCCGCGCCTTCATCATAAAATCCAATCATTCCGGGCATATGCCCCTTCAAATCCAGCACGCGAAAGCGATACCTTCCATAAGAAAGCACATCCTGCTCCTCTGCCGCAGAAACCTTTTCCTGCGGAACAGGAACAGAAATATCAATCTGCGGAGGCATCCTCTCTAAAAGCTTTCCTGGAATCCCGCATTTTAAAAAGCTGTTTTCCATATATGCTTCTCTGGGAATGGGATCCTGTCCGGTAATCTCCATGGCATCCCATGCACTGCAGCGGATTCTGCCGAACTGCTGATACAGATTCGGCAGATTGCCGCAGTGATCTCGATGGGAATGAGTAAGGAGGATATCTGTTCTGCTTCGATCCAGGGCCAGCTCGTCTGCTGCATCCAGAAGGATTTTCATACATTCCTCTGTCTCAAATCCTACATCAATAATGCAGCTTCTCTCCCGGCCTTTTATTATATAGCTGCTCAGTTCCTTCAGAGAAGAACCTTTAAGAGGCAGCTTTACTTCATAAATATCTTCCGCAACCTGATTCACTTTGCTGATTACTTTCTGTCATCCTTCCAGACAAACAGGATACCCTTCTCCTGGTATTCCTTAATCTGCTCATCGGTGTATCCCAGATCTTTCAGAATCTCCGGACCCTGCTCACCAATCAGCGGGCCGCCCTTGTATTCCGGAACACCCATCTCCTGGAATTTTACCGGCGGTCTTACCAGAGTTCTGGTATTTCCGTTGTCATACTGCATCTTATACAGACAGTTGTTAGCCCATGCCTGCTCATCTTCCAGAATCTCGCTCCAGGACTGTGCCAGGCTGAATGCAACGTCAGCTTCTCTCAGAATCGGCTGCCACTCAGCTGCTGTCTTTTTGCTCATTGCTTCCATACAGATATCATACATCTCAGTGCCAAGGCCTTTTGCCTGCAGATTCTGAATCGGGAAGTATCTCTCATCATCAATCAGATCTTCTCTTCCCAGAGCCTTCATGAACTGTTTGTAGTACATGTTGTAGTCCGGCATACAGGTCTGGATAAATCTGTCGTCTGCAGTTCTCCATGCAGAGTTAAACGGGTTAGCGCCTTCACGAATGTTAATCGGATACTGCTGTGCAATTCCCTCGTAGTTTGCAGCCTGAACCATCATACCCATGTTGTATACAGCTGTCTCAAACAGAGAGGTTTCAACCTTCTCGCCTTCACCGGTCATCTTTGCATGATACAGAGCAGCCAGGATACCGGCAGCCAGGTTCATAGCTACGTTGTGGTCACCAACGCCGGGAACAACGTTAAAGGGAACGGTTCCTCTCTGACGCAGGGAATCCAGATATCCGCCTCTTGCAAAGAATGCGGTAAAGTCAAATCCGGGAAGATCCTTATCCGGACCATACTCACCGTAACCGGTAACAATTGCGTAAACCAGCTTCGGGAATTTTACCTTCAGAGTCTCATAGTCCAGACCGGCTCTCTCCAGAGCCTGTACTCTCCAGTTGGTAATCAGAACATCTGCATCCTCCAGCAGCTTAAAGAAAGCTTCCTTTCCTTCCGGAGTCTTCATGTTCAGAGAAATACATCTCTTGTTTCCGTTCTCCAGATCCCAGGTTGTATTCTCATACATATCCAGCGGTCTTCCCTCAGACGGAGCGGTATGTCTCAGCGGATCACCCTTTGCAGACTCGATTTTAATAACGTCTGCGCCACAGTCTGCCATAAAACGACCTGCGCCTGCTGCTGCAATAAAGGTAGCAAGCTCTACAACTTTTACACCTTCCAGTAACTTTTTACTCATTGCTATAACCTCCTTTATATTCTTCTTTTTCCCATTTTATCCGGTTTATTTATCCAGTGCTTCCATAATAGCCGGAATTACTTTATACAGATCTCCTACAATGCCGTAGTCTGCAATTTCAAAGATAGGAGCATTCTCATTGGTATTGATTGCAATAATCTGCTCGGAATTCTGCATACCTGCAACGTGCTGAATTGCTCCGGAAATACCGCAGGCAATGTAGATTTTCGGTTTTACTGTGGTTCCTGTCTGACCAACCTGGTATGCATGGTCAATCCAGCCTGCATCAACTGCTGCTCTGGAAGCTGCCACAATACCGCCCAGCTTGTCAGCCAGCTGCTTTAACAGTTCAAAGCCTTCAGGCTTTCCAAGACCCATACCGCCGGATACGATAATCTCGGCGTCAGTCAGGGATACGGTATCCTTCATGGTCTTCACAATTTCAAGAACCTTGGTACGGATGTCGCCTTCCTTAAACTCTACGTTCAGCTTAATCAGCTCGCCCTTGCGGCCTTCCTCAAATGCTGCCTTTTCCATAACGCCCGGTCTGACAGTAGACATCTGCGGACGATGGTTCGGGCATACGATGGTAGCCATTAAGTTTCCGCCGAATGCCGGACGGGTCTGTTTGATCTTCTTATCTTCCGGATCAATCTCCAGCTTGGTGCAGTCTGCAGTCAGACCGGTATTTGCCTTAACTGCCAGACAGGGACCCAGATCACGTCCGATATGGGTTGCGCCTAACAGAACGATCTCCGGCTTATATTCCTCAATGGCATCATTGATTACCTTGGTGTATGCATCGGTACGGTAGGTTGCCAGCTCTTCATGATCTGCCACATATACCTTGTCTGCGCCATACTCAAACAGCTGATCTGCCAGACCTTCTACATGATGTCCGCAAAGAACTGCACAGAGATTGCAGCCAACCTCATTTGCCAGCTTCTTGCCTTCGCCCAGCAGCTCGATAACAACCGGCATAATCACGCCGTCTCTCTGCTCTGCAAATACCCATACGTCTTTATATGCGCTTAAGTCTTTGACTTCACGCTCTTCCTCTGTTTTCTCAATAGCCTTGAAAGGACATTTCTCTACGCAGACACCGCATCCGGTACAGGCAGCGCCAATGACTGCGATCTTGTTTTCCATGGTAATTGCTTCAAAAGGACAGTTCTTTACGCAGATGGAACAGCCTTTACATTTTTCTTTGATTACATTTACTGCCATTTTCTATACATCCTTTCCCTTTAGATATAGTGTTTCTCTCTCAGCTTGTCAACAAGTACCGCACTCATTTCCTGAATGGTTCCGCTTAACATCTCGCCTTTGCCCTTCTGCGGCGGTGTAAAGGAACGGAACACCTGGGTCGGGGATGCGTTAAGGCCGCAGTCCTTCGGATCCAGCTCTACTGCATTGTGATCCCAAACAGTAATTTCTTTCTTATATGCATCAACGATGCCGCCGATGCTCATGTATCTGGGCTGGTTCAGCTCTTTTACTGCAGTCAGCAGGCAGGGAGTCTGTACCTCGATGATCTCATAGCCATCCTCCAGCTGTCTCTGAACAACAGCCTTGCCATCACCCAGCTTAATATCCTGAACGTAGGTTACAACCGGAAGACCCAGTCTCTGTGCCACCTGCGGGCCAACCTGAGCAGTATCTCCGTCGATTGCCTGACGTCCGGCAAAAATAACATCTACATCGCCAACCTTGCGGATACCTGCCGCAATGGTGGTAGAGGTTGCGCAGGTATCTGCGCCGCCGAATGCACGGTCACTTAACAGATATGCCTCATCAGCGCCCATAGCAAGGCACTCTCTCAGCATGTAGGTTGCCTGTGGCGGTCCCATGGTCAGAACAGCAACAGTGGTATCCGGATTCTGATCCTTAATCTGAAGAGCTGCCTCCAGTGCATTGGCATCATCCGGGTTTAAGATACTGGGCACGCCGTCACGAATCAGGGTTCCCTTTACCGGATCAATTTTTACTTCATTGGTATCTGGCACCTGCTTTACACATACTAATATCTTCATTCTCTCAGCTCCTCCTATTTCTTCAGCAATTTTCCTGCGATTACCATCTGCTGTACCTGGCTGGTACCTTCATAAATCGTAAATACGCGGCAGTCACGATACATTCTTTCTACCTTGTAATCCTTGATGAAGCCGTATCCGCCGTGAATCTGTACTGCCTTTGCAGCAATTTCATTGCAAACCTCTGCTGCATAATATTTGGCCATAGATGCTGCCATAGACGCATCCTGGTGAGTATCCATTAAGTAAGCAGTCTTATATACCAGATTCTTTGCTGCCTCCAGCTTGGTTGCCATATCTGCAATCATGAAGCTGATAGCCTGGAAATCTGCAATTCTTCTGCCAAACTGTTTTCTCTCTTTTGCGTATTTAATTGCCTCGTCCAAAGCGCCCTGAGCTACGCCGATAGCCTGAGCTGAAACACCCAGACGACCTGTATCCAGAGTCTTCATTGCATTGATAAAGCCTTTTCCTTCTTCGCCCAGCAGATCGCTCTTATGTACTCTTACGTTATCCAGAATAATATCACTGGTAGCACATCCGATTACACCCATCTTGTTCTCCGGCTTTCCGCAGGAAACGCCCGGAAGCTTCATGTCTACTACGAAAGCAGAAATTCCTCTGGTTCCCTTGGTCATATCGGTTTTTGCATAAATAACAGCCCAGTCAGCAAGAGGAGCCATGGTAATAAAGGTCTTACGGCCATTTAAGATGTAGTAATCTCCGTCCTTTACTGCTGTTGTAGTCATGCCGCCTGCATCGGAACCGGCGCCCGGCTCTGTCAGTGCAAAGCAGACTTTCTTTTCACCCTTTACAACCGGTGTCAGATATTTTGCCTTCTGCTCTTCTGTTCCGGAAAGCAGGAAAGGACCGCCGGATAAGGAGTTGGGGGAAGATACATAAATACTTGCTACACCGCTGACTCTTGCCATCTCTTCCATAACGATTACATAGGAGCGTGCGTCTGCGCCCTGGCCGCCATACTCCTTCGGAACCTTAATTCCAAAAAATCCGGCCTTTGCCATTTTGTCCAGGATTTCTTCCGGGAATACCTCGGATTCCTCTACCTCGTCAAGGATTTCCTTGGTCAGCTCTGTCTCAGCAAATTCTCTGGCCAATTTCCTCACTAACTCATGCTGTTCTGTTAAATACATGCTTGTTCCTCCTTAATGTTTTAGGTTTATCATTTCGCCTGCCTGAACCCGAAGTTCCCTGGAAAAGACTTTTCCGCTGGCGTTGATTGGAAAGTTTTGAAATGTCAGAACATACTTTGGAACCTTGTAATCAGAAAGGCGGGATTTTACATAAGACCTTACCTTTTCCTCATCAATCACAGCTCCGTTCTTTGGAATAATACAGGCTGCAATCTCCTCCTGCAGAACCTTTGCAGGAATGCCGATTACCTTTACCTCTTCCACTTCCGGCATTTCAATAATACAGTTTTCTATTTCTGCGGGAGAAATATTTTCCCCGCTTCGAATAATCATTTCTTTCATTCTTCCGGTTACATGAAGACATCCATTCTCGTCCACATAACCAAGATCCCCTGTGTGCAGCCATCCATCCGGATCCAAAGCCGCCTTTGTTTCCTCCGGCCGTTTATAATAGCCCTGCATCACATTATATCCCCGAACTACAATCTCTCCGCAGATTCCCGCATACCGTCCGCAGACTTCCTTACGGCAGCCATCCATCGATTCATTTCGAATGACATCAGACTGCTGTACTGCAAACTCAATATCTGGAATCGGCCGTCCCGCTGTGTGAGATTTTAACTCCAGAGAATCCTCATAGTCCGAAATTGCAATACAGGGAGAAGCCTCTGTCTGTCCATAGGACACCTGCAAATGCTTCATTCCCAGTTCCCGGCAGATTTCCTGGTATTCCACCGGAAGCACAGGCGAACCTGCAATAATACCGCTCTTCAAAGAAGAAAGATCATACTGTGAACGGTTCTGGTTGTGAAGAATTGCCAGAAACATCGTAGGGACACCATTGAGTACTGTACACCGGTACTTCTCCACCTGTTCCAGTACATCTACAGTTTTATAGTATTTCAGAAGATGAGCCTGAGCTCCGCTGTGAATGCAGCAGAGAATTCCTGCTGTTATTCCAAAGCAGTGAAACAGCGGTACGGAAATACACAGCTTGTCCTTCTGACTCCAGTGCATCTGCCTGGCGATTTCTGCCGAGTTATTCACCAGACTGAAATGAGACAACATTACTCCTTTCGGTCTGCTGGTTGTGCCTGACGTAAACATAATACAGGCCGTATCCTCCGGCATCACCTCAGCTTTTCTTTCGTCAAGCTTCTTCTTTTCCCGGCCGGAGAGTTCCAGAGGAAATCCGGCTCTCTGATACCATTTATTCGCCGGATCCTCCTCCAGAGGAACAATTTTTTTCAGGTATGGAAGGTTTTCTACAGGAATCTTCTTTAGAAGATCTTCATATACAGTGCTTTTACAGCCATATCCGTGAAACAGATACTCTATATCATTATCCCGTAAAATTCCCTCCAGCTCATTTTCCTTATAACAGGTGTTGACCAGCACTGCCGCTGCACCTATCTTCAGCAAGGCAAAAAAGCAAAACACCCAGTTGGGGCTGTTGACGCTCCATATGGCTGCATGGCTTCCTTTTCTGATTCCCAGTTCCAGATATCTGACTGCCAGAAAATCAGAAATTTCATCCATTTCTTTCCAGGAATACAGATAATCCCGATATCCGATTCCCGGACAGTCCGGAGTTTTTTCGGCCCGCTCTCGCAGGATTGTTCCGATTGTTTTAGAAACTAGACTCATAATCTGCTCCCCTGCCATCGAGGCAAGCTGTATACTTGTATACAACTTTCTTTACACGATAAAACGCGCATCACACGCGTTTTATCGGATAACATCCTTATTTTGTATCAAACTTTGTTGCAATCATATGTACCACATACGGAATCATTACAACCGGAATGGTTAAGTATCCAAGGTAAGCATAACCAACAGATACGATCTTGTTCAGACCAAGCTGAGCAATCAGGAATGCCAGGATGGTGCATACCAGGGTAACAACAATAACGTTTCTTCCCGGTTTTGCAGTCGGGTCAAAGTTCTTATCCAGAGAAGAACATACACGGTTAGACATACCTGCAATCATATTTACTGCTGTAGAAACAGAACCAAGAACGATCAGGATAGAGATAATCGGTCTTAATACAGACGGTGCAACACCTCTGTTTACCAGAATCAGCAGCGGGATACTCTCCGTTGCAAAGTTCGGATCATTGGTAATTGCCATCAGGCCAAGTACTGCCATCAGACAGATAATGGTATTTACAAAGAAGCCGTAAACCATAGAAGTTTTTGCATCATCCGGGCTCTCGAACGGCTTTGCATGCTGGAACAGCAGACCGATGGAACCAAGCTGGAATGCTGCGTATACAATACTGGTCCAGAAAGCTTTTCCTACCGGAGCAGGATTTGCTGCGCTTGCAGCGATGTTTGCGGAAATGTCTCCCCACTGAGCAATAATATTGGGGATATATACAACAAGCAGTCCTGCAACAATCAGAACGGAAAGTGTAGATGCAACCTTACGAACCACGTTGGTACCGTAAACAGCAACTACGAAGATGAACACGCCTACGAAGGCAGTTCCTACCCAATGGTTAAGGCCGAATGCACTTTCCATGGTACTTACACCAGTTGCAAATGCAGCTGCCGGAGCAACACAAAGAGTTACAATATACACAAGCTCATACAGGTTGGAAAAAATCGGTGAATATTTGCCGTAAAAGCTGTTATTGAAGCTTCTGTAGTCATATACGTTGTGTTTCTTTGCATAGCGCAGTCCGTACCACTGATAAAAGGCACCGATAAACTGTGCTAAAATACAGGTTGCAAATGCCCATACACCAAACTGTACAAAGTACTGTCTTAACTGGTTACCTGATGCAAAACCGCCTCCGAACTGTGTAGTAAACCATACAAAAGCTACACCAACTGTAACCGACATTTTGTCTTTACTAATCATAATTAGTTCCTCTTTTCTTAAATATATCCCGTTCTGATTTCCCCTTCAATCAGAACATTTCCTTGAATGCCTGAATCATGGTATTGGCCTGCTCATAGTTTACCATCTGGCGGTCAACCTCAATATTCAGATTCATAAGTCCTGCAGCATCACATGCTCTCTTAATCGGAACATAGTCAAACTCTTCCGGATCACAGAATTTTGTCATCAGAACAATCACGCCCTTGGCATCGTGTTTCTTTGCCTGTTCTACGATGTAATCTACACGCTTTTTATCTCTGTCATAAAGCAGTGTGCAGTTGTCCATATCTGCAAATTTCTGAGCCAGTGCATCAATCGGATTATCCATTTCCGGAATATCGGTTTTGTACTGTCTGGATTCGTGAGCCACATCATCAAAAACAACCTTAATGCCGTTATCATCAAAAATCTTTAACAGGTTAGGTGAATCTGCGAGAATTCCGCTTACCAGAACACGAACCTTGCCTTCTGCCTTCGGACCCTTCTTCAGCTCTTCATTAATCTGTTTTACAACAGCTGTATGCTCTTCCGGAAGCATAAACCATGCACTCTTGAACACATCGCTTCTCTCGGCAGCAGTAATCTCTGCATCTGCAGCAAGCTCTGCAAACTCTCTCATTACTGCATTGTGCTCATTGTAAATCCGGTTGGACTCAGCCAGTGCAAATTCGGAAAAATGAGTTCCGGTTGCTGCCTCTAAATCGCGGATTACTCTTATATATCCATCTCTTGTGAACTTTACGCCGTAAGCCGGTTTCCGGTTCTGAGGATAAGTCATAGGAATAAACGGAATATCCTTTACTGCATATTTCCAGTTCTGTCCCAGTGTCTTTAAGGAGTCGCACAGAGAAGGAATAATAATGGCGGAAACTCCGTCATACTCGCCCTTCAGTCCCAGCTCCAGAATAGACTGCATAATGGAGCAGATGAAAGCCGGATAATACTTCTTGGACTCATTCAGTTCCATGTCAGCGCCCCATACGCCCATGGGAACCATTCCCATAGAATGAATAATTTCCTGAGGAGTGTAAACGGGAGCAACAGCTACAACCTTTTTGCCCTCAGCCAGATATTTTTCCAGCTGTTTTTTCGGAGATGCGGCAACCTCATGAAGCTGCGCAAATAATTCCTTTACTGCCATTTTAATTACCTCCTTTGTTTGCTTCCATAATTTCCATCAGGCCCTGAACGCGGGTATCATACTGAGCCTCGGAGAAGTTTCTCGGGTCTGCCTGATCGCCGTCGAAGGAAGCTACCGGAATATCGCAGGCCTCACCAATCTGTCTGCTCATCTCCGGCATAAATCCGGACCACAGCTTACAGGAACGGTTGGTATGAACCAGAAGTCCCTCTACATGGTTATCCTTACAAAGCTTGATTCGTTTATCTCTTGCGTGTTCCAGGTTCATGGCATTCGGTACGTTTGCGTAAGCCCGGCACATTCCGTCAAAGTCATCATAGATAAATCCGAATGCATCTGCATAAATGGTGGTTACCATGTTAATGCCTCTGCTCTTTAAACCGGTGGAGGTTACTCTCAGCCACGGCCAGCAGGCAATACCTTCAAACATGATGCGGTATTTTTCCTCTGCGCGGAATGTGGAGGTTCCTTTTTCATGATTCTCTTTGTATTCCTTTAACAGGGTTTCCATTGCATCAGCAGCTTCTTTCTTACCGCGGGCGGTAACCATAACTGCCATGTGGTTTAACAGGTCGAAGCCGTTGAACGGAGACGGTGTATATTTAGCCTGCTCTGTTGCCTCCAGCCATGCGCGGCTGGAACGTCCGGAAATCTCCATAACCTCTTTGAAGCGCTCATCGCTCCATTTCTTTCCGGTGTACTCTTCCAGCTGGTGAATTGCATCCCAGAACTGAGCCTTTATGTACTCAACCTCTGCATCAGATACTTCATAATCCGGGTTAAACGGAATATCGATCATGATCATGGGAATATCCAGCTCTTTGGCAATATTCTCATACCATTTAATCATACAGTTACAGATATTGTTGCAGCACAGAACAAAATCAGGAAGCGGCATGTTCTGCTCCGGAGCATCCTTTACCTTCATGTATGCAAGAGAAGTTCTTGCATATGCGCAGATATCATTGGAATAGCCCTCGCCCTCACTGATATTACACATTCTCTCGCCGCCGCCCCTGGCTGCGATTGCTGCTGCCTGGTTCTCCGGATAGCAGACATACAGTCCCAGTGTTTCCGGAATCTCTACCGGGAAGTTACTGGCACACCAGCCCACCATCTCGCCCCTGGCCTTTGCCTCGATGGCATCACTGTAAGCCTTCGCTGCAATCTGTCCCAGTTTGAATTTCGCTGAATTCGGATCTGGTGCAGGTCTGCTTTTCTTTACTTCTTCACCCATAATGAAAACCTCCTTTATGTTTCATTCCTTTTATTGAGCAGTGTTTTCGCCACTCTTTATTTTATCATAAGCGTACAGGGAAGCTCCCAGCGCACCCATGAGTTGGGCCATATCACTGTATGCAATCTCAACCCCAAGTTCTTTCGCCATGGCATTTCTTACGCCGGCATTTCTGGCCACGCCGCCGCTCATGCATACCTTTTCCTTGACTCCCGCTCTTCTGACCAGGGAAGCCACTCTTGTTGCTACGGACTGACAGATGCCAGCCACCAGATCCGGAAGATTCGTTCCTGCCGCCAGCTGAGAAATTACCTCTGACTCAGCAAATACGGTACATGTGCTGGAAATACTGGCCGGGTTTTCTGATTTGGCCGCCTCAACCTCCAGCTGCGAAATATCCAGCTTCAGGATGTTTGCCATAACATCCAGAAACCTTCCTGTTCCTGCCGCACACTTGTCATTCATAACGAAATTCATCATACGGCCTTTTTCATTCAGGGAAAGTACCTTGGCATCCTGTCCGCCGATATCAATAACCGTATGAACATCCGGAAAAACGAAATGGACGCCTCTGGCATGGCAGCTTAACTCGCTGACTTCGCCTTCCGCCTCCTCAAACAGCTTTCTTCCGTATCCTGTGGCAACGGTACAGGCAATGTCATCACGGGTCAGACCTGCATCCTTCAGCACCTCTTCCAGCGCCAGATGAGGACCGTCTGTTCCTGTTCCTGCCACAACAATGGATTTTCCTGCAATTTCTGTTCCATCCTTCAAGATAATGCATTTTGAAGTGGTAGAACCAATATCAATTCCAAGTGTGTACATAACTTCAACCTCTTTGTCTTTTTTTTAACAATATCAAGAAAAAATAATATCTTGCATTCTAGTACATAATATCTCTACTTTTCAATTTTTACATACTAGTATACAAGTTACTCAAAATAAAAAATATGCAGTTTTTTCTTGAACTCTAGTATACAAGGATTCCCGAAAAAACTGTTCATATTTAATATCTAAACATGAACAATTCGTCTCTCTGATAATATATTATCAAATATTGTGTGAAATGTAAATAGGTATTTTATATTTTTTTTAGAAATTAATCAAAATGACCAATTCCTATAAAAAATACTCCGGATACTCCGCTCTGGCTGTTTCAGAAATCTTGGAAATTGTTTCTAAATGTGCTGACATGGCTCTCATCGCTTTTCCTGCCCGGTTTTCTGAAATCGCCTGATAAATCGCCTCATGCTCTTCTATCAGCTCCGGGACCCGATGCGCAAAGGTTACATCAAAATTCCTCCATCTGGCAATGTGAATCATCTGCTCTGCCATCAGCTCCATCAGGTTATGTCTCTGTACACTGTCTACCATCAGCTTATGAAACTGTGAATCCAGAGATTTAAAATCCGAATCATAGCCACTGGAATTGTAAAATTCCTTCTGCTTCTCCAGATTTTTCTTTAACTCCACCATCAGCTCCTGACGCTGGCTCTCATCCATGGTTTCAAAAATCTCATACAAAACCTCTTTTTCGATGGCCGTTCTCAAAAGCAGAAGATCTGCTATAAAATCGAGATCGATTTTGCTGACATAAGTTCCCCGCTGCGGATACACCTCAATCAGCTTTCTCTGACTCAAACGCGTAAACACCGTTCGAATCACCGAACGGGAAACTCCATAGTCCTCGCTCATCTGATTTTCACTGATTTTTTGTCCCGGCTTCAGCTGAAGATTGGTAATCCGGTCACACATATCCTGATAAACCTCTTCAGCCGTTGCCGGACGCTGGCTGTTGTATATTGTCATTCTCTCCCCGCCTCTCCTCGCCGTTTGATTTGCTATCTTTTCATTATACATCATTTTAAGGAAGTTTCCTAGTATAAAATTTTATACAGAAAAAATAAGAAAGAAGCCTGCTCGCAAACTTCTCCGCCTGCGTCGGGTCGTTTCTGCGGCAAAATTCTCTTCCGCCCCATGGCGATCCTCACGGAGCGTCTTTGTTTCATAGGACGTAATTTCCTGTGAAACAAAAAACTCCCCAGAACCGAAGTCCTGAGGAGTCGCAACTCGTATTGAATTGTCCTGAGACAAGAAATTATCGCTTGCTGAACTGCGGAGCGCGACGAGCTGCTTTGAGACCGTACTTCTTTCTCTCTTTCATACGCGGATCTCTGGTCAGGTAGCCTGCTTTCTTCAGAACCGGTCTGAAATCAGCGTCTGCCTGCAGCAGAGCTCTGGAGATGCCGTGACGGATAGCGCCTGCCTGTCCGGAGAAGCCGCCGCCGCGAACGTTTACCATAACGTCGAATTTATCTGTGGTTTCGGTAGCAACCAGCGGCTGACGTACGATCAGCTTTAAGGTCTCCAGACCCAGATACTCGTCGATGTCTCTTTTATTGATAGTAATCTTGCCGGTACCCGGTACCAGATATACTCTTGCGATGGATTTTTTTCTTCTTCCTGTTCCGTAATATTTATTTGCCATGATAACTTCCTCCTTTCAGTACCTTTAATTAAAATTTGATTTCCAGAGCTTCCGGCTTCTGAGCTGCGTGCTCATGCTCCGGACCTGCATATACATGAAGCTTGGTAATCATACTTCTTCCTAAAGGTCCCTTCGGAAGCATACCCTTAACTGCCAGCTCGATTACGCGCTCCGGCTTCTTGTCCATCATCTCGCGCAGGGTAGCTTCTTTCATGCCGCCCACATAATCGGAATGGCTGTAATATACTTTCTGATCCAGCTTTTTGCCGGTTACTTTCACTTTATCTGCATTTACAACGATTACATAATCGCCGCAGTCTACGTGCGGGGTGTAAATCGGTTTGTTTTTACCTCTTAAAACTTTTGCTACTTCTGAAGCCAAACGTCCTAATGTATATCCGGTAGCATCTACTACGTACCATTTTCTCTCAATCGTCGCTGGACTAGCCATAAAACTCTTCATTGGTTAACCTCCTGTTAAACTACATGATTCTTAATCAGCTTTATAGTAAAATGCCTACTCCGGGGCTTTGGCTTAAGCATTTCCACCTAACGTCACAGTTATACATTATATCCCACACATTCACGCGTGTCAAGGGTTTTCTTCCAGTGTTTTCAAGGTTTTTCTGCATTTCCCCGGTTTTCTTTCTACCATGTACCAAATCATAAATTGCTTCCTGCCTGACAAACTACACGGCCTCTTTCCCGCCGTCCACAGCGCCAAACCATACTGCCGATTCGGGACAGCCGATTTCCTGAATTTCTTTCTTCTCCTCCGCATCCAGAAGCTGCAGCGCCTTTTCCGCGGAAACCGCCTCTTTTTCACCTATGACATAATATCCGTACCTGTCTCCCGGCTTCAATCGCTCCTTTTCCAGATCCGCCACGCAGACCAGCTCTGCTCCGTTCTGGAAAGCATGGTGAATCGTTCGCCGCAGAAGCCGTTCCCACTCCTCGTCCCTGCACCGTTCCACCAGGAAAAATGCCGTTTTCTCATTTTTGATATGGGACTGGAGAATATGGTAATTCCAGTGCCGGTTCTGGCTGTGACACCACCGGGGAAGCTCCTTTTCATACTCCATGTTCACCAGAGTCAGCCCTCTGGCCAGAGCCGTCTGGCCTGCCTGCTGCCGATCTCTCGCCTCCAGGATTTCCTCCACATGCTCCGGCGGATAAACTCCCATGCCCACCTTCATCAGGGTTCCGGCTATAATCCGAACCATATTGTAAAGGAATCCGCTTCCGCTGATGCGAATTGTAATCATATCCCCTTCATCTCTGGTCACATCCAGACTGTAAATGGTGCGCACTGTCTCCTCCGCCTGGGAACGCACGGTACAAAAGCTTTTAAAATCATGCTCTCCCACCAGATACGCTGCACCCTGGCGCATTTTTTCCACATCCAGAGGAAAATAACAGAAGTGGGAATACAGCCGTTCCAGAGGCATGGCGATCTTCCTGTTAAGGATCTTGTATTCATAGGTTTTGGTACAGTTTGCCTTTCTGGGATGCCAGGACAGAGGAACCTCCTCTGAAGACTGAATCCGGATATCCTCCGGAAGACGCTGATTTAAAGCGAAACAGATTTTATCTGCAGGCATCCTGTTTTCTGTATCAAAAACCGCCACGTTTCCCCTGGCATGAACGCCGGAATCCGTTCTGCTGGCTCCAATCACCATAATCGGCTCTCTTAAAAGCTCTGTCAGCGCCCGATTCAGCACCTCTTCAATGGTCACGCCATTAGGCTGCAGCTGCCATCCGCAATAATTCGTTCCGTCGTAGGCCACCACCAATTTTACACGTTTCATAAGTTTGTCTCCACTTTCTTTCCTGATACCCGGGAGCCTACCGCCCGAAAACAAAGATCAGGGCCAGATAGGCTGCATAAACCACATAGGTCATCCGATCTCTGGACGCATATTTTAACGGCTTCATTTTCGTTCTTCCCACGCCGCCGTGATAGCAGCGCGCTTCCATAGCCATAGCCAGGTCCGTTGCACGGCGAAATGCGGAAATAAACAGCGGCACCAGAAGAGGCACCATGCTTTTTGCCTTCTGAATCAGATTTCCGCTTTCAAAATCTGCGCCCCGGGCCATCTGGGCTTTCATAATTTTATCTGTTTCCTCTACCAGAATCGGAATAAAACGCAGGGCAATGGACATCATCATGGAAACCTCATGTACAGGAATTCCCACCTTGTTCAGAAATCCAAGACTCTTTTCCAGCCCGTCTGTCAGCTGATTGGGGGTTGTTGTCAATGTCATAATAGAGGAACCAATAACCAGATAAATCAGCCGTAATGCCATAAAGCCGGCCATTCTCAGTCCCTCCCAGGTCAGCTTCAGAAACCCTATCTGAAACAGCACTGTACCCGGTGTGAGAAACAGATTAAAGCTGACGCTGATCAGCAGCAGCACAACAATGGTTTTCAGTCCCCGTACAATAAATTTAAAAGGAACTCTGGATAAATGAATGGCGCCAAACAGAAACACTGTGGCAATTCCATATCCGATCAGACTGTCTGCCAGAAACAGGGATACAATAAATACCAGGGTTCCAAACAGCTTGGTTCTGGGGTCCAGGCGGTGTATCACCGAATCCACCGGATAATATTGTCCTAAGGTAATGTCTCGTATCATACTTGTTCGCTCAACTTTCTCCCGTTTCGGGCTTTGTCCGGACTGTTTAAAAGCTCCAGAATTGCCTCTTTCGCTTCTTCTACCGTAGTAATGTCATCGGCAACGGGAACTCCATGATCTCTCAGGCTGTGTACAATATACGTAATCTGCGGTGCAGCCAGCCCAATCTGTTCCAGTTCCCGGTAATGGCGAAATACCTCCTTGGGCGGTGCGTCAAACACCTTTTCCCCGTGGTTCATAACCATAATCCGGTCTGCATACCGGGCTACATCCTCCATGCTGTGAGACACCAGAATAATGGTCATCTTTTTCTCTCTGTGAAGAGCCGCAATCTCATCCAGAATTTCATCCCGTCCCTTGGGATCCAGTCCTGCCGTCGGCTCATCTAAAATCAAAACCTCCGGCTTCATTGCCAGAACTCCGGCAATAGCCACTCTCCGCTTCTGACCGCCGGAAAGTTCAAAGGGCGACTGCGTCCAGAACCGCTCCTCCAGCCCTACCTGCTGCAAAGCCTCTCTTGCCCGCTGCTCAATCTCTTCCTTTTCCAGTCCCTGGTTTCTCGGACCAAAGCACACATCAGAAAATACATCAACCTCAAACAGCTGATGCTCCGGATACTGGAATACCAGTCCGACTTTGCTGCGCAGCTTTTTCATATCATAGCCATCCTGGTAAATATTTTCTCCATTATAATAAAGCGCCCCGCTGCTGGCCCGCAGAAGTCCGTTTAAATGCTGGATCAGCGTAGACTTTCCTGAGCCGGTGTGGCCAATCAGTCCGATAAACTGACCGTCTTCAATCTCAAAATTCACATCCTTCAGGGCGTACTGCTCATAAACAGTTCCTTCCCCATACAGAAAATTCAAATGCTCTGCCCGGATTGCCATGTTATTCTTCCTCCAACTTCACCTGTTCGGGATACTTTTCCTGAAACAGAGGAAGCAGCTCTCTCATCAGCTCCTCCATTGTCAGAATCCCTGCAGAAAGCTTCACTCCTGCCTCTTTCAGTTCCCATGCCAGCTCTGTTACCTGGGGCACATCCAGCCGGTATTCCTTCAGCTCCTTTACCCTGGAAAAAATCTCCCTGGGTGTTCCGTCCATCACCAGCCGTCCGTCATCCATCACGATAATTCTGTCTGCATCAATGGCCTCTTCCATATAATGAGTAATCAGAAGCACCGTAATTCCTTCCTTCTGATTCAGCTCGTGCAGGGTGGCAATAACTTCCTTTCGTCCATTGGGATCCAGCATAGCCGTCGGCTCGTCCAGAATAATACACTGGGGACGCATAGCCATGACTCCCGCTATGGCTACCCTCTGTTTCTGACCTCCGGAAAGCTTGTTTGGAGATTTCAGCCGGTAAGCGGTCATTCCCACTGCTTCCAGGCTTTCATCTACTCGTTTCCAGATTTCATCCGTAGGAACGCCCAGATTCTCCGGTCCGAAGCCTACATCCTCCTCTACAATATTTCCGATAATCTGGTTGTCCGGATTCTGAAATACCATTCCTGCCGTTTTTCTGATATCCCAGATATGGCTGTCATCTCTGGTATCCATACCGGAAATCCATACGGTTCCCTCTGTTGGCAGAAGAATTCCGTTAACCTGCTTTGCAAAGGTTGATTTGCCCGAGCCGTTATGGCCCAGAATTGCAACAAAATCTCCCTGCTGTATATCCAGGGTCAGCTGATCAATCGCGCGGCTGACCTCCTCCTCATGATCCTCCTCATCTCTGCGGATATAATCATATATTAATTTAGAAGCTTTGATAATCCCCATACCGGATCCTTTCTGTACCGTCCTCATGTTTTCCGTTTTTCGCCTTGCGGCTTCTAAACTGTTACCAATTTTACGCTATCTCAGATTAACAGTCAAGAGCTGTTGCGCAAACTCTTATGCTGTAGTACAATACAGCTATGTATCCTGACACCGAAAACAGGCTTTGAGGTATAAGGTTCCCGTATTTTTTACAGGAGAATTCTGCCCTGCCGTACCGGCTCTGTCCGGTATGGCTTTTTTTCTCTGTATGTTTTCCAGCATAAGAAAGGAGACTCTATGGAAAAGCTATCTTCCCCAAACCAGGAACACCGGATTGCCATGGTGGGCATTGTGGTGGAAAATCCGGAATCTGTAGAAACGCTGAATGACATTCTCCATGACTACCGGCAGTATATTATCGGACGCATGGGAATCCCCTACCGGGAAAAAGAGATCAGCATTATCAGCATTGCCCTGGACGCTCCCCAGAATGTTATATCCGCCCTTTCCGGAAAGGTAGGCAAATTAAAGGGCGTCAGCTCTAAAACCATTTACTCCGGGGTAAAGTCATGAGCAGAGATTCCCTTCTTGAGCTTGCCCGGACCCTGGCCCGGGAGCACGATTTACCCGACGCGGATCTGAAACGTCTTTTATCCCGGAGAAATGAAGAGGTTTCTGCTTATCTGAAGGAGCAGGCAGCTCTTCAGTGCAGAACCTTTTACAAAGGACAGGTTTTTATCCGCGGTCTGATTGAAATCAGCAGCTTCTGCAAAAACGACTGCTATTACTGCGGAATCCGCTGCAGCAACAAAAAAGCACAGCGGTACCGGCTGACTCAGGAAGAGATTCTGGAATGCTGCCGTCATGGGTATGCTCTGGGATTTCGCACCTTTGTTCTCCAGGGCGGAGAAGACCCCTGGTTTCATGACGGGCGCATGACAGCAATCACCGCTGCCATCCGTCAGGAATTTCCGGACTGCGCCATTACTCTCTCTCTGGGAGAACGAAGCCGCGAAAGCTATCAGAGACTTTTTGACGCAGGAGCTGACCGCTACCTTCTCCGCCATGAGACCGCGTCTCCGGAGCATTATCACCTGCTTCACCCGGATTCCATGAGCTTTTCCAACCGGATGGAATGTCTGAAAAATCTCCGCTCCATCGGATATCAGACCGGATGCGGATTTATGGTGGGATCACCGGGACAGACTGTGGATCATCTGACTGCAGACCTGAGATTTATCAAAACCTTCCGGCCTCACATGGTCGGAATCGGTCCCTTTCTCTCTCACAGGGATACCCCTTTTGCCCGGGAGTCAAACGGAAGCACTGAGCTGACACTGTTTCTTCTCTCTGTTATCCGGCTGCTTCTTCCCCGGGTACTGCTGCCAGCCACGACAGCTCTGGGCACCGCCCAAAAAGATGGACGGGAAGCGGGAATCTGCTGCGGCGCCAATGTTATTATGCCCAACCTTTCCCCGGCCTCTGTACGGGAAAAATACCAGCTTTACGACAATAAGCTCTGCACCGGCAAAGAAGCGGCTGAATCCATCAGCCTGCTGAAGGAATCTATGGAATCCATCGGCTTTTCTATTTCAGCAGACCGGGGAGACAGTCTGATTGATCAGGCACACCCAACAAAATAAACACTGACGGGGAAGAAGCTCTGACCCGAAAGAAAGGAAAAATTATGTATTCATACAATCCCAAATCAAAGAAAGCAGAAGAATTTATCAATCACCAGGAAATTTTAGACACTCTGTCTTATGCGGAAGAAAACAAGGATAACCTTCCTCTGATTGACAGCATTATTGAAAAAGCCCGGCTCTGCAAGGGGCTGACTCACCGGGAGGCGTCTGTTCTCCTGGCCTGTGACAACCAGGAAAAAATCAACGAAATCTATGATCTGGCAGAGGAATTGAAAAAGAAATTCTATGGAAACCGGATTGTCATTTTTGCGCCGCTTTATCTGTCCAACTACTGTGTCAACGGCTGCACCTACTGTCCCTATCATCTGAAAAACAAACACATTGCCCGGAAAAAGCTGACCCAGGAGGAGGTTGCCGCAGAGGTTATTGCACTTCAGGATATGGGCCACAAACGTCTTGCCATTGAATCCGGAGAAGATCCGGTCAACAATCCCATTGATTATATTCTGGAATGCATTCAGACGATCTATTCCATCAAGCATAAAAACGGAGCCATCCGCCGCGTCAATGTCAATATTGCCGCCACTACCGTGGAAAATTACAGAAAGCTGAAGGAAGCCGGAATCGGAACCTACATTCTTTTCCAGGAAACCTATCATAAGGAAAGCTATGAGAAGCTTCATCCCACAGGACCCAAGCACGATTACTGCTATCACACAGAGGCTATGGATCGGGCTATGGAGGGAGGAATTGATGATGTGGGACTGGGCGTTCTTTTCGGCCTGGAACTGTATAAGTATGAATTTGCCGGTCTTTTGATGCACGCAGAGCATCTGGAGGCTGTCCACGGTGTAGGACCTCATACCATCAGCGTTCCCCGGATTAAACACGCTGACGACATCGATCCCTCTGCCTTTGATAATGGCATTGATGACGAAATCTTTGCAAAAATCTGCGCTCTGATCCGTGTATCTGTTCCTTACACCGGCATGATCATTTCCACCAGAGAAAGCCAGAGTGTGCGGGAAAAGGTAATCCGTCTTGGCGTATCCCAGATCAGCGGAGGCTCCCGGACTTCTGTCGGCGGCTATACCGAGGAGGAACGCCCCACCGACACGGAACAGTTTGACGTATCGGATCAGCGCACTCTCGACGAGGTGGTAAAATGGCTCATGGAAATGAATTACATTCCGTCCTTCTGTACAGCCTGCTATCGTGAGGGCCGCACAGGAGACCGCTTTATGAGCCTTTGCAAGAGCGGCCAGATTCAAAACTGCTGTCATCCCAATGCCCTGATGACTCTGAAGGAATATCTGATGGATTATGCATCGGAAGAAACAAGAAAAATCGGAGAAGCACTGATTCAGGCAGAGCTTCAAAATATTCCAAAAGAAAATGTGCGGAATATCTGCCGGGATCATCTGGAAAAAATCGAACAGGGCATCCGGGATTTCCGGTTCTGATTGGAAAGAGAGGACGAGATATGGGATTAAACGACACCCCTTACGGAGAACGGATTCACATTGGTTTTTTTGGCAGACGAAATGCCGGAAAGTCCAGTCTTGTAAATGCAGTAACCGGACAACAGATGTCTGTTGTATCCAGTGTACGCGGCACAACTACGGATCCGGTATACAAATCCATGGAGCTTCTGCCTCTTGGTCCTGTTGTCGTAATGGATACTCCGGGCTTTGATGACGAGGGAAGCCTGGGCAGTCTCCGTGTCCGGCGCACAAAGCAGATTCTCAACCGCTCCGACTGTGCCGTTCTTGTAATTGATGCAGCGGAGGGGCCAACCGCCTGGGAGGAAGAGCTGATTCGTCTGTTTCAGGAAAAACAGCTTCCCTATCTGATCGCCTTCAATAAAAGCGATCTGCTGAATCCGGAAAAAGAAATCAAGGAAATGCCTGATCAAACAGACATTTCCCGGGCTCTCCGGACAGATGCTCCGGTGCTTTATGTCAGCGCAGAAACCGGCTTTCATATCCATGAACTGAAAGAGCAGATTGCCGCGCTTCTGCCTTCTGAAAGCTTCCATAAACCGCTTGTGTCTGATCTGATTTCTCCCGGAGATTTGATCCTTCTGGTGATTCCCATTGATAAAGCCGCTCCCAGGGGACGTCTGATCCTTCCCCAGCAGCAGGTTCTGCGGGATATTCTTGATTCCGGTTCCATGGCTCTGGCAGTCCGCGACACAGAGCTTGCCATGACTCTGGAAAAGCTTCAGAGCCAGGCCGGAATCTGTCCCTCTCTTGTTATCACAGACAGCCAGGTTTTCGGACCGGTCAGCAGGATCCTTCCGGAAACCATTCCGCTCACCTCGTTTTCGATTCTCATGGCCCGATATAAGGGATTTCTGGAAACAGCTGTCCGTGGAGTCGAAGCCATTGAAATGCTCCGGGACGGAGATCCAATTCTGATTTCCGAAGGCTGCACCCACCACCGCCAGTGCGGAGATATTGGAACTGTAAAGCTTCCCGCTCTCCTGTCCAGGCATACGGGAAAAACCTTTTCCATTCATACCAGCTCCGGCCGTGACTTTCCGGAGGATCTGTCTCCTTACCGGCTGATTCTCCACTGCGGAGGCTGTATGCTGGGTACAAAAGAAATGCTGTACCGTCAGAAATGCGCAGAGGACGCCGGTGTTCCCTTTACCAACTACGGGATTGCAATTGCCTACCTGACCGGGATTCTAAACAGAAGTCTGGAACCTCTTTTTTCCAGACAAAAGTAACGCTGACAGACCAGACCGGTTTCTTCCATATCTATTGAGGAAACTGCAGGCGCACATTTTTGCAAAGCGCTTTTATTTCACAGGAAGGAATTTTCTGTAAAACAACAGATGCGGCAGAATCGCTTATCCTGCCGCATCTGTTTATGTTATCCTTTATCCTTTTTCTCTGGTGAAACGCGTTTTCTTCTATATGAAGTTCTAGCGAATCCATACTCCGTTCTCATTAACATAGAAAGTATCAATCCAGGTATTCACTGCCTTCTGTCCGCCTCCCGGATAGAAGTAATACCAGTTGCCTTCTACCTGATACCATCCCTCTGCCATAGAGCCGTCACTGGTAAACCAGTAGGTCTTTCCATCTACAGTAGCCCAGCGGTCTCTCAGCATACATCCTAAAAATGCATCCTGAGTCGGATTCATATAGTACCAGCGATGATTCCACAGAACCCATCCAATCACCATATCTCCGTTTTCTGTTAAGTAATAAGTCTGATTGTTGCGGTTCTGCCAGCCGGTCAGCATCCGTCCGTCATTATCAAACAGATACCATTTTCCTGCTACCTGCGCCCAGCCGTTCTTGTGGTAAGAACCGTCAGGATAATAGTAATACCAGGTATTTCCGGAGCGCTGCCAGCCGACCTTTGCACCGGAGCCAGGACCGGTTCCGGAACCACCGCCGTTGTTCTGTCCGCTTCCGTCTGAAACATCCTCTTTTGCCAGATAGATCTCATCAGATTCTACCCACTCGCTGCTTTCTCCATAGTCTTCCTGCTTACCGCTTTTGGCAATACAGCGCACCCGGAAGGTATAAGTGCCTTCTCTTGTCATATAGGGATAGAAATTATAGCTGTGTGAGGTGGTTTCTGCTGTGTGAATCTTGCTGGATCCTCGTTTTAAAACAACCTCATATTTTCCGGTTCCGCCTTCCTCAGGCTCTTCCCAGCGGGCTGTGCCGCGGCTGTTGTCCTTCCAGTAGGCATCCTCCGGCGGAGCAAAGGTTCCCTCAATCGCCCTTACTCTCAGCTTCACAATCAGGTTGCCGTCCTTTTTTGAGGCGCTGATAAAATTGCCATAGCGAACACTGACATTGCTGGAGCGGTAAGTACCTTTGAACTGGTACTCGTCTCCCCCGTCATCCCGGGGCGTCAGAGTTACTTTCATCTCCGGCGTATCGCCTACTCCCATCGTCTTCGATGTGGATGTGGTCCACTCCGCATCTGTGATATCATACTTTCTGGAGGAATTTGTGACTAATATTTCACCCTCTGAGGCATGTTCGCTGGTTCCTGCATTGCTCCACCCGATTCCAGGTAATGTACTTCCGGCTTCAAGCTCTGAATCAATCCGGATTGTCACACTGGAGATCGTCCGCTCAGCCGCCAGAGATGTAATCATCCCTGCAGGTGTGAGAGCCGCTGCCAGCAACAGCGCCCATACATGTCTGCTTTTTCTCTTCATAAATCTTCCCTCACTTTTCTATCTTACTGTATAAATGCAATACAGTTAATATTGTTTCTAATTTTATTATAAGTGTCATCAGTTGTAACGTCAACTTACGATATTCTTACCTTATTGAAAGAAAAAAAGCTGTTATTGAAAAACAATTCCCCGCATCCCCCTGTAAGATCAAAAAAAGAGCTGATGCATCAGCATCAGCCCTTGTAATTTTATTATACCAGCTCTAACAGAACTTCCATAGCGCCGTCGCCCTTACGCTGACCGATCTTAACGATACGGGTATATCCACCGTTACGGGAAACGTACTTCGGAGCAATCTCATCAAAGAGCTTTGCCGGAAGATCTACGGACTTGGTGTTTTTCTTTCTGCCAGCAGCAGTTGCCGGAACCTCTGTTACATCGTACAGAACCTTCAGCATCTGACGTCTAGCATGCAGTCTGGAAGGATTATCCTTCTTGATTTCCTTCTGAACTTCATCATAAACGGTAACTTTCTTGCCGTTTACAACTTCTTTGACTCTCTTGCCGTCTTTGTCCTTGCGGGCAACCTTAGCGGTAACGGTAACAGTCTCAAAGTTATCTTTCTCTTTAACAGCCATTGCAATCAGACCTTCAGCAACTTTGCGGATCTCTTTTGCTCTTGCCTCAGTGGTCTTAATGCTTCCATGATACAGCAGTGCAGTTACCTGGCTGCGGATCATTGCTTTTCTCTGGCTGGAAGTTCTTCCAAGCTTTCTATAACCTGCCATTTTATTTTCCTCCTGATAGTCGGGAGTGCAGTGCCGTGCCCTTTGGTCTTACCGGACCGCATCACCATAATATTTCCTGTACCCGGTTCCTGCATCATCGGACTTACGGAAACAGGCACCTTTTATTTTACTCTTCGCTGGGATTCAGCTGTAATCCAAGCTCTTTCAACTTGGCGAGAACCTCTTCAAGAGACTTCCGGCCAAGGTTTCTCACCTTCATCATATCCTCCGGAGTTCTGTTGCACAGCTCCTCCACAGTATTGATTCCAGCTCTCTTTAAGCAATTGTAGGAACGAACGGAAAGCTCAAGCTCATCGATGTTCATCTCAAGCACTTTCTCTTTCTCATTGTCTTCCTTCTCTACCATGATCTCTGCAGTCTTGGCATTCTCAGACAGATCAATGAACAGATTCAGATGCTCGCTTAACACCTTTGCAGCCAGGCTGACTGCCTCATCGGGAGCCAGGGTTCCGTTGGTGTAAACGTCCAGGGTCAGCTTATCGTAATCGGTAACCTGTCCCACACGGGTATTCTCAATCGCCATATTAACACGCTCTACCGGAGTGTAAATGGAGTCAATCGCAATTACGCCGATAGGCAGCTCTTCGTTTTTATTTTTATCAGCGCTTACATATCCGCGGCCCTTGGTGATGGTCAGCTCCATATAGAACTTGCTGTCTGTGCCGCCGCTTAAGGTAGCAATCACCTGATCCGGATTCATGATTTCGATGTCCGGGTCAGCCTGGATATCAGCAGCAGTAATCACGCCTTCACCTTCAAACTCGATGTAAGCAGTTTTTACTTCGTTGCTGTCGCTGTTGTTCTTAATAGATAAGCTCTTGATGTTCATGATAATCTCAGTTACATCCTCTTTTACTCCGGGGATAGAACTGAACTCATGCAAAACGCCGTCGATTTTCACCTGACTGATAGCTGCACCGGGTAAAGATGAAAGCATAATTCTCCGAAGAGAATTGCCTAATGTGGTGCCGTAGCCTCTCTCAAGCGGTTCAACTACAAACTTGCCATATTTCTTATCATCTGAAATTTCAACAATCTCAATGTTTGGTTTTTCAAAATCGAACACGACTATAGCCCCTCCTTTTGGGTTTTCTATCGAGGGTTATTTCGCACTCCATAGATGTTCTCCGGGAACCCCGGAGAACAGTCTGCATATAAAATGTCTCAGCAGCTCTGCTGCCTGCATATTTTTATTATTTGGAGTACAACTCGACGATAAGCATTTCGTTTACCGGAACATCAATCTCATCTCTGGTGGGCAGTTCTTTAACAACGCCCTTTAAGTTCTCCTGGTCAACATCCAGCCAAGCCGGAATCAGACGACCGGAGGTTACTTCCAGAACATCTTTATATCTCTGAGCAGATTTTGCTTTCTCTTTTACTTCGATTACATCACCGACTTTTACCAGGTAGGACGGAATGTTTACGCATTTGCCGTTTACCAGGATGTGCTTGTGATCAACGATCTGTCTGGTCTCGCGACGAGTACGGCCAAATCCCATACGGAAGATAACGTTGTCCAGTCTTCTCTCCAGCAGAATCATCATGTTCTCACCAGTCTGGCCTTCCATCTTCTCAGCCTTGGTGTAGTAGTTGCGGAACGGTTTCTCCAGAACGCCATAGATGAATTTTGCTTTCTGCTTTTCACGCAGCTGAAGGCCATACTCGCTGATTTTTCTGTTTGCTCTCTTTAATTCTCTGTTTGACTTTTTATCAATTCCTAAATAGATCGGATCTAATCCAAGAGATCTGCATCTTTTAAGAACAGGAACTCTATCTACTGCCACTTTTAGTACCTCCTATCAGACTCTTCTACGTTTTGGCGGGCGACATCCGTTATGCGGAACGGGAGTTACGTCCTTAATGCTAGTTACTTCGATACCGCATGCAGAAAGTGCACGGATTGCTGCTTCACGGCCTGAACCAGGACCTTTAACCATAACGTCTACAGATTTTAAACCATGTACTAAAGCTGCTTTAGCAGCAGTCTCTGCAGCCATCTGTGCTGCATATGGAGTAGATTTCCTTGAACCTCTGAATCCCAGACCACCAGCGCTTGCCCAAGACAGTGCGTTACCCTGCGCGTCAGTTAAGGTAACGATTGTATTGTTAAAAGAAGACTGGATATGTGCCTGTCCGCGTTCAACGTTTTTCTTTACACGCTTTTTTGTCACTTTTTTACTAGTGGACACCTTTTTAGCCATTTTAAACTAACCTACTTTCTTCTTACTTGAATCCTGTTTCCTGTTTTTAAAACATGCAACCTGATTCGTACTACACGTTACTTTCTGTTCCCTGTACACTTGTCCAGAGAACTGCATCTCTCTAAATTGTACGATGCTTATTATTTCTTCTTGTTTGCAACAGTCTTACGGGGACCTTTGCGGGTTCTTGCATTGGTTTTGGTCTTCTGACCACGAACCGGCAGACCTTTTCTGTGACGGATACCACGATAGCAGCCGATCTCCTGCAGTCTCTTGATGTTCATAGCGATCTCACGACGTAAGTCACCCTCAACCATCTGAGAATCAGCAATGATTGCTGCCAGCTTCTTAACTTCGTCATCGGTCAGATCCTTGACACGAGTGTCCGGATTCACGCCTGCCTCAGCAAGAATGCGGTTTGAACTTGTTCTACCGATACCGTAGATATAAGTCAGACCGATCTCAACACGTTTTTCTCTTGGTAAATCAACACCTGCGATACGAGCCATGTGTGTCGTACACCTCCTATTACTTTTTGTTTGTTAACCTTGTCTCTGCTTGTGCTTAGGATTTTCACAGATTACTCTGATACTGCCTTTGCGTTTGATGATTTTGCACTTTTCGCAAATCGGTTTTACTGATGATCTCACCTTCACGGCAATTCTCCTTTCCTCTAAGCCGCCCTGCTTTCTGAAACCATGTCGTTCCACAGGCCGGGGCGTTTCCAGTTGCATACATCCGGCGAGCCGGACATATTGGTTTATCCGGGCGCAATTTTAGACAAACTTCACCCGGCATCTCAACAAAGTCGCCATAATAGTATAACATTATGTTTTCTATTATGCAAGTACTTTTTTGCAAAAAAATTCATAAAAAAACCGGATTTTTCCGGTCTTTTTCTTATTTATCTCTCCAGATAATCCGGCCCTTGGTCAGATCATAGGGGGATAATTCGATGGTTACCTTGTCGCCCGGCAGAATACGGATATAATTCATCCGCAACTTTCCGCTGATATGGGCCAGAACCTGATGACCATTTTCCAGTTCAACCTGAAACATGGCGTTGGGGAGCTTCTCTACAACAGTTCCTTCAATTTCAATTACGTCTGCTTTTGACATGGGTTCTACCTCCTATTTGCAGTAATGGCTTTGATTGCTTCATCCGTCAGAGAAGAGCCGGATAAAACCGGCGTTTTCTCTGACTGGATATGCTTCTTGTTTTTCCGTCCGGGACTGGCTGCAGTCATCTTCTCTCCGTCTGCGACTGCAGCATAGTCCCCCCGGTCGTCTATTATGATATAGTATCGATCCCTGTCATTTCCTGCAAGGGACCGGCAAAGACAGCCTGGCTTCAGTTTCACGCTTGCACCGCCTTTATTACAGAGAAAGAATCTCCGGTTCGCCCTCTGTGATCAAAATTGTATTCTCATAATGGGCTGACAAAGAACCGTCATCAGTCACTACTGTCCAGTCATCATCCATCCACACAACATCCGGACGACCTGCATTGATCATCGGTTCAATGGCAAGAGTCATACCGGGCATCAGACGGATTCCCCTGCGCTTCTGTGCAAAGTTGGGAATCTCCGGCTCCTCGTGAAGATGATCTCCAATCCCATGTCCCACCAAATCTCTTACCACTCCATAGCCAAAGCTTTCTGCATAAGCCTGAATGGCAGATGAGATATCATTGAGATGATTGCCTGCTTTTGCAAACTTGATTCCTTCAAAAAAGCTTTCGCGGGTAACCTGAATCAGTTTTTCCGCCTCCGGTGTAATTTTTCCGATTGCATGAGTACGGGCTGCATCGGAATGATAGCCGTGATAAATCACGCCTGCATCCAGGCTGACAATATCACCTTCCCGGATAATCCGGTGCTTGCTGGGAATCCCGTGTACAACCTCGTCATTAACTGAAACGCAGATAGACGCAGGATAACCGTTGTAATTTTTGAAAGAAGGGATGCACCCATGGCTGCGAATCAGCTTTTCTCCCAGCCGATCAATGTCCATGGTACTCATTCCCGGACGAAGAGCCTTTCCCAGCTCCTCATGTACGCTTGCCAGAATTTTTCCAGCCTGACGCATCAATTCAATTTCTCTTGCAGATTTAATGGTTACTGACATAATTACGCCCCCAGGACATCGGTGATGTCTTTAAAAACTTCATTTAAATTCTTTGTTCCGTCTACCGTATGCAGGATTCCTTCATTTTTGTAATACTCAATCAGCGGCTGTGTCTGCTGATGGTACACTGTCAGACGCTTCTGAACCGTTTCCGGCTTATCGTCATCTCTCAGAACCAGCTTTTCGCCGCAGGCATCACAAATGCCCTCCTGCTTTGTGGGATTGTAGACAATATGGTAGGTTGCTCCGCATGCAAGGCAGGCTCTGCGTCCGGACATTCTGGTTACAATCGCCTCATCCGGTACATTTACATCAATGGCATAATCCATTTTTTCTCCACGGGCTTTCAAAGCCTCTGTCAGACTTTCTGCCTGAGGAATTGTTCTGGGGAAGCCATCAAGCACATAACCGCCCTCACTGTCTGCCTGGCTGATGCGGTCGAGCAGCATTCCAATCGTCACATCATCCGGAACCAGCTGTCCCTGATCCATATAGGATTTGGCTTTCATTCCCAGCTCTGTTCCGCCTTTAATATTGGCACGGAAAATATCTCCTGTGGAAATATGAGGAATTCCGTATTTCTCCGCAATTTTCTTGGCCTGGGTGCCTTTTCCTGCTCCGGGCGCACCCAACATGATGATCTTCATATTGTCACATCCTCCTTTTCTCCATACATATAAAAAAGAAGCTCGCCTGCGAGCTTCTCCGCCTGCGGCAGGTCGCTTCTGCGACAAAGTTCCCTTCCGACGCATGGCGCTCCTCGCGGAGCGTTTCCTGTTTCATCGGAAATCATTTCCTATGAAACAAGAAAGCCGCTGCCCATAATGTGCAGCAGCTCTCTGTATTAATCGTTCAAAAAGCCTTTGTAGTTTCGAACTATCATCTGAGATTCAATGGACTTAATCGTTTCCAGAATAACACTGACAATAATGATCAGTGAAGTTCCCATAAACGAAAGCTGACTTACAGAAAACAGTCCGGAAATCATAATCGGGATGACGCTGATAATAATCAGACCGACAGCACCGATAAATACCAGGTAATTCAGAATCTTGTTCAGATAATCAGAAGTTGGCTTTCCAGGACGGATACCCGGGATAAAACCGCCGGACTTCTTCATATTGTTTGCCACTTCCAGAGGGTTGAAGGTGATAGATGTATAGAAATATGCAAAAAGCACAATCAGTACAAGGTAAATCACCAGACCCACAGAGTACCAGGGCATATCAGGACGGAACCAGGATGAAGAGTTTAACATCATCAGGATCTTGCCGCCGATAGTGGTATAATCCGGCTGGAAAAACTGTGCAATCACAACCGGGAAGGACATAATGGAAGATGCAAAAATTACCGGAATAACGCCTGCGGTATTCACCTTCAGCGGAATGTGGGAGGACTGACCGCCCACAAGCTTTCTGCCTACCATTTTTTTGGAATACTGAACGGGAATTCTCCGCTCACCATCCTGAAGAACTACAACGAATGCAAACATAGCACATACAAATGCCAGAATAAGAATGGCAATGGTTACGGTTGCACCGATGTTTTTCCCTCTTAAAAATACGCTGTAAATTGTGTTTACATCTGCAGGAAGAGAGGAAATAATGTTGAAAAGCAGTACAATGGAGATACCATTGCCTACGCCTTTCTCCGTAATACGCTCACCAATCCACATCAGGAACGCACTGCCGGCAGTCATTGTGGCTACCGCAATCAGAATGCTCCATACATCGTAGCTGAGCAGAAGTCCTCTTCCACCGAAACCAATCGCCATAGCGGTGGATTCGATCAAAGCAAGACCAACAGTCAGATAACGGGTGTACTCGGCAATCTTCTTTCTTCCATCCTCACCGTCACGCTGCATCTCTTCCAGTTTCGGAATAGCGATAGTCAGCAGCTGCATGATAATGGAAGATGTAATATACGGGGTAATGCTCAATGCGAATACAGACAGAGAGGTAAAGGAACCACCCGTCATGGCATTGAAAAAGCCAAATGCATCGTTGGACTGGTTTGCGAAGAAGTTCGCAAAGAAGTCCGTTTTTACTCCAGGAATCGGCAGTTCAGAACCAAAGCGGATTACCACCAGCATCATGAAGGTGAAGATCAGCTTTTGTCTGATCTCCTTTACCTTCCATGCATTACGGAGTGTCTTTAACATATTAGATCACCTCGCAGGTTCCACCTAAAGCTTCAATTTTTGCCTTTGCACCCTCGCTGAATGCATCAACTTTTACGGTCAGCTTTTTGGTTAATTCACCATTACCCAGGAGTTTCACACCGTCTCTCGGATTCTTTACGATTCCGCACTCCATCAGGGACTCAACAGTTACAACTGCATCGTTCTCGAAGCACTCCAGAGCGCTTACGTTAATGCCAACGATGGTCTTGGTGTTGCGGTTCTTGAATCCTCTCTTCGGGAGACGTCTGTATAAGGGCATCTGACCGCCTTCAAATCCCGGTCTGGTAGCTCCAGAACGTGCCTTCTGACCTTTGTGGCCCTTACCGGCAGTCTTTCCGTTGCCTGAACCATGACCGCGTCCTCTTCTGAAATTATCGCTGTGCTTGGAACCAACAGCAGGCTGTAAATTGGATAAATCCATTGCGTTGCACCTCCTTACGTCTATATTAGATCTCTTCTACTTTCACTAAATGTCTTACGTGCCAAATCATGCCTCTGACAGCTTCATTATCCGGAAGCTCAACAGTCTTGTTCAGTTTCCGTAAGCCCAGAGCCTCAACAGTTGCTCTCTGCTTCGGGATAGCACCGATAGGAGATTTGACTAACGTTACTTTTAACTTCTCTGCCATTTCATTGTCCTCCTTAGCCTAAAATCTCTTCAACAGATTTGCCGCGAAGTCTTGCAAACTCTTCCGGAGTCTTCAGCTCAGTCAGACCGCTCAGTACAGCAAGTACTACGTTGGTCTTGTTGTTGGAACCCAGAGATTTTGCACGGATGTTCTTGATACCTGCCAGCTCCAGTACGGAACGAGCCGGGCCGCCTGCGATGATACCGGTACCTTCCGGAGCTCTCTTCAGAAGTACGGAAGAGCTGCCGAACTTACCAATGTGGTCGTGGGGAATGCTCTTGTTCTCGTCAACCGGAATCTCTACCAGATTCTTCATAGCTGCTTCTTTTCCTTTGCGGATTGCTTCCGGAACCTCACCAGCCTTACCAAGACCTGCACCAACATGGCCGTTGCCGTCGCCTACTACTACCAGAGCAGAGAATCTCATGGTACGGCCGCCTTTTACAGTTTTGGATACACGCTTGATTGCTACTACGTTGTCATTTAATTCAAACTGACTTGGGTCAATAATTGTACGCTTCATGCCGATCTCCTCTCTACTAGAATTTCAGACCAGCCTCACGGGCTGCATCTGCAAGTGCCTGAACTTTACCCTGGTAAATGAAACCGCCGCGGTCGAATACAACCTCTTCAATTCCCTTTTCCAGTGCTCTCTTAGCAATGAGAGTTCCAACATAAGCTGCTGCGTCGGTATCGTTGGTGTGCTCCAGCTCTGCCTTTACAGCTTTTTCTACAGTAGATGCTGCTACCAGAGTATTGCCGACTGAATCGTCAATAATCTGAGCATACATATGATTATTACTTCTGAACACAGCCAGACGCGGTCTCTCTGCAGTACCTGCAAAGCGGTTACGCATTCTCTCGTGTTTCTTCACGCGAACTTCGCTTCTTGATTTCTTGCTAACCATTTCTGCATCCTCCTTAATTATTTCTTACCAGTCTTACCAACTTTACGTCTGATAGTCTCATCAGCATACTTAATACCTTTGCCCTTATACGGCTCAGGTCTTCTCTTGTCTCTGATTTCAGCAGCGTACTGGCCAACTTTTTCTTTATCGATACCTTTAACCGTGATCTTATTCTGACCTTCCAGAACGGTCTCCAGACCTTCCGGATCTTCCATCTCTACCGGATGGGAATAGCCCAGGTTAAGGGTTAATTTCTTGCCCTGCTTAGAAGCTCTGTAACCTACACCGTTGATCTCCAGAACTTTCTCATAGCCGTTGGTTACACCAACTACCATGTTGTTGATCAGAGTTCTGGTCAGACCGTGCAGAGATTTCATTCTCTTTAAATCATTGGGTCTGGTTACAACAATATGTCCATCTTCTTCCTTGATGTCCATTTCTACCGGCAGCTCTCTCTCCAGAGTGCCCTTCGGACCTTTTACAGTCACTTTATTATTCTCAGCAATCGTTACAGTTACGCCTGCGGGGATTGCGATTGGCATTCTTCCAATACGTGACATGCCTGTTACCTCCTACTTAAATTTTCGGAAAGCGCTGTGCGCGCTTTCTGTTTTCAGTTCTATTTAGATACTTTTGTAATGTAAAATTACCAAACGAAAGCCAGAACCTCTCCGCCTACGCCCAGTCTGCGTGCTTCCTTATCGGTAATAACGCCATGGTTGGTGGACAGGATAGCGATTCCCAGACCGCCCAGAACCTTCGGCAGGTTCTCCTTGTTTGCGTATACACGCAGACCCGGCTTGGAAATTTTCTTGATGCCGCTGATGATCTTCTCGTTCTTGTCAGCGCCATACTTTAAGGTGATGCGGATGTTGTTGAACGCACCGTTCTCAACGATATCATATTTCTCTACGTAACCCTCTTTTACCAGGATGTCGGCGATAGCCAGCTTCATCTTGGAAGACGGTACGTCTACAGTATCATGTTTCGCAGTATTTGCATTACGGATTCTTGTAAGCATATCTGCAATCGGATCACTCATTGTCATGATAGAATTCCTCCTGTATTTATGTTGGTTGGTTTCCACTCTGGACCTCTTACCCGCTCAACCAAGCTCGACTTTCGCCTTTCGGCTCAGTCTCGCTAAGTTTCGGGATGGGCCTGGCATTAAGCTCAACTTCTGCCTGACGGCTTGTTTTCGCTTATGCTGCCTTCGGCCTACCAGCTTGCTTTCTTCACACCAGGGATCTGTCCCTTGTATGCTAATTCTCTGAAGCAGATACGGCAGATACCGTATTTTCTTAAATATGCATGCGGACGTCCGCAGATTCTGCAACGGTTATATTCTCTGGTGGAGAATTTAGCCGGACGCTGCTGCTTAATCTTCATAGAAGTCTTTGCCATGGATCTTTCCTCCTGTTATTTTGCAAACGGCATGTTAAATAATGTTAACAGTTCACGAGCCTCTTCGTCAGTCTTAGCAGTGGTAACGAAGATAATGTCCATACCTCTTACCTTGTCAACCTTATCGTACTCGATCTCCGGGAAAATCAGCTGCTCTTTGATACCCAGAGCGTAGTTTCCTCTGCCATCAAATGCGTTGGGGTTTACGCCGCGGAAGTCACGTACACGGGGCAGAGCCAGGTTAATCAGGCGATCTGCGAACTCGTACATCTTCTCACCACGCAGGGTAACCTTACATCCGATAGCCATGCCTTCTCTGATTTTGAAGTTTGCAACGGATTTCTTTGCCTTGGTGGTAACGGCTTTCTGTCCGGTAATCAGCTCCAAATCTCTAACTGCAGAGTCCAGAACCTTAGCGTTTTCTTTTGCTTCACCAACGCCCATGTTGATAACGATCTTATCAAGCTTCGGGACTTCCATGATGTTTTTATATCCAAATTTTTTGATCAGAGCGTCTACCATTTCGTTCTGATACTGTTCTTTTAATCTAGCCAACTCTCGTTCCTCCTCCCTGCAATTAGTCAATTACTTTGCCGGTAGCCTTAGCTACGCGAACCTTCTTGCCGTCTTTTACTTCAAAGCCAACACGGGTTGCTTTGCCGTCAACCATCAGCATTACATTGGAGATGTCCATAGCAGCTTCCTGATGGATAATGCCGCCCTGGGGATTACCAGCACTGGGTTTGGAGTGCTTTGTAACCATGTTGCAGCCCTCAACGGTAACCTTGCCGTCTTTTACGTGAAGGACTTTACCGGTTTTATCTTTATCTTTTCCTGTGATAACCTTTACCAGGTCGTCTTTCTTAATTTTCTGCACAGTCGGCACCTCCTTACAGTACTTCCGGAGCCAGAGATACGATCTTCATGAACTGCTTCTCACGAAGCTCTCTTGCTACCGGCCCAAAAATACGAGTTCCTCTTGGGTTCTTGTCATCTTTGATAATTACTGCTGCGTTCTCATCGAATTTGATATAGGAACCGTTACTGCGGCGAGCGCCTTTCACGGAACGTACGACAACGGCCTTAACTACGTCGCCTTTTTTTACAACACCGCCTGGTGTTGCATCTTTAACGGAAGCGACGATAATGTCACCGATATTAGCATATCTTCTTGTAGATCCGCCCATAACACGAATGCAAAGAAGCTCCTTCGCACCTGTATTATCAGCAACCTTTAATCTGGATTCCTGCTGAATCATGCCGAATACTCCTTTCTGATTAAACTATCTTGCCTTCTCGATAATCTCAACAAGTCTCCATCTCTTGTCCTTGGATAAAGGTCTTGTCTCCATCACTTTAACAGTATCACCGATTCCGCACTGATTCTCCTCATCATGCGCCTTTAATTTATATGTCCTCTTAACGATCTTGCCGTATAAAGGATGCTTTACGTGGTCCTCGATAGCAACAACGATTGTCTTGTCCATCTTATCGCTTACTACCTTGCCAGTACGTGTTTTTCTTAAATTTCTTTCCACGGTAGAGATTCTCCTTTCGATTATTCTCTCTATGCCTCAAAATGCAGATTAAGCTAACTTGGACTTCTCTGTAATAACAGTCTGAATCCTGGCGATGTTCCTGCGAACTTCCTTAATTCTGCTTGTATTATCTAACTGGTTGGTTGCATTCTGGAATCTTAAGTTGAAAAGTTCCTTCTTAGCAGCTACTAATTCTTCATTTAATTCTGCAGCTGATTTTGCCTTTAAATCTTCTACAAACTTATTAATTTTCACTGTTATCACCGCCTTCTAAATCTGCCTTAGAAGCAATTTTGCACTTGCATGGAAGTTTGTGCATTGCAAGACGTAATGCTTCTCTCGCTGTTTCCTCTGGTACTCCCGCGATCTCAAATAATACGCGGCCTGGCTTTACTACTGCTACCCAGTATTCAAGAGCGCCCTTACCGGAACCCATTCGAGTCTCAGCCGGCTTCGCAGTTACTGGCTTATCTGGGAAAATCTTGATCCAAACCTTACCGCCACGCTTGATGTAACGTGTCATGGCAATACGGGCTGCCTCAATCTGGTTGCTTCTAATCCAACATGGCTCTGTAGCGACTAAACCGAACTCACCGTAGCAAATTACATTTCCTCTTGTAGCTTTTCCTCTCATGGAGCCACGGAACTGTTTACGACGCTTAACTCTCTTAGGCATTAACATTATTTATCGCTCCCTTCCTTGTTTCCTTTAGTAGGAAGAACTTCGCCCTTGTAGATCCATACCTTAACGCCAATCTTGCCGTAGGTTGTATCTGCTTCTGCGAAACCATAGTCAATATCTGCTCTTAATGTCTGAAGCGGGATTGTGCCCTCGCTGTAGAACTCTGTACGGGCCATATCTGCTCCGCCAAGACGTCCTGCAACGGCTGCCTTGATACCCTTAACTCCAGCCTTCATGCTTCTGCCCATAGCGGACTTCATAGCACGACGGAAGGAAACACGATTCTCAAGCTGCTGTGCGATGTTCTCTGCAACAAGCTGAGCGTCTCTGTCTGGTCTCTTGATTTCCTTGATGTCGATAAATACCTTCTTGTCAGTAAGCTTCTGAACCTCAGCCTTTACCTTCTCAATCTCGGAACCGCCGCGGCCGATTACAACGCCTGGCTTAGCTGTGTAGATAATGATCTTTACTCTATCAGATGCGCGCTCGATTTCAATCTTGGAAACGCCGGCGCTGTATAATTTCTTCTTAAGGTATGTTCTGATCTTGTGATCCTCAACCAGATTGTCAGCAAAATCAGCTTCAGCATACCATCTGGAGTCCCAGTCTTTAATAACACCGACTCTTAAGCCGTGTGGATTAACTTTCTGTCCCATATTTGCCTCCTTAATTATCTCTCGTCAAGCACTACAGTGATGTGGCTCATTCTCTTCTCGATTCTGTAAGCTCTTCCCTGTGCTCTCGGTTTAACTCTCTTCATTGTCGGTCCCTTGTTAGCGTAGCACTCTGCTACATACAGGTTCTCAACATTCATCTGGTTGTTATTCTCAGCGTTTGCGATTGCTGACTCTAACAGTTTCTTTATTAAAGTAGAAGCATATCTGGGATTGTAAGTTACAATACCAAGTGCTGTCTGCACGTCCTTGCCTCTGATGGCATCTAATACGAAGCATGCTTTCTGAACGGATACTCTAGCGTAAGATAACTTTGCGGATGGTCTTGTATCCTTGTTAGCATTTCTTTCTCTCTTAATCTGGGATCTATGTCCTCTAGCCATTTGTAAAACCTCCTTTCAAAGCTTAAGTCTATCGACGGGACTTCTTCTCGTCCTTGCCGTGGCCTCTGTAAGTTCTTGTAGCAACGAACTCGCCGAGCTTGTGTCCTACCATATCCTCTGTTACGTATACCGGAACATGTTTTCTTCCGTCATGAACTGCGATTGTGTGTCCTACCATCTGTGGGAAGATAGTGGAACGGCGGGACCAGGTCTTAATAACCTGCTTCTGGCCTGCTGCGTTCATAGCGTCGACTTTCTTTAAAAGATGCGCGTCTGCAAATGGTCCTTTTTTAAGTGAACGAGCCATTTAATTACCTCCTATCGAACGATTACTTGTTAGCGTTTCGTCTTCTTACGATTAACTTGTTGGACTGTTTGTGTTTCTTTCTTGTCTTAAGACCAAGAGCTGGCTTGCCCCAAGGTGTGCATGGACCTGGACGACCGATACCAGTCTTACCCTCACCACCACCGTGCGGATGGTCATTCGGGTTCATAACGGAACCGCGGACTGTAGGTCTGATACCCATGTGACGCTTTCTACCAGCCTTACCAATGTTAATCAGGTTGTGATCTCCGTTTCCTACAACGCCGATAGTAGCGCGGCAGATAATCGGAACCATTCTCATCTCACCGGAAGGTAATCTTAATGTGGCGTACTTGCCCTCTTTAGCCATTAACTGAGCGGAGTTACCAGCGGAACGAACCAGCTGTCCACCCTTTCCTGGATAGAGCTCGATGTTGTGAATCTGAGCACCAACCGGAATCTCGGAAAGCGGTAAGCAGTTTCCTACCTTCGCCTCAGCGTCCGGACCGGACATAACCTTTGTTCCAACTGTCAGTCCCTGTGGTGCCAGGATGTATGCCTTCTCGCCGTCTGCGTAGCAGATTAAAGCGATGTTTGCTGTTCTGTTCGGATCGTACTCGATACCGATAACGGTTGCCGGGATACCATCCTTCTTATTTCTCTTGAAATCGATGATTCTGTATTTTCTTCTGGAGCCGCCTCCGCGGTGTCTCACAGTGATTTTACCCTGATTGTTACGGCCAGCGTTCTTCTTTAAAGATACTACTAAGGATTTCTCTGGTGTTGTCTTTGTGATCTCGGAGAAATCAGAGCCGGTCATATGTCTTCTGGAAGGTGTATATGGGCCATATGTTTTAATTCCCATGACTTAAACTCCTTTCTGATGCCGGATATAGTGTTCATCCGGTTGCTGACGGAGGCTACAACGCCTCCTGGTGTGTTCTCTATAAAGCGACATAGTGTTCGCCGCTTCTTCTAATTAAAGTCCTGCGAAGATCTCAATCTCCTTGCTGTCCTCTGTCAGCTTTACGATTGCCTTCTTTGTCTTTGCAGTCTTTCCGAATACCATGCCTCTTCTCTTTGTCTTTCCGTCAAGGTTCATGGTGCTTACAGCTGCTACCTTTGTTCCTGGGAACATTTTCTCAACAGCCTCTTTAATCATGGTCTTGTTTGCCTCTGTGTGAACTAAGAAAGTGTATTTCTTCTCGCTCATAGCGTTCATGCTCTTCTCAGTTACAACTGGCTTGAGGATTACATCATAGTACTGAATATTTGCCATTATGCGTACACCTCCTCGATAGAAGCTACAGCAGCCTTAGTTGCTACTACTGTGTTGTATTTCAGAATGTCATATACGTTGATTGTGTTTACGAAAGCTGTCTTAACTGTAGGAATGTTTCTTGCAGATAATGCAGCGTTCTCGTCAGCGCCTACTACCAGGGCCTTCTCAACCTTTAAGTTCTTCATAACCTCAGCAAATTTCTTTGTCTTGATCTCTGCGAAGTTTAACTCGTCAACTACGATGAACTTGTTCTCGTTTACTCTGCTTGTAAGAGCGGATTTGAGAGCCAGTCTCTTCTCCTTCTTGTTTAAGCGGATTGTGTAATCGCGTGGTGTCGGAGCGAATACTACGCCGCCGCCTGTCCACTGCGGAGCTCTTGTTGAACCCTGTCTTGCGTGGCCTGTTCCCTTCTGTCTCCACGGTTTTCTTCCTCCGCCGGAAACTTCGGAACGTGTCTTAGCCTTCTGTGTTCCCTGACGCTTGTTGGCTAACTGAGCTACAACAGCAAGGTGAACCAGGTGCTCGTTCACTTCTACGCCGAATACAGCATCGTTTAACTCTAATGTGCCAACTTCGTTGCCTTCAATATTGTAAACAGATACGTTTGCCATCTGTATGTTCCTCCTTTCCTATTAAGCCTTACTTACGAGCTTTAACAGTCTCTTTAATTGTTACTAAGGATTTCTTTGGTCCTGGTACAGCGCCCTTAACAAGGATCAGGCTGTTCTCAGCATCTACTCTTACGATTTCCAGGTTCTGGATTGTAACCTTAACGTTACCCATATGTCCTGGCATGCCTTTGCCCTTAAATACGCGTCCTGGTGTTGTAGCGGAACCATTGGAACCCTGGTGACGATGGAACTTGGAACCGTGAGCCATAGGTCCTCTGTGCTGACCGTGTCTCTTGATGGCGCCCTGGAATCCTTTACCCTTGGAAACAGCAGTTGCGTCAATCTTGTCGCCTGCTGCGAAGATGTCTGCCTTAATCTCGTCCTTTACGGAATACTCGGAAGCATTCTCGAAACGGAACTCTCTGACATATCTCTTGTAGGAAACTCCTGCCTTGTCGAAGTGTCCCTTAACCGGCTTTGTCACAAGCTTCTCTCTCTTGTCAACATAACCAACCTGTACTGCATCGTAACCGTCGTTCTCTACTGTCTTAACCTGTGTAACTACACATGGTCCAGCCTGAAGAACTGTTACTGGAGTTAAAACTCCGTCTTCGTTGAAAATCTGAGTCATTCCAACTTTTGTAGCTAAAATCGCTTTCTTCATTTTTTGACCTCCTGTCTTTTTCTACAGCGGAACGCGGGATTTTCCGCGTTCATCCTAGAACAGTCCAGAAATCTATCTAAACCCTTCAGGATAACTGACAAATCTTATTTGTTTTTCATCTTGATGTTGATGTAAACGCCAGCCGGCATTTCCAGTCTGGATAAAGCATCCACTGTCTTCTGGCTTGGTGTGATGATGTCGATGAGTCTCTTGTGAGTTCTCTGCTCAAACTGCTCTCTGGAATCTTTGTACTTATGAACAGCTCTTAAGATTGTTACAACCTCTTTCTTAGTTGGTAACGGCACCGGTCCGCTCACCTTTGATCCGTTCTTCTTTACAGTCTCAATGATTTTTGCTGCAGACTGGTCAACCAGCTGATGATCATAAGCTTTAAGTGTGATTCTCATTACTTGACTTGCCATAAAAAAAGTCGCCTCCTTTTCGTACTATTAAGCACGACAAGCGGTGACTGTACACATACCCGTGTGTGTCCTCGCAGTCCACACACCAAATCCGTCATTTGTCTTCAGGATACTCTATTCTTGTACAGTGACTTGTCGCCAGTTTCCTAACTTGACATTCGCTCCGCGGAATAACCTGCTTATCATAAGCAGCAACCTCTCGTTTCATCGCTATCATGCCACAGCTTCGTTATAATAACACAGCTTTCTGGGAAATGCAAGTGTTTTTTTAAGAAAAAATCTATATTTTTCAAGAAAAAACAGGAGTTTCTTCTTCCGGTGGGTAATTACACCTTTTATATAGAAGAAACTCCTGTTTATCCACAAGAATATATTTCCATGCAGAAATTTTATCTCAGTCGAGAAGACTCCCAGCTTTTTTAATTAATCCTCCCAATACGTCGGTTCCACCGGGGTTCTAGCCTCGTCGCTGCCATCGTCGCTTGTGCCGTCCACCTCTGTGACAACACCCGCAGAGCTTGTCTTAAACTTTGTGCCGTTCGCATCCTTCACGGTGCTGGATTTCACTACCTTGCCGCTCGTCGTTACCAGATAGTTTTTGTCATTGACTTCAATGACTTCATACTTGGTACCGCTGTCTGCCTTCTGAAGCTTACCCATGTAGTACAGGAATCCATCCTCCACACCTGAGTAGCCGCGTCCAGCCTTGTTGCCGCTGTCAGCGAAATAGAACTGTCCGGTCGTTCCGTCGCCCTCTACTACATTTCCCTTGCCTTTTACGACTGAGCTGGTCGCCTTGTCCGCGCCGAAGAAATAGCAGGCATACTGACCGCTCGTTCCTACCTCCAGACGTCTCAGACCATAGACCGGGTTGCCCTTCTCATTAAATAAGTAGGTAATATTGTTGATGCGGACCAGGTTGCTCGTCGAAGCGTCAGAAATCTTCGGACCCACCTTCGGCTCGCCGTTGCTTGAAAAATAATACCACTGTACATCGCTGCCGAGATCCAGATTGTAATCATCATCCTCCGGCGGAGTCGTGGAGAGCCAGCCAGTCTGTACCTGACCGTTGCTCTGATAATAACGGTAATTTGCAAATCCAGAGGAATTTCCCATATCGACCCAGCCGGTCTGCATCGCTCCGTTTTCGTCGAAGCAGTAGTAGGTTCCGTCAATCTTATACTGTTTATATTTGGCACCGCCTAAAGAAGGCACATATTTCTTTCCTGAACTCTGAAAGTAGTACCAATGATGATCCTCATCGTCGTCGCCGGGTTTCACTTCATCATCGTCCTTTTTGGTATCATCCGGATCTTCCAGATATGCCCAGCCGATCTGCATGACACCATCTGCATTCGTGTAGTAGGTGTCATCATCCACCCAGCCGGTCTGCATCGCTCCATCACCGTCGAAGTAATAGTACTTGCCGCCGATCTTGGACCAGCCGTCGGATACCATCTTTCCGCTGGTGGAGAAATAGTACCAGACCGTCGTAGCGGAAGTCTCGTTCCATGCCGGATTGCGCTTCGGCAATTTCAGCCACTTGTCAGTCGCCATGATGCCGGTACTCTCGACAAAGTATTCGTCGTCCACCCAGCAGTTCGACGCGATGTTGCCCTGGGAATCGAGATAGCGCCAGAGATTGTCTGCGCCCTTCTTCCAGGTATTCGTCACCTTATTGCCATTGTTGTCCACATATATCCAGCTGTTTCCAGACTGCTGCCAGCCTTCTGCCGCGTAAGATGTCAGGGTCGCCGCCCCTATCATCAGCGCTGCGGAAAGGACGCAGACTGCCAGTTTCTGTTTCTTCATATACAAGCCCTCCCAGTTCACGATTGATAACGTCTATTCTCCCACCTGCTGCGCATTCGCACACTTCCCGTCGTGTGGAGACCGCATCAGATGCTTATAACGCCTTGTTTTGTTCCAGATACGTGCAATCTATCATTTACCTAATATACATTTTAACAGGAGATGTAGGAATCTTCAAGGAGATTTATCTTTCAATTTATTTACTTTTTTGGCAGGAAGCCGTTCAAAAGGTTTGACACGCCAATCAATGACCGATATAATTAGGTATGCATTTCAACTGAACCGTTTTCCGGTCAGACAGACTGCGTTTTGGTTAGAAATGGCTTATGGATAACACCGATTATAAAGGCGGCAGATACCCTTTTCCGGGGTTTGCGCCTCATTTTTTTGAAAGGATAAAATTTTATGTGGATTGCAGATGGATGGAACGATTATGAAGTGATTGACTGCTCCGAAGGAGAGAAACTGGAGCGGTGGGGCGACTATCTTCTGGTTCGCCCGGACCCGCAGGTTATCTGGAACACCCCCAAGACACACCGCGGCTGGAAAAAGATGAACGGACACTACCACAGAAGCTCCAAGGGCGGCGGCGAATGGGAATTTTTCGACCTGCCGGAGCAGTGGTCGATCCATTACAAAGAACTGACCTTTAACTTAAAACCGTTCAGCTTCAAGCACACAGGCCTCTTCCCGGAACAAGCGGCAAACTGGGACTGGTTCGGTGACCGCATCCGCAATGCCGGACGCCCAATCAAGGTTTTAAACCTCTTTGCCTACACAGGCGGCGCTACCCTGGCGGCAGCCGCAGCCGGCGCCAGCGTGACCCATGTGGACGCCTCCAAGGGCATGGTAGCCTGGGCGAAGGAAAACTCCCGTTCCTCCGGGCTGGAAAATGCACCCATCCGCTGGATCGTCGATGACTGTGTGAAATTTGTTGAGCGTGAGATCCGCCGCGGCAACCATTACGACGGAATCATCATGGACCCGCCGTCCTACGGCCGCGGACCGAAAGGCGAGATCTGGAAGATCGAAACTTCGATTTACCCGTTCGTGCAGCTCTGCACGAAACTGTTATCGGACAACCCGCTCTTCTTCCTCATCAACTCCTACACCACCGGGCTGGCGCCGTCCGTCCTGACCTATATGCTCTCAACCGAAGTTGCCTCCACCCACGGCGGCACAGTGAAATCGGACGAGCTGGGACTTCCGGTTACCCGCACCGGACTGGTATTACCATGCGGTGCATCCGGACGCTGGGAATCTGGTAAATAACACTGGTATTCGGATGACATAGACACCCCATTTTTAAGTTTGATTCCTATTCATTCCAATCCCGGATATCTAACAGCCCCGGGACCAGTTCCCGCGCACTCGTCTCTAATATAATTCGCCCCTTCTCGGCATTTGCACCAGACGGATCTCCTCCTATTCCAATCGGCGATCCGTCTTTTGTTTTCCAGTCCTCCGACACCCAGCCGATCGAAACCGGACCGTATGGCTTCAGGGCGCGGGTCTTCTCAAACGCCGTCGGCTCTCCCGCTTCCGAAAGTTCCAGCTTCACAAGACTCTCATCGACCGCCATTACCATCGATGTCTCCATCTCTCCACCGTGGAAATCCCAGATATTCCCCTTTGAAATCGTTGCTTTTACATCCGGATGACCAAATGCCCCCGATGAAAGGATAAACGGTGCAATCCCCAGCTCACTCCGAAGTTCCCGGCTTAAAACCTGCGCAATCGGTGCATTCCCACCATGGCATACCAAAAAAGCCAGCTTCTTAAAACCGTGATGCGCCAGGCTGACGCATATATCATATAAGAGATGATAGTAAGTGTCCGGCCGGACTGTGACCGAACCGCAGAAATTCTTATGCTCTGTACTTAAGCCCACCGGAATCACCGGAAACAGCAGCATCGGGAAGTCTTCTTCCCCCTCTGCCTCCAGTGCCTTTTTGATCTCCTGACTCATCGCCTCCGCGATAATATCATCCGTTCCCAGTGGTGCCTGATTGCCGTGCTGTTCCAGAGCCCCGAGCGGAATCAGGACAATCGTGTTCTCACGGTCCACCTGCTCCATTTCCCATCTTGTCAAATCTCTATAGTTACGTATCATAGTATCTCCTCCTCTTATAAAAACAGATATGTCTTTGCACGTTCCATCAAACAAAAAAGGATTGTCCGGGATTCTTCCCCCAGGCAGCTTTCCCAGCGGTTTCCCGACAATCCTTTCTATGAAATGGTTCTGCCGTTTCACAGCAAACAGCCAAATCCGTCAAACCATTCCTCTTATTTCATTTTATACTGCTTTCGGCACAATCTTCGCCGCACGCAGGCGTACAAACAAAAGCTGTCCAACGATATAGTTGAGTCCCACTTTCAATACGTTGAATGGGATCGTCGCCAGGATGATAAATCCATTCAGGTCTTTGATCGCCGGGTTGACCGACGCTACCATGCGGATCACTTCATCCAGCGGCAGGCTCATCGCTTTCGCATATAACGGAAGCGTAATGTTCGCATTGATAAAGCATGCACACGCGGTGCGGATCACGATACTGAGCAGAAGTGCTTCTACAGCTGCCTTACGGTTAGCGCCCAGCTTCTGATAGAGGAACCACAGCGGCCATACGAACAGGAACGCCGCAATCAGGTTGGCCAGCTCACCGACGTACATCGTGTTAGTTCCGACAGTAATCAGCTTGATTAACAGCTTGATGACTTCTACACAGATACCGGATACCGGTCCCATCAGAAACACGGCAATCACAGACGGTACATCACTGAAATCCACCTTATAAAACGGCGGCATCATCGGAACCGAAAATTCCAATGACATCAGCACGCCAGCAACCGCTGCCAGCATCGCCGTATAAATCAATTTTTGAATACTCCATTTTCCTGTCTTCATCTTAAATCTCCTTTCGGTTTTAAAACTCATTTCTCCGAAGGAGGAGTATGAATCAAGTGCCGGACTAGCTGCATTTGTAAAACTAAAAAAATCCCGGTCGTTCGGGACCTGGGATGATAAATCACAACTTAGCCGATGTACACCAGCCTGCTTACGCTCAAGCGGTACACTCTCTGACTCCTGCCTCTTCTCTCATCCAGACTATACTGTCGGTTTCGGAATCTCACCGAATCGGCCGCCATCGCGGTTCGCGGACTATACCGCCGGTAGGGAATTTCGCCCTGCCCCGAAGAAATCATGGTAATTACTCCGTCTTCATACATATAAACATATGAATCTGTGGAGTAATTATCTCACCCGGTCATAGTATCACATACAAACGAGAATTTCAATATTTTTTTAACAATCTTTCTTTTCGTTTTTCTCATCTACGGCATCGCCGCCCCGGCATCCAGCATACCTCCGGTTACCACCTTGCCGGACAGACTCTCAAGCGGCCGCGCCGACTGCAGAATACGGTTTCTCACATCCATAAGCGACAGGGACGCATCGCAGGAGTACAGCATTGCCGCCGTTCCGGTTACCATCGGTGCCGCCATCGACGTGCCGCTCATGTAGGCATAGTCATTGCCCGTGATCGTGCTCAGGATATAATTGCCCGGCGCTGCCAGATCCACGCTTCTCACCCCGTAATTGGACGCACGGTCGAGCTGACCGTCAAAGCGCAGGTTTGCCACGGAAATGATATTGTCCAGTTCAAAGCTTGCCGGGTACATCGGCTGCTCATCGATGCTGTAGCCATTGCCGGAGGCGTCGCCGTTTCCAGCCGCCACAATAAACAGCATCCCCGAATCCTTGATCGCCTGATACAGCTCCTCGCTATATTTCATCGTGCCAAAGCTCAGATTGCAGATCGACGCGCCGTTCGCCTGCGCATACCGGATCGCCTTAACCACGTTGCTGACGGTTCCGACACCGGACGATGTTCCAAGCGTCTTGATCACCATGATCTTCACATACGCCGGATCGCAGATTCCAACCGTTCCGACTCCATTTCTCGCCGCCGCGATCGTGCCCGCCGAGTGGGTACCATGATTGTCATCCGTCCCGGTAAATACCTGGGCATTATTATCATAGAAATTCCAGCCGTAAACGTCATCGATATAACCATTTCCGTCATTGTCAATGCCATCGCCCGGAATTTCCCCCGTATTCGTCCAGATCGAACCGCTAAGCTCCGGATGAGTTATGTCAACCCCCGTATCAATCAGCGCCACAATCACCTGACGTTTTCCACTTTTCGCGTCATATTTCTTCCATGCCGGGACAATATTCATATCGATCCCTTCCAGAGAACGGACCGTTCCATCTGCTGAGAGCGCCGGGCTGCCGGTAATCGCCCCAATCGCTGCATCCACTGCCGCCGTATGGCTCGGCACCAGACGCAGTTCACCTGTATTTAAAAAAGCCCACTGATAGGAGGCATAGGAATCCGCATAGGGAACCGACTCCCGTGACGGACCCGCCGCATATGCCGGAAGCGCCACGCTCCCTGCCATCATGGCAGCACACAGGGCGGCTGCCAGCCCTCTAAAAAGTTTCTTTTTCAACTTGCTTTATCCTCTTTCAATTCCGTTCTTACAGTTCGCGCACTGCCGCAACCACAGTCTCCGCTTCCTTTGCCGGTTCTTTTCTGACATTCTGCCGTTTTACCGATTTTACCACTTTCCCGACTTTCTTGCCATCCTTTTCGGATGCCGGACCGGAAATTGGCTTAAAGCTGCGAAATACCAGAATACTCCGCGGCGGAACCATATACTGACGAAGCTCTTCCTGCGGCTCCTGCCCTGCCTCCAGGCTTTCCGGCGGACAGATTCCGTTATTGTCTGCATCGTCTGTGTTGATGCACAGAGTCCACTGCATTCCCTTCGGAAGTTTCGGAAGATCAAATTCATGCGGCTCCCAGTGCATATTGTAGGCGACAAAGAAATAGTCATCGCTGGTGCCGTCCGCTCTTCGCCCGTACTCGCCGCAGTAGAGAATGCCGAGCTGGCGGCGGAAGTTTTCAAACTCCGGGCACCATGTTTTGACGCCGTGGTAGGAAACGTCCGGGTGTCCGCAGACGAGGTAATCAATATTTTTCGGCTCCACCGGCAGATGGAACACTGGATGAGCTTTGCGGAACGCTATCATATATTTTACAAATTCGTAAATATCCCGGTTTGTCTCCAGCTGATGCCAGTTGAGCCAGGAAATCTCATTGTCCTGACAGTAAGCATTATTGTTGCCGTTCTGGGAATTGCCGAACTCATCGCCCGCTAAAAACATCGGCGTTCCCTGGCTCAGAAAGAGCAGCAAAAATGCGTTGCGGAGCTGTTTTTTCCGCATCTGCACAATCTTCTTTTTCCGCGTCGTGCCCTCGACGCCGCAGTTCCACGTATAATTATAATCGCTTCCGTCCCGGTTATTCTCCCCGTTCGCTTCGTTGTGCTTCTGCTCACAGGAAACCATATCCATCATCGTAAAGCCATTTGTCGCCGCCATATAGTTGATCACGCCATACGCGTCCGGATTCCGGCGTGTCTGGTAAATGAGACGGCCGACCTGATCCTCATCGCCCTTTAATACCCGGCGCATATCGATCAAAAATCCTTCATTGTACTCGCCCAGATGCCAGCGGCGCTCCCGCAGCTTCGGTGCCGCTGCCGTTTTTGGCACACGCACGCCATCCCAGGAAGCAGCTAATAGCTTCGTATCAGCTAACAGCGGATCTGACGCCAGCAGTTCGGCCGGCGCAAACCCGGACAGGTGCACGCCATCCACATGATACTCGTAAACCCAGAAACGAACCGCCTCCTGCGCCAGTGCCGCGCTCTCCTCGCCGGTAAAATAAAGCTCAACCAGCACTTCAATATCATTTTTATGAAATTCTTTCACCAGATCCTTAAATTCCCGCTCCGGTTCTTTCTCTTTCCCGGATGTGTACGAAGCTTTCGGCGCAAACAGGTATCCCGCCCCATAGCCCCAGTAATTGAGCCGGCCGGTCGGTGTCCCGGTCGCATACGGATTCCCGTCTGCCCCATCCTCCATCATCACTTCCTGAAATTCATTCGGCATCATTAATTCAACTGCTGTGATACCCAATTCCTTTAAATAGGGAATTTTCTCCGTCAGCGCACGGAACGTTCCCCGCTCCCCGGTGCCGGAAGAAGTATGACGGGTAAATCCGCGCACATGCAGCCGGTACAGGATCGTCTCATCATACGGATGTTTCAGCGGCTGATCCATTTCCCAGTCATACGTTTCTTCCGGGAAACGGCAGCGCACCGGACGGAGCGCCGCTTTTAAATCGCCCCAGCGCTCATGTCCTGTATAGATGCGCCCGCACGGATCCGGCAGCTCCCCCTGCTCGGTCTCGATCGTGTATTCCAGTCCCGAAAAATCATCGCCCGCAAGCTCCATCATCCAGAGATCCCCCACCCGTTCTTCCGGGGAAAATGAGATCCGGACACCCTGTTTTTTACCTGTCTCATAAATTGCCAGACGGCAGAATGTCCCCGGTGCCTCGACGCACAAGTGCATTCCCGTCTCTGTCCGCTTGATTCCCGGTGTAAAATCAGGGGTTCTTATCTTCTGTCTCACGATTTTTTCTGCTTTCACCTGTATCCCCTCCACGTTTTCATACGGCACTTTCGGTTCCAAAAGTGCCTATTTGTGTGCAGCCGCCTGCGCCTGTTACAGTCCACACATACGCAGACTGTAACAGGATTTTGCCGATGCTTCGCATTCCAAATCGGCAAAATCTGCCACCCCCACGTTTTCATACGGCACTTTCGGTTCCAAAAGTGCCTATTTGTGAGCAGCCGCCTGCGCTTCTATTTTCTCCGCCAGATCGTTCAGATACATCCAGCGGTCCATCTTTTCTTCCAAAAGAGCTTCTTTTTCCTCTTTTTCCTTTATGATGCCGTTCAGAGCCGTATAATCGCGGGCAGAGTCCTGCATCTGCTGCTCCAGATCCGCGATTGCCTCTTCCAGCGCCGCGATATCATCCTCGATCGTCTCCCACTCTTTCTGCTCCATATAGCTGAATTTGAGCTTTTTCTCGCGCTGGCGGCCGCGGTTTTTATCCTTTGTCGTCTCCGCTGCATCTGACGTTCCCGCACCAGAAGCGCCTCCGGTCTTCTGGCCTCTGCCGCGTTCCTGACCGGATGCCGTTCCAGATGCCTCCATCTCTGCCGCTATGCGTTCCCCGCAGGCTGCCTGATAGTCGGTATAGCCGCCCTCATACTGACGGATCGCGCCGCCGCCCTCAAAGGCGAAGATCCGGCGCACTACGCGATCAAGGAAATACCGGTCATGCGATACCGTAATCACGATCCCCTGGAAATGATCCAGATAATCCTCCAGAATCGTCAGCGTGCCGATATCGAGGTCGTTGGTCGGCTCGTCGAGCAGAAGGACGTTTGGCGCGCCCATCAGGATATGGAGCAGATAGAGTCTGCGCCGCTCGCCGCCCGATAGCTTGCCGATCAGAGTGTACTGCATATGGGACGGGAACAGGAACCGTTCCAACATCTGGGATGCCGATACCAGCCCGTCCGCCGTCCGCACGTACTCTGCCACATTTTTAATGTAGTCGATCACGCGCATCGACTGATCCATATCTTCGTTTTCCTGTGAAAAATAACCCATTTTTACGGTCTGGCCGATGATCGTCTCGCCCGAATCCGGTTTCACCCAGCCGGTAATCATCTTCATCAGCGTCGATTTGCCGCTGCCGTTCGGTCCGATGATGCCGATGCGGTCATCCTTCAAGAAGATATAGGAAAAATCATCGATCAGGAGGCGGTCACCATACGCCTTATGAAGATGGTGTGCCTCGACCGTGGTCCGTCCGAGACGGCTGGAAATCGAGCTCATCTCCACATTTCCATCTACTTTCGGCGCTTCCACCGCACTCAACGCCTCGAAGCGCTGAATACGCCCTTTCTGCTTCGTGCTGCGTGCCTGTGCGCCGCGCCGGATCCACGCCAGCTCCGTCCGCAGGATATTCTGCCGTTTCTGCTCCGAGCTCACCGCCATCGCCTCGCGCTCTGCCTTTAATTCCAGATAGCCCTCATAACCGGACTGATAACTGTACAGCTTTCCCTTGTCCAGTTCGACGATGCGGTTCGTCACGTTATCAAGGAAATACCGGTCGTGCGTGATCATCAGAAGCGCGCCGCGGAATTTTTTCAGGTACTCTTCCAGCCAGTCCGCCATCGCACTGTCCAGATGGTTCGTCGGCTCGTCTAAAATCAACAGATCCGCCGTCGATAACAGCACCGCTGCGAGCGCAACGCGCTTTCTCTGTCCGCCCGAAAGTGTCTCCACTTTGGCACTATAATCGGTGATTCCAAGCTTATTCAGCATGGATTTCGCATCGCCCTCGAGATCCCAGGCGTGCTCATGCGCCATATTTTCCCGGATCACGCAGTCTAAGACGGTCCGTCCCGGTTCAAACTCCGGATTCTGAGGCAGATAACGGATATAGAGATTTCGTCCCTTTACCACCGTACCCTCATCCGGCTCTTCCAGACCGGCTACAATCTTTAGAAGAGTAGATTTTCCGGTTCCGTTGATGCCGATGAGACCAATCTTATCACCTTCACCGATGGAAAATGCCACGTCATCAAAAAGCAGCCGTTCCGTATATGATTTTTTCAGATGTTCTGCTGTCAGTAAATTCATGCCTCATCCCGATCCTTTATCTGTAATTCTACCGGGCAGTGATCCGAACCCAGTATCTCCGTATGAATCTGCGTGCCCGCCAGCCGGTCCTTCAGGCTCTTGGAAACACAGAAATAATCAATCCGCCACCCAGCATTCTTCTCGCGTGCCTTAAACCGGTACGACCACCAGGAATAAACGCCCTCTTTATCCGGGTAAAAATAGCGGTACGTGTCGATATATCCAGAGTCCAGAAGCTCCGTAAACTTGCTTCTCTCCTCATCCGTAAATCCGGCATTTTTCCGGTTCGTCTTTGGATTTTTCAGGTCAATCTCCGTGTGTGCCACATTCAGATCGCCACAGAAAATAACCGGCTTTTTCTCCTCCAGCTTCTTCAAAAACTGGCGGAAATCATCCTCCCACTGCATCCGGTACGGAAGTCTCGCCAACTCATTCTGGGAGTTCGGCGTATAGCAGGTCACCACATAATAATCCGGGTACTCCGCCGTAATGACGCGCCCTTCATGATCGTGCTTCTCAATGCCAAGACCGTAGCTCACGCTAAGCGGCTCCTCCTTCGAAAACAACGCTGTTCCCGAATACCCCTTCTTCTCCGCATAGCTCCAATACTGATAATACCCCGGAAGCTCCAGATCAATCTGCCCTTCCTGCAGCTTGCTCTCCTGAATACAGAAAATATCCGCATCCAGCTCATGGAATACATCCAGAAATCCCTTCCCCACACACGCCCGCAAGCCGTTTACGTTCCAGGAAATCATTTTTTTCATTCTATCTCTCCTTTTTATCAAATAAGGTTTTTCCGATACATAAAAAGACAGCAGGCAGGTGGCAGACGCTCCGAAACTGGTCTGTGGATGCAGAGCAGGCTTTCGCCTATCAGTTGTACGCATCTTGAACACGCTTGTCCGAATGGGGCGGACGCAAGTCCGACACAGACGAACAAGTGTAGTGAAAGCAAGCGGACAACGATAGTGCGAAGAGCCAGCGGCGCATTCACAGACCTGTTTCGGGGCGGCTGCTGCCTGCCCCACCTCTCTCATTTTTATAAATCTACGTGTAAATCCTGATGTTTAATCCCATGTTTCTCCACATATCCCGTCAGCATCAGGGTCAGCGCGCCATCGCCCGTTACGTTGCAGGCAGTACCAAAACTGTCCTGAAGCGCAAAGATCGTCAGCATCAGCGCCGTTCCGGTTGCATCGAAACCGAGGACACCGGTGATCAGTCCCAGAGACGCCATAACCGTACCGCCCGGAACACCCGGTGCACCTACGGCAAATACACCTAAAAGAACACAGAACAGAACCATCGTCATCATATCCGGGAGGGCACCGTACAAAATCTTGGATACCGTCATGACAAAGAATACCTCAGTCAGAACCGAACCGCACAGATGGATATTCGCAAACAGCGGAATACCGAAATCAACCATATCGTCACGAAGCGGCTCTGCCTTTTTGGCACAACTGAGCGCCACTGCCAGGGTCGCCGCAGAAGACATCGTACCGACTGCCGTCAGATATGCCGGACCATAATGCTTGATAACGCCTCTCGGGTCACGGCCAGAGTAAATACCAGCCAGTGTATACAGCAGCGCCATCCAGATATAGTGGCCTGCCATAACAATCAGGATAACCGAAATGAAGATCGGAGCCTGTTTTGTGATGGTTCCCTCATATGCCAGGGAACAGAACGTAAATGCGATGTAAATCGGAAGAATCGGAATGACAATCTTCTGTACTATCTCCAGAACGATCTTCTGGAACTCGTCTAAGAGTTTCGTTACCGTCACCGCCTTGGTCCAGGTCGCTGCCAGACCAATCATAACGGAAAATACCAGCGCACTCATGACGCCCATGATCGGCGGAATGTCCAATTTAAAGACAACCTCCGGCAGACTGCGCAGTCCATCGACTGCCGACTGAATCGACATATGCGGAATCAGCGTATATCCGGCTGCCATCGAAAACAGCGCCGCGCCAAGAGACGATGTATACGCCAGAATCAGCGCTACTCCAAGCAATCTGGAGGCATTCTTTCCAAGCTTCGTGATCGACGGGGCAATAAAGCCGATGACGATCAGCGGTACACAGAACGAAATAATCTGCCCAAAAATATAATTCAGCGTCACAACGAGATTCATAAAACTTTCATTTGCTATAAGACCGGCAATAATACCGATCGCTACACCCAGCGCCAGCCGAAACGGCAGGCTTTTCATCAACTTGCTCATACCCAGTTTTCCTTCCTAATACCTATCTCTTCATTCTTACTCTTCCCAAAGTTTTTTCGGATACAGACCGCCATCCTTCATCCCCTGGATCGCATCTGTCACCATCTTCTTATCTTCCTTGTAGGTCACGCCGTACCAGCGGTCCACGCTCTTTAACACGGTCACCTCGGCTTTCCCCTCTTTCAGAAGTTCATCCACCACAAACGGGAGGAAATACTCACATTTGAGTGGATTTACCGACAGGTTTTTCTCCAAAAATGGAACAAAGCGCGCCTTTAACTCCTTTAAGATGCTGGAAGTAAAGCCCCAGAGGTTCATCGATACAAGCGTATCCTCCCCCAGCTGCTCCCAGGTTGCGCCGTCATCCTCGGTATATTCCGCCTGATCGCCGTGCTTCTCGATGCGCGTTCTCTCGTGGATATCCGCCAGATGTCCATCCGCATCCACCGTACAGACGCCGCGCGCCACATGCCCGTTTTCCGTCAATGTGTTGTAGAGATGATAGGCAACCATCGCATACTGATATTTGTCATCATCACCGCAGGATGCCAGACGATCATAGATCGCCTTGAACGCCGATTTTCCATAGTAATCATCCGCGTTGATCACCGCAAACGGTCCGTCGATCACCTCGCTGCAGCAGAGAATCGCATGACCGGTTCCCCATGGTTTGACGCGTCCCTCCGGAACCTCAAATCCATCCGGAAGGCGGTCATTTTCCTGATACACATACTCCACCTGCACGTGCTTTTCCATGCGGTTTCCAATATGTTCCTTAAACTCTTTCTCAATCGATTTCTTGATAATAAATACGACCTTTTCGAATCCAGCCTCGACTGCGTCGAAGATCGAAAAATCGATGATCAGATCTCCTTCCCGATCGACCGGATCAATCTGCTTCAAGCCGCCATACCGGCTGCCCATACCAGCCGCCATGATTACCAGAACTGGCTTCTGACTCATGAAAATTGTCCTCGCTTTCTGTTTCTTATCCACAATCCTGCCCGTTTTCATTCAAAGCAGAATTGCCTGTTTCCTTTTATTTTAAACTAATTCGGGCAGACTGTAAACAGTAAAACAAAAACCCGGCTGCCGTTTTATTCCATAGAGCGGATATTCTTTTTTGTTTACATTTTTATAAATGTATTTTTTACTGTTTCTACACCAGTTAATTGTATCTTTTAGTTCTGCGCATACTTGTATGATAGATTGTTTTCACAAATATTTGATGTATGCGGGAGGTGCTTTAAATGATTGCTGCTGGTGACCGGCTCCGTGATTTACGGGAGGACAAAGGAAAAACGCAGGCGGAAATTTCCAGTCTGCTGGGTACAACTCAGCAAATCTATTCCCGCTATGAAACAAACCGGACGGATCTGCCTCTTCGGCATCTGATAAAACTGGCGGATTATTACCAAGTCAGCGCCGATTATATTCTCGGTCGAACCTCCTACCCGAAGAATCCGCCCGAAATGGCGAAACCATTTCTTAAAAATGTCACCTATGGAGAAGTCAATGGGCGTATCTCATCATTCCAGACTTCCACGAAAAAGCAGTTGATCGAATACATCAATTACCTGGTTTATCTGGAATCACGCCATAAGAAGGATTGATCGCGCTAAAAACGGGACATTGACACCATAGATGTGCAAAAGACAGCTCCAGGCATCGCTCACATGCAGCGTCTGGGGCTGTCTTTTATCTTTCAGACTTTTGTCTAAATCACTTTGATTCCAGCTCTTAGTCGTCCTCTTCCTCACTATCCGTAACAGTAAATACCTGACGTTTTCTCGCCATCTCATCGTTTGCCAGATACTCATCGTAAGTAGTAATCTTATCGATCAGCTTGCCGTTTACGATTTCCATGATACGGTTTGCGGTCGTCTCAACGATCTGGTGGTCACGGGAGGAGAATAACAGCACGCCCGGGAACTTGATCATACCGTTGTTCAGAGCGGTAATGGACTCCATATCCAGATGGTCGGTCGGCTCGTCCAGAATCAGGACATTGGAACCGGAGATCATCATCTTAGAAAGCATGCAGCGCACCTTCTCACCACCAGAAAGAACGCGGACCTTCTTCACGCCGTCCTCACCGGCAAACAGCATACGTCCTAAGAATCCGCGGACATAGGTCACATCTTTAACCGGAGAGTACTGGGTCAGCCAGTCTACGATCGTGTCGTCGTTATCGAACTCTTTCGAATTGTCCTTCGGGAAATATGCCTGACTGGTGGTCAGACCCCATTTATAGGATCCCTCATCCGGCTCCATCTCGCCGGAAAGAATCTTGAAGAGAACGGTCTTTGCCTGCTCGTTCGGTCCTACAAATGCTACCTTGTCCTCGCGTCCGAGAATGAAGGAAATATTATCAAGAACCTTCACACCATCGATAGTCTTAGACAGGTTCTCTACGCTTAATACCTCATTACCGATCTCACGTTCCGGACGGAAGTCGATATACGGGTACTTACGGCTGGACGGTTTGATCTCATCTAACTCAATCTTCTCCAGAGCACGTTTTCTGGAGGTTGCCTGCTTAGACTTGGAAGCATTGGCAGAAAATCGCTGGATGAACTCCTGCAGCTCCTTGATCTTCTCTTCCTTCTTCTTGTTGGCTTCCTTCATCTGCTTGATCATCAGCTGGCTGGACTCGTACCAGAAATCGTAGTTTCCAGCATAGAGCTGAATCTTGCCATAGTCGATATCTGCGATCTGGGTGCAGACTTTATTTAAGAAGTAACGGTCATGGGATACCACGATAACCGTATTCTCAAAGTTGATCAAGAACTCCTCGAGCCATGCGATCGCATCGAGATCCAAGTGGTTTGTCGGCTCGTCGAGAAGCAGGATGTCCGGGTTTCCGAACAGTGCCTGTGCCAGAAGAACTTTGACCTTCTGGGCACCGGTCAGATCTGCCATCTGTTTGTAGTGGAGATCCGTCTCGATTCCCAGACCATTTAAAAGGTTCGCCGCGTCAGACTCTGCCTCCCAGCCGTTCATCGTGGCGAACTCGCCCTCCAGCTCGGCAGCCTTGACGCCGTCCTCCTCGGAGAAGTCTTCCTTCATGTAGATGGCTTCCTTCTCTTTCATGATCTCGTAGAGTCTCGCATTTCCCATAATAACGGTATCAAGTACCGGATATGCGTCATATTTAAAGTGATCCTGCTGTAAGAATGAAAGTCTCTGTCCCGGTGTGATGATAACCTCACCATTAGTCGGTTCCAGCTGTCCGGACAGGATTCGTAAAAAGGTAGACTTTCCGGCACCGTTGGCACCGATGAGTCCGTAGCAGTTTCCCTCGATAAATTTAATGCTTACGTCCTCAAATAACGCCTTCTTTCCTACTCGCAGTGTTACATTGCTTGTACTAATCATGGCAATTTCCTTTCATACTGTTCAAATCGTTCATACTCCCCAGGTGCATCCTTGCCCCGGGCGGGTGCAATCCATGTATATTTTACAGGTTTTTCCCGAATTTGCAAGCATTTTACGGGTTTTTATTCCCATCCGACAAAAACCAAGTTACTGTTCACGCATACGTGCCCAGTAACGGAATTTGCCGTGGCTTCGCATTTAAATACGCCAAAAACTAAAATCTTCCGAACGTATCCACCAGCCAGGACAAATAATCTGCCCGCTCATCCGTAAACTGCCCCGGAACCAGACGCCAGCGCCAGTTTTCCCCGAGGGTTCCCGGCGTATTCATGCGCGCCCAGTTATCGAGTTTCAACACATCCTGCATCTGGAAAATGGCAACGCTCGCGACTGAACCGTATGCCGCGCGGAACACGCGGTCTACCACCTCACTCTGGTGTGCTGCACCGAGGTAATCGGCAATGTACTGAAGTTCCCACCACTGACGTTTTTCCGGTTTGAAATACCCCGCCAGCGTCTCATTGTCGTGCGTTCCACCGTAGACTACGGAGTTCGGGTCATAGCAGTGCGGCAGATGCTCGTTGAAACGGTCGCCACTGAACGCAAACTCAATGATCTTCATGCCCGGATAGCCCGTCTCTGCCAGCAGATCCTTGACCTCCTGACAGAAGACACCCAGATCCTCCGCGATGATCTTCGTCTCGCCTGCCGCCTCGTCAAGTGCGTCGGTCAGCTTTTTGCCCGGACCTTTCTCCCACTCGCCGTCTTTCGCAGTCACAGCGCCATACGGGATTGCATAATACTGCACCACGCCGATGAAATGGTCGATCCGCACCGCATCGTAGAGCTTCGCGGACGCTTTCATCCGGCTTCGCCACCAGGCGAAATCGGTTTGTTCCATTTTCTCCCAGTCGTAAAGCAGGTTGCCCCAGAGCTGTCCATCCTCTGAAAATGCATCCGGCGGCACACCCGATACCTTGAGCGGCGTCAGATTTTCCTCGTCGAGCTGGAACAGCTCCGGGTGGCTCCAGACATCCGCGCTGTCGAGCGCCACGTAAATCGGAATATCGCCGACGATCTGAAGTTCTTTTTCTTTTGCATACTGTTTTAATTTTTTCCACTGTTCAAAAAACTTAAACTGTAAGAACTTCCAGTAATTTATTTCTTCTGCCAGCTCTTCGCGGCATGCCGAAAGCGCCTCCGGACGGCGGAACCGGATGTCCTTGTCCCAGTCCATCCAGCCTTTTCCTTCATATTTACCCTTGACTGCCATGTAGAGCGCATAGTCGTCCAGCCATTCTTCATTTTCTTCCAGAAATGCCTGATATTCCACACTTTCCTTATGGTTGCTCCGCTCATACGCCTTGCGCAGAAGCGGAAAACGGTAATAATACAGCGCGTCATATTTGACCTGATCCTGCTTGTCGCACCACCAGCAGGCGTCTATCTCATCCTGGGTCAGAAGTTTCTCGTCTTTCAGCGTATCCAGATCAATAAAATACGGATTTCCCGCAAATGCAGAGTAGGACTGGTACGGGCTGTCCCCGTAGCAGGTCGGTCCCATCGGAAGCACCTGCCAGTACGTCTGGCGTCCGCGTTTTAACTGATCAATAAACTCATACGCCGCCCGTCCGAACGTACCGATTCCATACGGCGACGGCAGGCTGAAAATCGGCATCAGCACGCCTGCGCCGCGTTTTAACATTGTCTTCATCGCTTCGTTTCCTCCTATTCTGCCCGATATACTGTCTCACCGCTGCAGATGGTATAGTGAACCTTTCCATAGAGCTTCGCTCCCACAAACGGGGAGTTGGACGCCTTGGAATGGAATTTTTCTACGGTATATGGTGTCTGGTCGTCAAAAAGAACCAGATCCGCCGCGCCGCCCTCGCGGATGCGTCCCGCCTCCTTCATCCGGTACAGCTTCGCCGGATTCAGGCACATTTTCTCAAACAGAGTCAGATAATCAATGTGACCAGCTTTTACCAGCCTGGTAACCGCCAATGGCAGGGAGGTTTCCAGCCCGATGATGCCGCTCGGCGCCTCGGTCAGCGGTTTTGCCTTCTCCTCGGCGCTGTGCGGTGCATGATCCGTCGCAATCATATCAATCGTGCCGTCCTTGATTGCCTCAATCAACGCCTCGCGATCCGCGGCACTCCGCAGCGGCGGATTCATTTTCGCCAGTGTTCCGTACTCCAGAACCGCCGTCTCATCCAGTGTAAAATGATGCGGTGTCACCTCCGCCCAGACATGCGCGCCCAGCTTTTTCGCCAGGCCGACCATCTGCACCGCATTGCGGGAACTGATGTGCTGGATATCCACATCTGCGCCCGTGTGAAGCGCGATCATGCAGTCGCGCGCCACCATCGAATCCTCCGCCAGCGCCGGGGAACCACCGATTCCCAGCTGCTCGGACACCGGACCGCGGTTGATGCCGTTGTTGAAAATAAATGCCGGATCCTCCTCATGGAAGCTGAGCGGCACATTGAGGCGTTTCGCCGTCTCCATCGCCTCTTTGACCAATTTTTCGCTCATCAGCGGGATTCCGTCATCCGTAAATCCGATCGCACCCGCCTCTTTGAGGGCGTCCATATCGGTCAGTTCTTTTCCCTGAAATCCCTTCGAGACTGCCGCGCAGGTTTCCACATGGATTCCCGTTTTCGCGCCCTTTTCCAGAATATACCGGACAATCTCCGGCGTATCGGCAACCGGTTTCGTGTTTGCCATACAGACCACCGTCGTAAAGCCGCCCGCCTTCGCAGCCGCCGCGCCCGTCTCGATGTCCTCCTTGTAGGTCAGACCCGGATCGCGGAAATGCACGTGGACGTCCACCAGTCCCGGCGCGACGATCAGCCCTTCTGCGTCCAGCACCTCGGCATCTGCCGGGATGGACGGTGCGTCAGATGCCCCATCTGATTCTGCTTTTGTATCTTTTTTCACGATTTTCTGGATTTTCCCATTTTCAATCCACAAATCTGCCCTTCCGTCGAATCTGCTCTCCGGATCGATGACTCTGCCGTTTTTAATTATTTTTACCATTCTAACCCCTTTTTAACTCATATGTTAAAACGTAACTGTTCAGTACCTTCACAGTCACGCGCTGACCTACTGAACAGTTACGTCAAAACATTTTTTCAGACAAACTCAGCCCTTAACTCCTCTTCGCCGGCACGATCTCCAGCCAGTATCCATCCGGATCGTTAATAAAATAAATACCCATCGCCGGATTTTCAAAACAGATGCATCCCATTTCCTTATGTTTGGCATGTGCCGCCTCCATGTCTTCCGTCTCAAATGCCAGATGGAACTCATTGTCGCCCAGGTTGTAGGAGTCCTTCTCCCAGTCGCGCAGCCAGGTCAGCTCCAGCTGGTAGCCGGTCGTGGCGTCGCCCAGATAAACAAGGATAAAGCTTCCGTCTGCCGCCTCCTTGCGGCGTACCTCCTTAAGCCCCAGTGCTTCTTCATAAAATTTCAGTGACTTGTCCAGATCGATGACATTGAAATTGTTGTGTGCAAATGTAAATTTCATCGGATAAACTCCTCTCCTTCCTTGTGAATCTCTACAATCCGATCCCGCCAGCCTTCACTGGATGAATGTTCGATTAATTTTGGTATAATCGTATAATCTTCCCAGAAATGCATCGGGAAAATCCATTTTGTGTCCGCCTGCTCCATAAAACCGGCAGCGCCCAGATAAAACCACTGCCCCAGCCTCGGATCGACCGGGATAAATGCCAGATCCGCCGTGCGCCCGGAAAGCTTTTTCATCTCCTGTTTATAAGAAGCCGCCATATTCCGGTTCCATGCCATATCTTCGCCTTCCCACCACCAGTTATTTAAGTCACCGGCGTGATAAATCTCCTTTCCTTCGCAGGAGAGCCAGAAGGCGACGCCTTCGTCGGTGGAATGGAACGTCTCGACGATAAGGCTTTCTTCAGAAATATTCAGGCAAAATCTTTCTCCTGCCTTTACCAGCCGCATCCTGTCTTTATATCGTTTACGATATTCCTCCGGTATCTTTTTCCCAATCTCTTTTGAGAGAATATAAAAAACATTTTCCCGTTTCTCTCCCAGCTGAAAGATTACCGGAGCATAATGATCGGCATGGAAATGGCTCGCAAAGATAAAGAGGGGCTTCCCTGCCGGAAACTCCGGGAGAGTTCCCTTAAAATAATCAAACAGAATCACGGCATTTTCAAGCTCAACTGAAAACGAGCTGTGATGAATATATGTGATTTTCAAACGAATTAATTCCCTTCTATAATGAAAAAGAATGTGCCTTGGCACATTCTCGCGCCGAGCGCGGTCGCTTGTGACATGTTTCTGCTTCGCGCGAGTGCGCATCATTGGCACGTTAGTGCCTTTTTGT
>ENA-ORTP01000380-ORTP01000380.1-human-gut-metagenome-genome-assembly--contig:-NODE-380-length-56425-cov-4.952439_pt1 | contig 56425 bp, 85 predicted proteins | sample MGYA00241913_ERZ509190 | MGnify/ENA primary metagenome ERZ509190 (study PRJEB26280, sample SAMEA2338839) | human gut metagenome | biome: human gut; feature: human-associated habitat; material: faeces...
AATGGGATTATGAGCCAAAAGTATTGAGATTCTTTACTGGAACATTTAAAACTATCAACCCTGAATTAATAAAAGGATATTAAAACTATATTCAAATAAGTAATGTAAAATAAAAGATTAGTCCAAAGGAAAAACTGAAATATGTATTTCTGATGGACTTTTTTTATTTTGTTAGAGTTTTTTCAAAAAATTTAAAAAGTTATTGTATTATGTTGGAAAAAGGGATAAAATAAAAAGGAAAATCAATATATTATGGAGGATTTCATCATGAATTCTGAACAAACTGCGGAAGACAATTTAAAATTGCTGCAAAAAGGAAGCGGAAAGCTATATATGCTTTGCTTGGGAGTAGGGATATTGACAGGTCTCATTGTTTCTATTTATAGATGGGGACTGGGATATGCTAATCACATAAGAGAGAGTATTTTCAGTCATGAAGATATGTCAAGTCCTATGTTTCTTGTTATGGTATGGATAGGATTTATCATAGTGGGATTGCTTGTGGATCTCATTGCGAAAAAATATCCAAAAACATCTGGAAGCGGTATACCACAAGTAAAAGGTATAATTTTGAGACAACTTGATTATGTAAAATGGTTTCAGGAATTAATTGCCAAATTTATTGGAGGACTATTTGGAATAGGATGCGGACTTTCTTTAGGAAGAGAAGGACCATCTGTACAACTAGGTTCTTATATAGGATATGGAGCTACTAAAATTTTCAAAAGAGATTCTGTTGAAAAAAAATATCTTGTAACAAGCGGAGCAAGTGCAGGATTGGCAGGAGCTTTTGGAGCACCTCTGGCAGGGGTTATGTTCAGCTTGGAAGAGCTGCATAAATTTATATCTTCAAAGCTTTTAATATGTACTTTCCTAGCAAGTATTGCTTCTGATTTTGTTGGAAGAAGAATGTTTGGTATGGAGACTGCTTTTAATTTGGTTGTAAATTATCCTAAAAATTTAAATCCATATTTTCAATTTGGATTATTCATTTTATTTGGTATAATTATTGCATGTTTTGGAAAAATATTTACAATGACTTTGATAAAAATTCAAGATATATATAAGGGAGCAAAATTACCAAGATGGGCAAAAGTTTCTTTTGTTATGACAACTTCATTTATTTTGTGTTTCATTTTACCAGAAGTAACAGGTGGAGGACATGAATTGGTAGAAGAGATGGCAGGAGGAAATAGAACTATACAACTGCTTATAATTATATTTGTTGTAAAATTACTATTTACAGCTTTATCATATGCAACAGGATTTGCAGGAGGAATATTTTTACCAATGCTGGTATTAGGAGCTATCTTAGGGAAAATATATGGAATGGTACTAATGAATATATTAGGAGTTGGACCAGAGTATATCCCACATTATATGGTATTAGGAATGGCTGGATATTTTGTGGCAGTAGTAAGAGCACCTATTACTGGGGCAGTACTTATATTAGAAATGACAGGAAATTTTGATCATTTGCTTGCACTTGTAACTGTTTCTGTGGTAGCATATTATATAACAGATTTAATGGGATTGGAACCAATCTATGAAATTCTTTATGAGAGAATGGCAAAAGATACTCCAGATGAAAAATTGGAAGACAGCAAAAAAACTATTATAGGCGTTCCAGTTACTGGTGAATCAGAGTTGGATGGAAAGAGAATATGTGAGATAAAATGGGCAGAAGATGTTCTTGTAGTAGCTATAATAAGAAATGAACGCGAAATAATTCCAAAAGGAAATACAAAGATAGAAGCAGGGGATAGATTAACAATACTTCTTCCAGAGAAAAAAGTTCATATTATGAAAGAGACTTTATATAAATTAGGAACTTGCAGTTAATAATCTTTACATAAAATATCTTATAGGGGGAATAAATATGGAATTTAAAGTGGAGCATCCACATTTTGTGGAAAATGAAATAACTTGGGAAATCTCAGGATTAAAAAGTACACTTAAGTATAAGGGAAATCCAGTTAAATTAAAATGGGGAAAAACAAAACTGCTGGATGACTATGGAATAGAAAGGGAAGTTAAAATATCAGATAATTTTTTTAATTCTCCAATGATAGTTATTGATAAAACTGAAAAAATAAAAGTGATGGAAAATTATTCTAAAATAGCTTATTTCTTTATAATTCCTTCTTTTTTATTTTTAATAAAAGGGGGAGCTTTAGGAGCTGTATTTGCAGTGGCTAATATTTATTTTGTAAGAAATACTTTCCTTACAGATAAACCAATGGGAACAAAAATAGGATTGAGCCTTCTTTCTACTGTTGGAGGAATATTGCTTTTATTTGCAATAGCTATAATACTTACAATATTAATCAGAGGATTTTAATTAACATATTATAAATATAAAGTGATTTAAAAGAGGGAAGAAAGGAAGGGTAGAATGCTTGACTTTAGGATTTATACATTTTTAGAATTATGTAAAACATTGAGTTATACTAAAACTGCTGAAAATCTTCATATGACACAGCCAGCTGTGACTCAGCATATAAAATTTTTAGAGGAATTTTATAAAAATAAATTATTTCTATATTCAGGAAGAACTTTATCATTAACAGAATATGGAAAATTATTATACAGATATTTGGTTGCAATGAATTCTGATTCTGAAAAAATAAAAGAAAAAATATTGAACCTATCTTCAAATATTCATGCTCTGAATTTTGGAGCAACTCTTACAATCGGAGAATATTTAATTCCAAGAGTATTAAAAAAACTTTCTTCTGATTATCCTGAAATAAATGTTTCTATTTCAGTGAAAGATACAAAGCTGCTTCTTGAAAAATTAGAAAATGGAGATATTGACTTTCTTTTAGTGGAAGGGTTTTTTGAAAAAACTAAATATGATTCTTTTCTTTTTTCTAAAGAAGAATTTGTTGCTGTATGCTCAAATAAAAGCAGATTCGCTCAAGGAGAATTTACATTTGAGGAACTTCTGGGAGAAAGAATAATAGTCAGGGAAAAAGGGTCAGGAAGCAGAGATATTTTTGAAAAGATACTTTATGATAATAATTTATCTGTTAATGATTTCAATAAAAAATATGAAATAGAAAATATAAAAGTAATAAAAGAGATGGTAAAAGAAGAGAGAGGAATAACTTTTATATACAAAACAGCAGTTGAAAAGGAAGTTGATAATAAAGAACTTGCAATTATAAATTTAAAAAACTTCCATGCAGAAAGAGAATTTAATTTTGTCTTTTTAAAAGACAGTATTCACAAAGAAGAATATAAAAACTGGTTTGAATTTATGAAAAAATGCTGAAAGTAATTACTTTCAGCATTTTCTTTATATTAGAAATTCATATATCCCTATTCCACAGATTCCAGATGCAAGCATAACACAAATTGGATTTACTTTAAATTTTCTAAGAGCTACAACAGCACAAAGAAAAATTGCTACTGAAATATAATTTAGGTGATTTTCTTTTAGATTTATTCTATCACCAAAGAAAGCAATAAGAGCAATTGTAGTCCCAGCAGAAGCTATAAGACCTACAACAGCTGGACGTAAACCTCTCAATATACCTTTAATGACTTTAAGATCTCCATATTTAAAATAAAGGAATGTGAATATCATAACTACAATAAAAGAAGGAGTAATACAACCAAGAGTAGCAACTAAGGCTCCTTTTATTCCTGCTATTTGTATTCCTACAAATGTAGCGCAATTTAAAGACACAGACCCTGGAGTCATTTCAGCAATAGTTATAATATCTGTAAATTCTTTTAGTGTAAGCCATTGATGAAGATCAACCACTTGTGATTTAATAAGAGGCATTGCTGCATATCCTCCACCTATGCTAAATAATCCTATTTTGAAAAAGCTTATAAATAAATTTAAATATATCATAAATTATCACCTCTTTTTAAATGTTTTGAGACTTGAATTTGTATCCACTAGAGATTGCTCCAATGGCTCCACAAACAAGAACTATAAATATAATATTGATTTCAAAGAAATATACTGCAATAAATACAACGATTGTCATTAAACTAAAAATTAATTCTTTTCTTTTGACTACATCTTTAGCCAGAGAGAATGTAACATCAAAGATGATTGCTGCAATGGCAGCCTGCATACCTTTCATTAGAGCATTTACAGTTACATTATCTTTAAAAGAGATGTAGAAGAATGATACTATTGACAATGTAATAAGTGGTGGAAGTGCTGTAGCTGTTATAGAGATCAATGCACCTGGAATACCTGCCAATTTATATCCAACTAATATAGATATATTAATAGATAGCGAACCAGGAGATGATTGAGCAATTGCTATAAGATTTAGGATTTCCTTTTCTTCTATCCAATGATATTCTTTCACAAATTTCTTTCTCATGAGAGAAACAATAACAAATCCGCCTGCATATGTAAATAATTTTTAAAAATTAAAATAGACTTGAATTTTTCCTTCTTTGTCTATTACTATTTTATCTATTGCAACATTACATATTTTTTTAAATTTAATTTTATCTGATTCAATAGAATCTATTTTACTCATAACTATTTCTTTTATTTTTCTACTATCATATTGTTTATTTATTTTCTTTTCTAGGATAGAAGTATCTTTTTTTAATTGCTCAATGATCTGATTAAATTTGCTTATGTCTTTTGAATAATCATCTAAGGTCAAGAGATTTGCATAATATAAATCTTTAGCTTTATTTATTCTGTTTTCCATTTCCTTGATCTGTTTTTCATTTGATTTTATTTTCATTTCACTTTCTTTATCATTTTTTTGATAGGCAATATCTTTATTTTTCAATCTTGCTCTTAATTCTTCCTTTACTACCTTTTCTATTTCCTCGCTTTTAATCGTTTTTGAATTGCAGCTCTTTTTGCTTTCTATTCTTTTTTTGGTGCAAATATAATATGTTGTAGTTCTTTGCTTAGTGCCGTACATTTTATCGCCACATTCACAATACAATATTCCAGAAAAGATATAGTTTGGATTGTTGTTTATTCTATGCCTTTTATTTTTATTTAAAATAGCCTGAACATTATAAAATGTATCTTCATCGATAATAGGGGTATGTAACCCATCGTAAAGTATATATTCATCTTTTAGCTTATTTTTCCCAGTACCTTTATAAGCTAATTTCCCTATATACAATGGGCTTCTAAGCCATCTATCAATTTTTATAAAGTCAACATTATAATGTTTAGCTATAATAAATCTACTTTCACCTTTCAAAAATCTTGAAAATATATCTTTTATAATTAAGGCTTCTTCTTCTACTAACTCTAATAATTTATTATTATACTTATAACCAAAAGGTTGATGCGAAACATATCTACCAGATTTTATTAGTTGTATCATCCTGTCTTTTACTCTCATCCTTATTGTATCTTTTTCTAGTTCAGATATAACAGCTATTAAATGAGCCACAGCCTTTCCAGTTATTGTGCTAGTATCTATGTTCTGTTGTATACACACAAGCCCTATATCTTGATTCTGGAGCTCTTCTGTTATGGTTATGAACTCTTTAGCATTCCTTGATATTCTTGAAAACTCCCAAACAACCAAAACATCAAATACAGATTCTTTTATCATGTCTTTTAATATCAAATATTGTTCTCTCTCGTTATTGCTACCACTTTCAACATCAGAGAGGGTAGACACAATTTCGTACCCTCTCGCTGTTGCATAAGCTCTACATCTTTCAATCTGATGTTTCAAACTGTCGTTTTCAGCTTGTTCATGAGTGGAAACACGAGCGTATATAACACATCTTTCCATTTATTCCTCCAGTAATATTTCCACTATTTTATTTATAGTTTCTTGTTTACGTTTTTCATCATTCTTCATCTTCCCTACCTCCTACGAAATTAACTGATGTATCCCTATTAAAATTAGTGTGAGTGCTAAAGGAAACAAGGTTCTAAACCAGTTCAATTTTAAATTTGTAAATAACTTTATGACCAATAACACTTTAGACACAAATAGAAAATACTCAATAATATCTATTAATAACCCATCCATCAATCTTCATCCTTAATAAATCGTCTCTCTCAAAATCCCATATTGAATTACCTTTTCATATTTTGCACCTACTATTTTCTTACCTTTTTCAGTGTATAGATTCAGTAGTTCAGCTGCCTTATCAAAGTTAGTTACCTCTTTTATAATTTTCTTGTCTAATAAATCTACAATTTTATATTTAAATTTCATTATTCCTCCCTACTTCAAATATTTTTTCTTTCTATCCTCTAGCTTTACTTTCCAAGCTTCTATATCCCCATTAGTCATCAGACCTTCTTCAATCAGATGTGATGTAAAACTTATAGATACTTGAATCATATCAAGAGCTTCAGAACACAACAGGTATTTTGTTCCTTCTATATCTTCTTCGCGAAGATTCCAAAACGAACTAGAGGCATAATTACCATGAGCTTCCCTAAGTTCTTCAAATTCTTCTTTTACTTTTCTTAAATGTTTATCTGTAGATACCTTCATCTTTCCAAATTCCATGGTAAATATATTCATGTCTAAAATTATACTGTTTCTTTTTTCATCTGCTTTTATATCTTTGTTGTTATAAAGTTCAATAAATTCTAAAGAATTTTTTGCAAGAATTTTATCTTCCTCTGTTTCTGGGTTATACTCTTGATCTGTATATTCATAACAGCCTCTACCATTGACAGTATTTCCAAAATAGAATGGGCAATATTCACAGGTTATACCAGCACAATTACCTTTTTGTTTTATTAATTTCTGACAACTTTCAGCATGTTTTTCAGTTATTTCTTTAAAATCTTTTATTTCCATTTTCCCCTCCTAAAGTTCTATTGTTTTTATACAAATAATGTAACTTACAGTACAGGCTTCACATTCAAACTCTAAGTTGTCTAATTCCATAAACAAATCCATTAAATTTATATTGCAAAATTTCTTTTTTACTTTTCTTTCGCTCCATAACTCGACTGTGTAAAACCCATCTTCCTTTAACACAACTATATCTTTATTGTCCTTATCATATAGTTGTGCTACTTCTCCATTTCTCATGTTACTTATAAATTCTATTAATAAATCTCTATTCATTTAGCTCCCCTCTATATTAGCTGTACTGTAATCAAAGTATAAGTCATCCAACATTTCCATCAATTCATCTACATCTTTACACTCTCTCAAGTTATGATAAGTCTTTTCTGCGTATCCATGTACTTTAAACCCAGTATCATGTTGTCTTATTATTTCATAAGTTATATTGTTCTTATCTGACGTCAAATATATTATTTCCCAATATTCAGTATCGAGTATTCTATTCTTTATTTGCTCTCTGGTCATAGTTATTTCCTCCTAAAATTAAAATAATATCAACTGGTTTCTCTGCATCTATTCCATTAAAAATTTCTACTTGCATTTAAGCACCACCACACATTTTTTTTATTTCTGTAGTAGGTAAAATACTATCTCCAAACTTACTACATAGATTATTAATATTATTTGTACAACCATTGCAGCTATAGTCAATATTTATCTTAGTAAATAGATCTTCTCCTATCCGGCCAACTGCTATATCAATGTATTCTCTTTTTAACTCAATTCCTATTCCATGCATATTTAAACTTTTTGCTACTTTTAAAGTAGTTCCACTTCCAAGAAAAGGATCAAGGACTATCCCATTTACAGGACAACCACTATCTAAACATCTTCTTACTAATTCCTCTGGAAAAATAGCAAAATGCCCCTCTTTGATTCCTTTAGTTGCTATGTTCCATACTGTTCTCATGTTCCGGCCATTCTCATTATAAATGGATTTCCACACTCTTCCTTCTCTCATGCCTGTTTTACTTTCACCTGGATTTAATCTTTTTGCACTATCTGGCATTATTCCATTTTTAAATGCATGGATAGTTTTATTAGAGTAAGGCTCATACTGCTTTTTAAAATAATACTTTTGCTCTTTAGAAAAGAAAAACACTTTTTCAAAATCATTGGTAAATCGGTCATTAACACTTTCTGGCAAAATATTAGGCTTGTGCCAGATAATTTCATTTCTTAATATCCATCCTGATTCAATCATTTTTATTGCTAATCTTTCAGGAATCATCATTTTAGATTTTCTTTTTATAGTTGTTTTTCTTGGAACTGTTTTATATCCATTCTCTTTACCATGTCTTTTATTATTTGTTCCTCCAGCTAATTTAGCATTTACATTGCTGTAAGTGTCTCCCATATTTACAAATAAAGTTCCTGATTTTTTTAACACTCTATAGACTTCATCAAATATCTCCATAAGTTTTTCAAGAAATTCATTTACATCACTTTCAAGTCCTATCTGGCCGGAAACACCATAATCTCTAATTTGCCAATATGGAGGAGATGTTACAACACAATCTATGCTTTCATCTTCTAAAGTTTTTAATACTTCCAAAGAATTTCCATGCATTATTTTTATCATCCTTCCTCCCTTTTATAATTCCCTATTTTAAAGGCTTTAAAGTGGTTTGGGTATACTTTTTTCAATTCAACTACCAAGTTTACACTTAACCAAACCCCTTCCAAATGCCATAATTTACTAAACTTTTCAGCACCTATATTATGAAATTGTGTATGATGCTCTCTACATAAAGAAATAAATCTTGTTTGTAGTCCATCATCATGTTCATAGCCTCCTATTGTGTTGGCAGAATCCCAATGATGTAAATCTATATCATATTGTTTCCCACAAACAGCACAGCTTTTATTTAACAAATGTGCAAGCACCCATCTTCTGATGTCAGGGCATACTTCTCTGGCACTTTTAAACTTCATATTAAGACCTTTCCCCTCGTGTATGATTAAGTTGTAACCATATTTAATAGAATGCTCTATAATGAATTGTATGAACTCCGTGGCTGTTTCCATCGAACAAGCATTTTTCTTATAAGGAGAGATTGAGAAGTATTCTATTTCTCTACTTTCACAGAACTCATTTTGTAGTAGTTCTCTCATTTCTTCTGTTTCATATCCTCTTAATTCTCCGTATTCTTTACATAGTACAAATATGAGTTTCATCTGTTCCAATGACAATCTATCAACTTTAATCACATTTATTTCACTCTGGTGTAGTTTTGATATAAGCTGATATATTTCTTTTAAAGATTTATTAGAGGGAACATATAAATTTATATTCCCATTTTCTTCTTTTAATTCTAAATTCATTGTTCCCTCCTGTTTTACTTAGTCATTTTTATTTTTATATCCTGGTATTCTGCTTTTGTAAGTTCTTCTATATTTTTTTTGTAATTTTCTTTTATATAATTTTCCAAATCTAACTCAACTATTTCTGCGCATTCCTTCAAGTCTTCTATTTCTTTTTTAGATACTTTCCCTTTAGACTTCGCTTTCATATCATGTAAGAATATTAATTCTCTCAAATCAATTGTTTCTAATAAATTGGTTTTGTATTTTCTTAAAATATCTTTTATTTCTTCTGGTGTAGACATTCCCATAATGGCTTTACATACTTTTCTTTTTTCATTAATTAGAAGCTGCTTTTCTATAACTTCAAGTTCTTCTATTGGGAGAACAGGAAGTTCATTAAGTTTATATTGTTCTTCATATTCTGCTCTATTAGTTTCATCTATCATTCCAGTAATACTTAATATTAATCTTCTTTTAGAAGCTCGCTGTATTTCATCATAGCTGGCTACATTTCCACCATCTATTCCTATACCCAGATTTCCCAAAGCTCTACCTATAGCAGAAGTTTCACAATTTTCTATGTGAGACACAGCATTTATATTCATTTTTTTGCCTTCTTGAATTTCTTCTTTTTTCTCCATAGCAGTTCCAGTGGACTTTATTATTCCGTTATTGTCTTTTACTATAGCTTTACATATTGCTAGATTTTCATTTATTGTTAACCATTCACTTTCAATACTCCAATTTTTAAATTCTTCAGATGTTCTAAAATATTTTAATCTTTCAGCTACTGTTACATATGTTTTGCCTTTTATATCAATAGTTTTTAATTCCATTGTGAACCTCCACAGCATACAACTGTATAATCACTATTTAGCTGATCTATAAGCTCATTTTCTTCCTTTACGCCTTGCCAGTATTCTGTTTCTGCTTCTCTTATTCTTCCAACTATAGTTTTGTATTCCTCAATACCGCAACTGTCTTCTTCTTCAAAGCCATTTATCTTAAACTTAAACTCTATTTCTTCCTCATCTATAATGTTGTAACTTGTTATTGTTCCTTGTTGCTTTGCAAAACGTAGATATTTTATAGCTCTTAATAGTTCTCCCATTCTCTTTCAACCTCCCTAAAAAACCGACCACATTCTAAATCTTCTTGTTCACTTGTATCTATTTCCATTTCATCATCTTCTGGTAGTTCATAATAGCTTCCTACTCTTCTTTCCATATCTACCTCCTAGCTAAAAGCTCTTAACATAAGCCAAGTATCTTCTGCCGTCATTTCATCTATTGGATATCCAAGTGTTTTCATTTCACTCATTATTTTGTTATAATCAGATAGTTTCATCTTCCCATCACCTCTAAAGTTGTATATGCTACTATTAAATCTATAAGGAATAATGCTAACCAGTATTTAAAAGTTTCCATAATTTCCCCCTTGTGATATATAAAGTTATTGTGTTATAATTGATTTAAGAAGTTCCCGCTTCTTTCGTTTTAATATGTAGATAACATTCAAGGCACTAGCTCTCGAAAGAGAGCTTTTGCTCTTTTTAGTTCTGTTTAGACTCCCTTACTACCCATTTGTAAACTTCATATTTATTGTTGGGGTCTTTTAACCAGTCACTAATTCCTTTTCTGTTCATTGTTATACCTTGCGTTTCTAAATAATCACCAGCATTGCTTATGCCGTATACTCTTCTTCTAAAGGGTTTTTTTAAACTTATTTTAGGAACATTTACATCCTTTGGTTCTAACCAATTATTGAGAGCGTATATTGTAGGTCTTCCGCCAAAGGAAGCTTTTCTTATTTTAAAAATATTCTCGCTTTTCTTTATAGTAGAGTGATATTCTTCTAATAAAACAAATGATAATCTCAAATCACCTTTTAAAAATCTTACTATTAGCTTGCTTTTTCTGTTTCCACTATTAAAAGCTTTCATTCCTAACCTCCTATAACTCCATTAATTTTTATTTTCATCAGGCATTAAAAGAATAATTTCTTCTAAATTCCGTTTTTTAGCAAGATAATATCCGAATATTTTAAATATTTTTTCTACAGTTTTATCTGGTATTTTTTCTGCATACAAGTCATTTTGATTTATGTATATACCATCTTCTCTTGATTCAATTCTTATCCACATATTAGTCCTCCCAAACCGCTATTTCTTCTAATTTTTCACTTTCGGCTCCACACTCAGAACATCTATATTTTTCTAATTCAAAATCTTGTGGTTCTTCTATTTTTCCATCTTTATCAACAAACCCCCAACCACTAACATCACATATTATTTCATCGCCACATTCCTTACATTTCCACATATTTTTCCTCCTCATCTTCTTTCAACATCTCTATTAATTGTTGTGCCTCTTCTATTTCATTTTTGTAGCGCTTAATATAGTCATCTTTCCATGGTACGTTTGATTTACTCATTTTTGTTATTCGATATTCAAGTTCAGCAATGTCCTCTTTATAGTATGCAATAGCTTCTTCTTTGGTATCAAAAGGAGCTATAACATCTTCTTCATAAGTATTATCGCAAACTGTATAATAGGTATGAGTATTCTCTTTGCAACATTCATTACAGCAAATCTCATCATCTACAATATAAAAATTTTCATTTATTTCTTCTCCACAATAACTACATTTCATATATTTCCTCCTTTGTTTAATTTCTTAGTAAGTCCCTTAGCTTGTAAGAGACCTGTAAAAAATTAAAGTGTTTAATTTATTTTTTCTCTAAGCGTTCTACAATTATTTTGAATTTGTTTTTATATTGTGGTAGATCTATTACATAAGGTTTTTCAAATCCATCTGTTTTAGAAACATCATTCAAATATAACAACATCGCATTCTCAAACATTTCTTTAGGTATATCATCAGCTCTTTCACTTATTGTTCCATCTTTATTTATCTTTCCATAAAAGACATCTCCACTTATAAACCTTGTTCCTAGAAATTTTTCCATCTCTCCTCCTCAAAGGGCTATTAAAGCCCTATATTTAATTTTTTAATGTTAAAATATAACCATAACCGCCGTTATCTTCGACGTGAAATTCATTTTCTATAATTCTGTATATTCCAGCATTCAGAACTATTCCGTTGTTATATATCCTTTTAAAAATATAAGATGGTATATAAAAACTGTTCTTATACTTTCTTTTCTTATTTAATTTAACATCATCTTTTTTAGAATCTTCTGTTCTTAAAGCTTCTATATCTACACCGTAGATTTCTTTTATTTCTCTTAACCTTTGCTGAAGTTTCATCTCTCCTCCTTTTTGGTTTGGGGTTTTGTTCTTTCTGTTTTTCCCGTAATATTTTTTTAAATTTTTTTCTATATTTTTATTATACGGTTTTTTCAGTAAGTTGTCAATACTTTTTTACTGTTTTTTCAGTAAATAATTTTATTTATCTTTTTTATTGTGTATAATTTAATATATAGTGATAAGGGGGGAGAATAAAAAATGTTTGGTGAAGTATTAACAGAATTGATGGAAAAGAAAAACATAGGAGTAGCAAAGTTTAGAGATATTACTGGAATTTCGGCTGGATATATGTCAGATTTGAAAAAGAATAGATACCTACCTTCTAAATCTAAGTTAGAAGTTATAATAGCAACTTTGGAATTAAGCAAAGAAGAAGAACTTTTATTAAGAGAGGAATGGGCATTAAGTAAAAGTGATGATTCTTTGAGAAAAACTGTTTCTAATTTAAAGGAAAAAAATAAAGACATGTTAAGTGTTTTAAAAAGTGTTAAAAAAGAAAATGAACTAGCTGACGAAATAAAAAATCTGGAAAACTATAAAGCTGTTTACGACTTATTGTTCTCTGATCTGAGTCAAGATGAAGCGAAAGAGCTTTTAAAATCAATTTCAGAAAAACTAGAAATAATAGCTTTAAGAAAAAATAAATATGATAAAGTTAAAAACAAAATAAAAGAATTAAATAGTATTATAGAAGGGATAAAATGAAAAAATATTTTAAAAAGGAGGAAAGATGAAAATAGAGGACTTTATTTCAGAAAAAATAGCAACTTTAAAGCACCATCCTTTTTTATTTATTGGTTCTGGATTTTCTAAAAGATATTTAGGGTTAGAAAACTGGGAAGAATTATTAAGAAAATTTTCAAACATGATTTCTGGAGAAACTTTAAAATATGATAGCTATGCAAATAGAGTGGAAGAGAAGGACTATTATGGAAAACAGCCTAAAATAGCTTCTTTATTAGAAAATGATTTTAATGAAGCGGTTTTTACTGAAGAAAGCTTTAAAAGTTTTAGAGAAAAAAATGAAGGTTTACTTATGAAGGGTGTATCTCCATTTAAAATAGCAATTGCTAACTATTTTGAGAATATTGATATGGAAAAAATAGAAGAAACAGCAGAAATAAAATTATTGAAAGAAATAGCAGTGAGAAACATATCAGGAATAATAACTACTAATTATGACCATTTGATAGAAAAACTTTTTAATGAATATGCTACTTATATAGGACAAGATGAACTTATTTTTTCAGAGTTATCTGGAATGGGAGAAATATATAAAATACATGGTTCTGCAGAAAGGCCAGAAAGTATAGTTATTACTTCAGCAGATTATGAAGAATTTGAAAGAAAATCAGCTTACCTTATAGCAAAAATATTGACAATTTTTTTAGAGCATCCTATCATTTTTCTTGGGTATTCAATAAACGATACTAATATTCAAAATATATTAAAATCAATTTCGAAATGCCTTAATACTAAAAAATTAATAGAATTGAGGGAAAGGCTTATATTTGTTGACTATAGTACAGAGCGTGAAGAAATAACGGCATATTCAAAAGAGTTTGAAGGTGGAGCTACTATTGAAATGACAAAAATTACAACTGAGAATTATTTGCCTATATTTCAAGGAATAAAAAAAATAAATGCAAAGTTTAATCCTAAACTTATCAGAAAATTAAAAAAAGAAATATGTAGTTTAGTAGAAACAGAACCTATTAATGGATCAATTGTAGCAACTGGATTTGAAAATATAAATAATTTAGATGATATGAACCAATTTGTAATAAGTGTAGGAGCAAGTATAAAACATGGCCATATGATAAAAGCAGAAAAGATATATGAAGATATTGTTTTAGATAATCAATATTTTAATTCTAGACTTGTTTTGGAAGAATACCTTGAAACATTGTTAAAATCAAATTCTGGAGGTTTGCCTATGTATAAATATATAAAGGATTATCCTGAATTAGTTTTTGGGCGTGTTAAAGAAGAAACTTTAAAAAAAGTGAATATTGAAAGTTTTTTAAATTCGCAACAATTAAAAAGTAAGGAAAACTATAGAAAAACATTGGTTAATAAAAATGTGGAAGAAATAATCAAAAGAGAAGGAATACATGAGGCATATAAGAGATTATATTTTTTAGAAAGAGATGAAATTGACTTGGAGGAACTAAAAAATTATTTGGTTAATATTTTAAAAAATGATCTAGTGAAATTAGAAGCAAATACAGAATTGAAAAGATTGATAAGAATATATGATTTATTAAAATATAAAAAAAATACTTCTGCATAAATTATCCAATAGTGCGAACACCTAGAATCAATAAGAGAAGTATTTTTCTTTTGTCTAATGACGTTTAATATACTTTTTTAAAAGTAATATCATCATGTATAGTGCGAACACCACAATCAAATAAAACTTATTTAATAAAATGATACTTTATTTGCAAAGAAAAGTCAAATGATTTATAAAATTATTTGATTTTTTTTCTTGACATATTACTGAAAAAACAGTAATATGTATACAAGGAGGGAGATATGAAGAGAAAACAATTAAACAAAAATACAATAAAAGAAAATATAGAATTATACAATAAAATAGAGAAAAAAAGAAAAGAATTAAAATTGACATTTACAGAAATGGCAATAAAAACAAAAGTTCCAATTTCGACACTTACATCAGCATTTTATAGTTTAAAAGCTGGTAAAAACATCACTACTGGAACTATGAGAATGATAGATGAAGCTCTTGGTGTTTCATTTTTTTTTAAAAAATAATTTCGGAAAATCCAGTATTAAAGTTCTTCTAAAACTTCACAAGCTTTTTTTATTGCAGTTAATATTTTAATCTGATTTTCTAGAGAAATCTTTTTATCATTCACGGTTACCACTTCCTTGTGTGTAATTATATATATTTATAGATATAATATAATGCAAATAAGGATAAATGTCAATAATAATATACAAAAATGTAGAAGGGAGGTGAGAGAGTGGAGATATACGAACTTAAAGAACTTATAAAAATAGTCAGCAAATTAGAAAAAGAAGAGTGGGAAAGCTTCAAGAGTTATGTAGACCACAAATTCAAAATGAATGGAAAAATTGAAAATACAGAGTTAACTCTTGAAACTCTTGAAACATTTTTTCTGAAGATAAAAAAATAAATTAAAATATTGGAATCCAACCTTTTATTTCTTTTGCAATTTTATAAGCTTTTTTCATAGCTGAATTTTCTGTTAAAAACTCGTAACCTTTTGTAGTTAATTGAGCCGAAACAGCTTTGAAGCCTTCTAAATTTGGAAATAAAATGATTCCAGTAACTAGTTCTTCGTTTAAAATATTTTTCAAGATAATTTTTAACTCTTTATCAGATATTTGAAGGTTGTTTTCTTCGAAAAGAGAATAATCAAATCTATCTTGGTGAGAACAATATTCTATAAGTTTAAGAACTTGATACATAGAGACGAAATAGTCTTTCACGAGTGTTCCTCCTTTCTTTTATAAATTAAGTTGCATTATTATTATAACTTTTTGGAGGGGTAAAATCAAATAAATAGGAGGTGAGAGAGATGAAATAACAAAATTAAGTAAAAGTGACTGGGATAAGCTGAAAACAAATATAGATTTCCTTTACAGCTCTGAACTAAAACAAGCTGAAAAAAATGTTTTCTTAAATCCGAAGACTGCAAAGGAACAATTAAAGTTTTGCCCTAGTCCTATTCTTCTACAATCTGAATAAAAATAGGGTATAAGGAGGGAGAGAGTGGAAAATAAAATGATAGATACTTTTATAGAAAGTAAGTTTATGGATGTCCTTTTAAGTTTTGCAAAAGAACATCCGATACTAACACCAATATTAGTTTCAATTGCAGGAGCTTTTATAAGTTCAATTATAACTATTTGTTTATTATTACTTTAGCAGTTATATACGCAGTCAAAATAGCAGTTATTATTGCAGATGAAATTGGATATAAAAAAGAATGTTTGAAAGTTTTTAGCTTTTCACTTTTTACAAGTATTTTATATTCTTGCAATACAACTTTACCTTTTTCAGTAATATTGTAGGTGTTTAAACATTCTTTATACACATCACCATCCACATATTCATTAGGAGAGTAATTTAATTCTATATAACTTGTATTTTCTAGGCAAAAGTGTCCAGAAGAATGTCTTTCCATTTCTCTTAAAAGTTCCAATCTGTAATTGGTTGCAAATTTGTTATCAGGGAACTTGGAAAGAATTTCATCTACATGGATAGGCTCAGAAAATTTATTTACAAACTCCAATATTTTATAATCAATAACTGTTAATTCCATTTTTCCTCCATTTAGTTAAATTGTTTGTGGTGAACATATTATAACTTTTTGGAGGGTTAAAAACAACCTTATAAAATTGGTTTTAAAGCCTTTCAAAATTTAGATATATAAAGTATCGTGAAAGGCTTCTAAATAAGTTTTATAAGCAAATAGTAAAGCTTAAATAAAGATAAAAGGAGGAACAAATGATTAAAGCAGGAGATAGAGTTATTTATAATGAGCAGTATGATTGTGATGAGTGTGGGAGTACGCTTAAAACTGTTGAAGAAGCAATAAAAACAAAAAACAATATCTATTACAAACTTGATGGTATTGATGACTTAATTTTTGAAGATGACATTGAAGAAATTCTAACAGAAAAGAAAGAACCTATATTTTTTACAATGAGTTATGATCCGAAACTCATTGAAGAGCTAGGAAATATGATTAAAAAAGCCATGAAAGAACGCATAGAAGTAGTTGAAGGATCTTGCTGCGAGTTACAAGAGTACGCAACAAATGAACACTCTTATTATACTTCAGGTGGCAAAGAGATGTTGTCTACTTGGAAACAAAAAGGTGACCATGTATATGATGTTCATGTGTTTGAAAAAGTAACTGAATGTAACTGGAAACAATTGAGCTAATTTAAAAAAATGGCTGTTTTTTAAAAATAGAATTAGAAAATAGCCATTTAAAATAAAAAAGCCCATATGGGCTTAGTTATACGAAGAATTAATTTTAGGAAATTTCGTCTTCATAGTAATTATTATACACGAATTAACAAAAATAATATATATTTTTTTACTTTATATCTGTTCATCATGGCAAAGCCAATAGACCTTAGCTATGGTGGGCAGTTATAAGATAAAAATAAGAGGGGCTATTGGCAAGTGGTCCTCAAAGGGAGGAATAAGATGAGTAGAATGACTATAGAAGATTTTGAAGGAAGAGAATTTTATCAAGTACCAAAATGGCTTATAGAAATAAAAGGATTACAACCAGCAGATATATTAATCTATATGTTGGCATATAACAATTGGAGATTATCACTTAAAAATGGAAAAGTAGAAAGTGATGGATCAGTTTATTTTTATCTCACTCATGAAAGTATTAAGGAAAAGCTTGATCTAGGTAAGAATCAAATAATAGATGCTATAAAAAGATTATTATTAAGTGGAGCTTTAATAAGAACAAAAGAGAATGGCAAGGCATCAAAGTTTTATCTGGAAAATGATATGAAAGAAATAAAATTTGATATTACCAGTCTGAAAAAAAGCAGTACCCAAAATCAGACTACACCAGTCACTAAAATCAGACATGACCAGTCTGAAAAAGGTGACTACCACCAGTCTGAAAAGAGTGACATAAGTAATAAAGAATTAAGTAAGAATAAAATAAGTAATAATAATACAATAATAAAAGAGCAGCTGGAAAAAGAAAATATTTCATCAGAACTCAAAAGTAAATTATATGAATTTATTGATTATAGAAAAGAAATTAAAAAACCAATTAAAACCTACAAAGCAATAGGTAACCTTATAAAAAATATAGGCAAAGACTTTATAGATGAACAACACTTAATAGACAGCATAGAGGTAACATTTACCCAAGAATATCAAGGTGTGTTTCCAGTAAAACTGAAAAAACAAAGAAATGAAATAGGAGCAATTAAAGAAAGTTACGCAACTAGAAAGTTAAGAGAAATTAGAAAGGCACAGGTGGGCTAGAATGAGAGAAGATATATTCTGGGAAGGAATAAAAACAATAGAAGCTGTACTAGGTAAGGAGTTTACAGATGACCAATCAAGGATCTACAGTATGCTTTTAAATGATATTCCTGAGGAAAATTTTATAAACGGAATAAACACAATGCTTAGAGAAAGAGTATATTCGAATCTTCCTATGCCAGCAGATATAAGAAAATATTGTTTAGAAACAAGAGAAGAAGATTTAGATATAAGAGTAGCAACTGCAAGAAATAAAATAAAAAAGGCTATGAACAGCATAGGTACTTATGTAACAGTCGCTTTTGATGACCCTATAATACATCTTGTAATAAGGGATTTTGGTGGGTGGATAAAGCTTGGAATGACAGATATGGAAGAATTTGAAAATCTTTTAAAATGGGATTTACCAAGATTATATAAAGCTTATGCAACTAGGAAAAATGCAGACATTCCATTAATGCTGGAAGGAAAAGCAGATGATAAAACAGTTAAGTATATTGGAAATGAAGAAAAGGCTAAAAGATGGATATTAAGCTACCAACAAAAAGTTGAGAGATTAGAAAATAAACTTGAAAATAAAACCGGAGTTGAAGCTATAGAGCATATGGTAACATCTTTGAATAAAAACATAGCATAGGAGGAGTAGGTGAAATTAGAATTGAGCAGATTATTCAATCATGGGTGTGATGGAATTTTCAAAGTATTTAAAATCAATGGGATAGAAGCTGATATAAATGATTTCGGAATGGTTGAGACTGAAGAATTGGCTGACTTTGGTTGTTCGAGATTATTTATACCCAGTAGTTTTACAAGATCAATAAGAGATAAATACAAGATAAATCAAAGGGAATTTATTCAAATAGCAGATAGATTGAAACAGGAACTTACAATGGAATGTGACTGGTGTTTATAGGAGGGAATAATGTTTGAAATTATAGTTTCGGTAGTAGTAATAACAGCATTGGTTATGTTTTTTATATATACGTTTTTATCTGACGATTTATATAGTGAAACAAGAATAATGATGGGTATATCAATATTTTTTACAACTGTAATAGTAAGTTTGTTATACTATCTATTCAATTCACCAACGATAAAATAATTTTACTTCAATAGCAAAGGGAGGAAATAATGACTAGAGACGAATTGAGAAAAATGTATACATTCCTAAAAAAGGAAACAGGAGTAGAGGGAGTACCTTCAAGAAACTTAGGGAGTAAGGAAGAATGCTTAGAAAAGATTAGAGAAATTTTATATAGGGATAAAAAATTAATAGACATTAAAAATGAAATTATGATGGGTCTTAAAGAAGAGAATAAACATTTATGGGAAAGAATAAAAACAGGTAAAAAGTGGTGGCAGATATGGAAAGGAAGATAGGAGAGGTATTTGAGTTTGAGGGAAGGAAATATAAGTGTATAGAGAGTTTTAAACTCGATAAGGTCAATTGTCACATTTGTGCTTTTTTCGTAATTGATTGTAAATACTGTCTTTCTGAATGTTACCATGGATATAGAAAAGATGGCAAAGAAGTATATTTTGTAGAGGTGAAAGAATGACAGAAACTCAAATTCAATCAAGCATAATAGACTACCTTCAAGTATTGGAGAATCAAGGAAAGTTATTTTTACATAGAGTAAATAACATGGGTGTGTATGATCCAAAAAGAAAAGCATACAGAGTATTCCCTAAAGGAGCTAAAAAAGGATTCCCGGATATTATAGTCATAAAGAATGGGCTTCTTATAGGGTTAGAAGTGAAAACAGGAGAAGGAAAACAAAGTAATAACCAAAAAGAAGTTGAGAAGGAGCTTAAAAAACATGGAGCTGATTACTATGTGGTAAGAAGCTTAGATGAAGTGATAGAGATAGTGGGAGGTATGTAAAATGATGGAATATAAAGATTTTAGAGAAGATAAGGAATTTTTATTTATAACTACAATGCCATTTGCAGATCGAGATTTTATTGTTAACATAGAAAAGAAAAAATGCAAGGAAATTTTTGAAAATGAAATACTGACATATGACAACTTAACAATCCCAGATGTTGACTTTTTATATTGTTTCAAATTAGAAAAGTACAAAGAATTAAAAGAGAAAAAAATAAAAAACTACATTGATCTTTATAAAAAACAATTTACACTTGAGAAAAAAACAATGTTTGATTTAATGTGTATAATATCGGCTGCATCTGAAATAATTCAAAATATGGAGGTAGAATATGAATAATTTAGTAGTTTTAGAAAGAAAAAATACAGTTGAATTAGTTACATTTGAAAATGAAGGAATGACATCATTGGAAATAGCTGAACTTATTGGCAAAAGACATGCCGATGTAATGAGAGATATAAGAGATGAAATAAGTAAATTAGGCGATGAAATAGCTGAACGCATTTTTGCGTTGAGTGAATATAAAGATATTACTGGTAGGAAATTACCTATGTATAATTGTACTTCTGATGGAGTAATGCAATTAGCTGCAAGATATGATGCAGTAGTAAGATATAAATTGATACAAAAAGCTAAAGAGCTTCAAAGTGGTTTTAAAGCTCCACAAACATATGCTGAAGCTTTAGAAATAGCGGCACAACAAGCAAAGCTAATAGAAAATCAAGAAAAGAAAATAAAAACTTTACAGCCTAAAGCTGATTATTATGACAATGTATTAGTACCAGATCATGTATTTGCAGTAGCACATATAGCTAAAGATTTGGGAATATCATCTACCAAATTAAATAAAACATTGGAAAAATTAAAAATACAATATAATCCAAAGGTAAAGCATATGCCATGGGCTTTATATTCAAAATTTGGGTGGCTAGTACCTCAACATTGTGATTATGAAGATTTTAAGAATGAATTTATGTCTGTACCTTCAAAACAATTAAAGTGGTCACAAAAAGGGAGAGAATGGATAATAGATACATTAGATGAAGCTGGATATATAGATTGGTATGATGGTAAACCTAGATTTAAGGATAAGAAATAAATGGAAAAATACTTAATAACAAGCTTAATACTAGTAGCTATGGCCTTCTTGATAGTTGGTATAGCTATCGGTGTTGGAATAGGGTTATATTTAATAATGTAGAGGTGAAAAATGAAAATAAAAGCAGGTGAAGTAGAAAGTATAGTAAAAAATATAATGGATAGATATTTATCTGGTGGAGAGATAGAACCAAATGAGTTTGAGTATATAAAAAGATATTCTAGGTATTTGAAGAACTATAAATTTATCAAGAGGCAGGGGAGAGCATGGGAGATAAAGTGAATAAAGCTAAAAAGGCTGTAGAAGCGATATATGACGAAAGAATAAAAAATTGTAAAATAATAATTACTAAAGATAAAAATGGGAAGATAAGAGAGACTTTTATACAAAAAAAAGAATCTTTGTAACTATTGCAAAATCACCAATAATATTATATAATATAGAAAATAGAATATAGAATTGATTTACGACCTCAGGAAGGTGGATCAAATAATCTTTAGATGTAAATGTCTAAGGTTTATTTAGTCCACCTTTTTTTTATATCTTGATTAAAACACATAACTCTGTACACGAAATAATAAAGGCTAAAGGTAGCAGTATTGAAGTTGTGTGTTTCAATGGGGGTATAGTACCCGCTACTAGATTTTTTCATATAAATGTCCTCCTTCCCTCACACGAGGGGATATATGGGAATATAGCTTAATGGAAAAAGCAATACAACGATATAGGTTCGATTCCTATTATTCCGTTCTATTAACAGTTGTTAGTTAATATTTGGTTACCAGTGAATGATTTTAAGGATAAGGATATCTATCTGAAAACCTTTGTCTGAATTCCAAAAACTGTAAAACTACTTTCAAAAGAAGTGGTCAGGAGAATGAACAATTGGAATAGTTTTCCTGTTTTGGCTGTTAGCAGTTCAGCCTAATAAAAACTGCATAAAAAGCCGCTAATAAAATTAATATAAACCAAAACTGTCACAGATGGATAGGTAAGGATTATACACTGCCTATCCAACATCTCAATAAAAAAAGGAGATGAGAAAATGGAACAAATTTTAGTTAAGATCGAGAATAAAAATGGTATTTTAGTAACAACAAGTAATAGGGTAGCTGAAGAGTTAGGAGTAAGACATGATAATCTTTTAAATAAAATTGATGATTATGTAAATAAATTTAGCTCGCCTGAACTTTCAGGGCAGTTCTATATTCCCAGTGAATACAAGACTAGAGATGGTAGAACAGTTAGAAATTATTTAATAACTAAAAAGGGTATAGCCCAATTAATAGGTGGTTATAATTCTTCTGTAGAAAAAGCATTTGATTTAAATGTGGCATATATCAACAGATTTGAGGAAATGGAGCAAATACTATCTAATAAAAAAGATTCAGACTGGCTATTAACTAGAGAGAAAGGAAAGCTAGTTAGAAGAAAAGAAACAGATGTTATACAAGATTTGATAATGTATGCAACAGAACAAGGAAGTCAAAATTCAGGAAAGCTTTATATGACTTATAGTAAGTTGGTAAATAAGCTGGTAGGTGTAGAACCTAATTCAAGAGATAAAATTGAATTTAAAAAGCTTATATCAATACAGCAATTAGAAGATTTATTCAGCAAGGTTATAAAAGATAACATGGATAAAAAAGTTTACTATAAAGAAATATATCAAAAATGTAAAGAATTAGGAACTCAATATATAGCTATAGTAAATTATGACATAAAGTTATTAGAAGTAGCTTAATTAAATAATAGAATATAGACTTCCTTACACCTCTACAAGTATGTGGCCCATGAGGAAGTCGCCTGATTAATACTCTTACATGATAAGGGTAGTAATGAGGTAAGCAAGGAGGTGTCACAGATGGTGTGAAAGATCATGAATTAGCAAAAATAGATTATCTAGCTGGAATACATATAAAAGAAATAGCAGCTAAATATAATGTTACAGAAGCAGCAGTTAGAAAATGGAAGTCACGCCATAAGTGGAATGTCACAAAAGGAGTGTCACAAAAAGTGTCACAGTGTGACAATGTGGCAACTAACAAAAGGAGTAAGATAGATTGGTTAAAGCTAGAGACCGAATATGTCACAGATATATCTGAAAAGCCTGTGACACTCAAAGCATTGAGTAAAAAATATGAGGTTAGTTATAAAACTATAGAAGATTATTCAAGCAAGAATAATTGGAAAGAAAAAAGAAGAGAATATAAGGTGAAAGTCAGTGAAAAATTCAAAGAAAAATTATCCGACGAAACCTCTGATGTGATGGCTGATATCCTAAACAACATCAATACAGCTCTACTACAAGCTACAGAAGAACTTCATATTCATGAAGAAGTAAACGGCTTTGGAAAGCTCGTTAAACATGAGACCAAAACTGTAAGGACAAATAAACTTGGAACATTAGTAAAGGCCTTGACCTCAATGCAAAAGATAGAGATAGAAAAGCAAAGGCTGGAGATTGAAAGGAAGAAGTCTGGTAATGGAGAGAATGGAAAAGATAAAACAGGTAAGTTCCTTGATATGTTGGAGGAAATAATATGAGTAAAGACCTAAGTAAACTATTCACTGAAAAACAAATAGAACTTCTTAGGTGTAGTGTAAAAGAGAAGCCAAAGATATTGTTAGCAAGTGGAGCAAAAAGAGCAGGGAAAACTTATATTATGGATTTAGCCTTTATGAAACATATGAGACAGTACAAGGATATGGGTGTATCTTTCATTATTGGCGGAGCTACCAGCTCAACTATAAGAAGAAATATATTAAATGATATGGAAGAGTTTTTAGGAACTAATATAAAACTAAATAAAGAACAAGGCTTTGAACTATGGGGTAATATGATTTATTGCTTTGGTGGAAGCAATTCTGATAGTTGGAAAGCAGTCAGAGGATTTACAGCAGCAGGAGCATTTCTTAATGAGGGTACAGCTTTACATGATACTTTTGTAAAAGAAGTTATATCGAGATGTTCATATGAAGGAGCAAGAATCTTTATAGATACCAATCCTGAAAATCCTATGCACTCAGTAAAGGTAGACTATATAGATAAGAGTGGGCAAACTCTTAATGATGGTAGGTTAAATATAAAAGCTTTTCACTTTAATTTATATGATAATACCTTTCTTCCATCTGATTATGTTGAAAGTATAGAAAAGGCCACACCAACAGGAATGTTTTATGATAGGGATATACTTGGTATGTGGGTGGCTGCTGAAGGAATAGTGTACAGAGACTTTAACCAAAAAGTACATTTAATAGAAAAAATACCAGAGTATGAAAATATAATCAAATATATTGGAGGCATAGACTTTGGATTTGAACACTATGGAAGTATTGTAATACTGGCTAAAAGCGAAAAAGGTAATTACTATTTCATTGAAGAAATAGCAGAACAACACAAATATATAGATTGGTGGAAAGAAAGAGCTTTTGAATTGCAAAGTAGATATCATGGAATAACATTTTATTGTGATACAGCTAGAACAGAACATATAAGCAAATTAAAAGAGTATCCTAATAGGGTGAATGCTAAAGAAGCTGACAAGGCTGTAGTTGAAGGAATAGAAATGGTTGGAAGTCTTTTAAAACAAAATAAACTATTTTTTATCAAAGAAAAGTTCAAAAAAGGGCTTCAGGAAATGTATCTCTATTCTTGGAATGATAAAGGAACTGATGAAAAGGTGAAAAAAGAAAATGATGATGTTTTAGACGCTTTAAGATATGCAATATTTACAGAAAGAGCAAAACAGACATTTAGTTTTGATTAGGGTAAGGTGAGAAATGTTTGATTTTATTAAGGGATTGTTTAAGAGAAAAGATAAAGGGGGAGACATGACTAAGGATACAAAATATTTGGAATTTTTAATAAATCAATTCCTTAGCTCCCGAGTGAGAATGGATATGTTAACAGGTGAAAGATATTACAGAGGTTATCATGATATTTTATACACCAAAAGACAAGCTATAGGTAAGGGTGGAAGATTGGTTGATGTTGATAATCTCCCAAATAATAAAATAATTGATAACCAATATGAAAGACTTGTAGATCAAAAAATTAATTATTTGCTATCAAAACCTATTACTTTTAAAACTGAAAATAAAGAGTATTCAAAGTTATTAGAACAAGTGTTTGACAAAAGATTTTTAGTAACTATGAAGAATTTAGGAGAAGATTGTCTCAATAATGGAATAGGCTGGTTATACCCTCATTATAATTCGTTAGGAGAATTTGTATTTAAAAAGTTTGAACCTAGTGAAATTATTCCAGTATGGAAAGACCAAGAACATACTGAACTAGACTTTGTTATAAGAATCTATGAACTTCAAGAATGGACAGGAAGCATATTGGAAACAGTTGAAAAAGTTGAAGTGTATAAAACTTCTGGTATTGATAGATATGGTTATAGATGGGGTGCTTTGAAATATGAAGGTCATACTAATTATATTTCATTAGGAGAACAAGAATATAACTGGCAAAAAATACCATTAATTCCATTCAAATATAACCAGATAGAAAAACCACTTATTAATAGAGTGAAGAATTTACAAGATGCAATAAATAAAATTTTATCCATGTTTCAAAACAATATGGAAGAAGATCCAAGAAGTACTATATTAATTATAACAAACTATGAAGGTCAAGACTTAGGAGAATTTAGAGAAAATTTATCTAGAGTTGGAGCTGTTAATGTTGGAAAAGATGGTAAATTAGAAAAACTTACTATAGAGGTTAATCACGAAAATTATAAATTTATACTTGATGAATTAAAGGATGCTCTTATAGAAAATGGAAGAGGATTTGACGCAAAAGATAAAAGAATGGGAGCAAATCCTAATCAAATGAATATCCAATCTATGTATTCTGATATAGATTTAGACGCTAATGGAATGGAAACTGAATTTCAAGCATCCTTTGATAAAACCCTATGGTTTGTTAATAATTATTTATCACATAAAGGATTTGGAGACTTTGAAAGCGAAAAAGCTCAAATCATATTTAACAAGGATATATTGATAAATGAAACAGATGCTATAAATAATTGTGCTAAATCAGAGGGAATAATTTCTAAAAAGACAATAGTATCACAGCATCCTTGGGTAACAGATGTAGAAGCAGAACTTGCAGAAATGAAAAAAGAAGATGAATTAGAACCTTATGGAAATTTAGGTTCTGGTGATTCAAATGAAGAGTAAAAGCTACTGGGAGAAAAGGCAAAGAGATAGAGAAAAGAAGGTGTATAAAACTACTATTCAAGCAGAGAAAGCTCTTAAAATTGAACTCATAAAGGCACAAGAAGAAATATTAGCTAATATAAATAATTTAATTGGAAAATATATGTCTGAAACAGGATTGAGTTATTCAGAAGCACAAAAAAAATTAAATTCAAATGAGTATAAAGTATGGAGAAAAGATATCGAAGGATATCTAAAAGAATTAAAGCAATATGAGAATGTTAATCTTGAAAAATATAAAGAAATTAAATTAGAACTTGAAACATTAGCTACTAGAAGCAGAATAAGTAGACTTGAAAGTTTAGTTGTACAAACTAACCAAGTTATAAATAAACAGAAATTTGAAGAAGAAAAGGGGGTTACTAATTATGTAAAGAATGTATATGAAACTACTTTTAAAGCTTTTCAAGAAGACATCGGTTTTAAAGGAGCTAACACAATTTTACCTCTCAATCAAATAGAGAGGGCTATACAATACCCATGGAGTGGAGAGAACTTTTCTGAAAGGATATGGAGCAATAGAGATAAATTAAGCCGAGTATTAAAAAAGGAGATAACTCAATCTCTTATACAAGGAGTAAATCCACAAAAATTAAATAAGAGAATAAGAGAACAAATGGGTAGTGGCTACAAAGAAACCCAAAGACTTGTAAGAACAGAATTGAATTATGCTCTCAATGAAGCCACAAAAATAGCATATGAAGAGGACGAAATAGAAGAATATGAGTTTTTAGCAGAGATCGACAACAGAACATCAGCGATATGCAAGGAACTTAATGGGCAGATTTTTAAAGTCAAGGATGCGGTTGTAGGAATTAATTATCCATCAATGCATCCAAATTGCAGAAGTACAACAATGCCAGTTATTAAATTTTAGGAGGTAAAAAGTGAAAAAAGAAGAACTAATCAAACTAGGACTAGATGAAGAAACAGCTAAAAAAGTTGAGGCTGCTTCTACCGAAGAGTTGAAAGGATATGTAGAAAAAACTAAATATAGTGAACTTGAAACAATTAAAAATCAATTGGAAGAGAGTAACAAAACTGTAAATAAACAGTTGGAAGATTTAAAGAAAAATACTGGGGATGCAGAAGCATTAAAAGCAGAGATACAAAAAATCCAAGATGAAAACAAAAACAAAGAAACAGAATATACAAATAATATAAAAAAATTAAAAGTTGATAATGCTGTTGAGTTGGCATTGATAGGAGCTAAAGCTAAAAATACTAAAGCTGTAAAAGCTTTACTCAATCTTGAAAACCTAGAAATAGGAGAAGATGGGAAAGTTAAAGGATTAGAAGATCAAATTAAAAATTTAACAAAAGATGAAGGAACAGCATTTTTATTTGAAGCTGAAAGCAAAACAGAAACTCCGAAAGGAACTGATCCAGCAGGGAAAAGTACAAAAAAAGATATAAAGGATATGACTTATAGTGAGATGGAAGCTTATTTAGCAGCAAATCCAGGAGCTAAAATTAATTAAAAAAGGGAGATGGTAAAAAATGGCAAAATTTAACGAAAAAACTTTTAATCCAGAAGCATTTGGGAAGTATGTTGACAGGATACCTAATCTTAAAAGATTGGAACTTATAAAATCAAGAGCATTGAGGGGTAACGAACAAATAAGAGAAGCTTTTAGCAATCAAACTGGAACAGCTTATGCAACTATTCCAATGTTCGGAACATTAGGAGGAACTCCTGTTAACTATGATGGGAAAACTGATATTACAGAAGAAACAACAGATACTTATGAAAGAGGGGTAGTAGTAATTGGAAGAGCTAAAGCTTGGACAGAATTAGACTTTTCAGCTGATATAACTGGTGGAGTAGAATTTATGGACAATGTGGCAGCACAAGTATCTGAATATTGGGGAGATATAGATCAAAAAACACTTTTATCTATATTGAATGGTATATTTTCGATGACAGGTGCAGGAAATTTAGCATTTGTTGATGGACATACTTATGATATTACAGGAAAAACAGGAGATGAAGCAAAAGTAGGAGTAACTACTCTTAATTCTGCTATTCAGCAAGCAGGGGGAGATAATAAAAATAAATTCTCAGTTGTAATTATGCATTCTACTGTAGCAACAAACTTAGAAAATCTTAATTTGTTAGGATATCTAAAACAAACAGATGCAAATGGAGTACAAAGAGATTTAGCTCTAGGTACTTGGAATGGAAGATTAGTATTAATAGATGATGATATGCCGACTGAGGAAGTGGATGAATCATCATCAGGAGCAGGAGATGGATATACAAAGTATACATCATATGTTTTAGGAGATGGGGCAATTGATTATGAAAATATAGGAGCTGAAATCCCTTTTGAAATGTCAAGAGATCCTAAAACAAATGGAGGAAAAACAACTCTTTATTCAAGACAAAGAAAAGTATTTGCACCTTATGGAATTTCATACACAAAGAAAAATCAAGCTTCTTTATCTCCAACAGATGCAGAACTTGAAAACGGTGGAAACTGGGAACTTGTAAATAATGGATCTACTTCTAAAAAGGCTTATATAAACCACAAAGCAATTCCAATAGCAAGAATAATTTCTAAAGGATAGTGATTAAAATGGCTGTTTATGATGATATAGTAATGAGACTGAAGTTTTTTAAATATACAGTTAAAGAAGAAGATAAAGAAATAATAGAATACCTTATGAAAAAAGTCTTAAACAGTATTAACAATATAACTAATCAAGAATACACTCGAGAAGCTATTCCTGCTGGATTAGTAGAATTATATGTTGATAAAGTTGTTGGAGAATTTCTGATGCTAAAAAAAACTACAGGGGAATTGGTCGGAATAGACCTTTCCTCTGTTGGTAAAAGTGTGAGTGTTGGAAAGGTAAAAGTTGAATATGCTGTTGATTCTCAATATTCAAATCCAGACAAAATATTTAATGATAGGATAAATTATCTTATACATGGAAGAGATGAAGAATTATATACATATAGGAGGTTCAAATGGTAAAGGTAGATGACTTTTATACTGATACTGTAGATGTATGGAGACCTCGAAAAATAGATGATGGAGATGGAGGAAGAACAGATGAAGATTTTCTTTTATATTCAGGAATTAAATGTATGCTTGATAGGGAAAGCTCTACTTCTACAGAAGGTTATCCTGTAAATAGCACTACACAAACTTTTACCTTATTCACTTATATAGATACTGACATACAGCAAAATGATAAATTAATAGTTTATAGAGGAAATGAAAGGTATACATTTAGAGCAGGGCTGCCATTTGCTTACTATCATCTTTTACCACATAAGGAAATTGTAATGAGTGAGGTGCTTGAAAATGAAGATAAAGGGAATGGATGACTGGATTAAAAGAATAGAAACTCTTAAAAGAGAATTTCCAAAAGAAACAGGACAGTTCTTATTAAAACAAGCTAATGCAGTCATAAGAGATGCTAAGCTATACACACCAGTTGATACAGGAACTTTGAGAGCTGCATGGCACAGAACAGGAAAAACAGAAAGAAAAGAGTTTCAACAAATAGTTTACAACAATACTGACTATGTGAATCACATCGAGTATGGACATAGATTAAAACGAGGTGGAAAGATAGTTGGGTTTATTCAAGGCAGAAGAATGTTGCATAAAGCAATGTTCAATAGAAAGTTAAATTTCTATAGAGACCTTGAAAAAATGATGGGAAAATTAATGAGGTAAAATATGAAAGTTACTGATATAAGAAAAGCAATTACAAAAAAATTATCAGAGTTAGGACTGAAAGTTGAATATGAAAATATAAACAAAATAGAGAGACCTTGTTATTTTGTTGATTTATTAACATATTCTAAAGAATGGGATAGTAACCATAGAGAACTAAAAACTCTTAACTACGATATTATGTATTTTCCAAAAAGCAAAGATGGAAACAATACTGAAACTTGGGAAGCTTTGGAAAATGTAGATAATCATTTTGAAGTAACAGGAAATAAAATATTGTCCATACTAGACAGAAAATTAACTATGACAGATACCAATATGCACATAGTTGATACAGTAGGACATTATGAATTTAGCATCAGTTTATTTGATCAGTATGGAAAACCATATGATTATGAACTAATGCAAGAACTAGAAGTTAATTTTAAAGATTTGAACTTATCATTCAAGTCATGAAGGAGGGAATAAATGGCAGGAGTAGGACAAATAAAGCCAACACCAGATATAAGTGTTATCTTTAAGACCCTTGCAACAACTGTTATACAGAGAAGTGCATTGGGTATACTTTGCATGATACTTAAAGATACTAAACAAACTGAAAAGTGGGTAAATGTTGGCACTATAGCAGATATAGATGGAACTAAATGGGACACTAAAAGTATAAATTTAATAAAATTAGCTATGTATACTTACAGTCCAAAGAAAATTTTAATAAGAGTACAAGGGGCAGAGGAACAGATATCTACTATTCTCACAGAAACGAAACAGAGAAAAATAAACTGGTTGGTAGCTCCTAATGCTACAGAAGAGGAAGACACTACTATTACTCTTTGGGTAAAACAAGTTTTTGGAACTGAAGCAATAGACAAGACAGTAAAATATATTAGTTCCTTTGCTACTAATACAGACCATGTGGCTATTGTTCAATTAAGTAATAAAACTTTTAAATCTAAACTAGGAGAATTTACAGGACAAGAATACACAGCGGCACTAGGTGGAATGTTTGCAGGACTTCCTCTAAATATATCAGCTGATAATTTGATTATGAGCGATTTGATAGAGGTTGATGATGTAGAAGCAGCTCTAGGAAAACTAAGCTTATATAATGATGATGGAAAAGCAAGAATCAACACGGCAGTAAACAGCAAGATAACTTTTGATAGTACTTGGAAATCTGATACTAGATTTATTAAAGTGGTTGAGGGAATGTGTATTGTTGTAGATGACATAAGAGATACATTTAAAAATTACTGGATGGGAAACTATATAAATAACTATGATAACAAAATGAATTTTTGCTCAAATGTTAATAAAATATATTTCAAAGACCTTCAACCTAATGTACTAAGTGCTGATTATGACAACAGAATAGAGATAGACTATGACAAACAAAGGCAAGTTGTTGAAAATGATGGGAGATATGACCCAGATGAATTGACAGATTTAGAAATATTAAGTTATCCAAGTGGACACCAAGTATTTTTAGCTGGTGATGTAAGCTTTGCTAATACAATGGTTGATTTACATCTTGTAATAACAATGTAGGAGGTTTAAATGGCAGGAGAGAATTTAAGAGGAAATAAAACGCTTACTGGAGGGTATGGTAAGTTATGGGTTGATAATGAACTCATAGCTGAATTTTCAGCTGTAACAGCTTCTATTACAGCTAATAGATCAGATGTACAAATTGGTATGTCTGTAGATAGTAAAATAACTAGCTTTACAGGAGAAGGGACATTAACCCTTTACAAAGTATATTCAAGAGCTAATAAAGTATTGAAGGATTGGAAAAAAGGGAATGACACAAGAAGTAAAATAGTCTTTTCTATACTTGATCCTGATGCAGTAGGAAAACAAGAAGAAAGAGTATCAATAGACAATGTATGGTTTAATACTTTAAATATAATAAATGCAACTAAAGGAGAGGCTATATCGGAAGAAATGCCATTTGGCTTCACTCCTGAAGATGTTGAATATGAGGGGGAAATTAAATAATGAATAATGAACTTTTAACAATAGAAGATATTTTAGGACTAGCAACAAAACCAAAAAAAGAAGGAACTATAAAAGTGAAAGTTAAAAGGCTGGATAAGTTGATTGAACTAAGACCATTAAACTTCAAAGAGCTTATGACAGTGATAACAGAGCAACAAAGTGATGAGCTTTTAATTTATGACAACTGTATAAGTCCTAACTTAAAAGATGGTAAATTAAACGGAATAGCATTTGAACCAGCTGAAATAGTAGGGAAAATATTCACAGTTGGGGAAGTAAGAGAAATAGCAAAGGCTATACTTGATAAATCTGGCTTTTATGGAAAAGATACAATAGAAATAGTTGAGAATGATATAAAAAACTCATAAAGAGTGATTGGAGAGCTTTCACAATCGCTCACTACCTTAACAAAGGCCATACATTGAAAGAACTTAGAGAACTCAAGACAAAAGACCTCCTTATAATGTATGGCATGATAATGTAGTAAAAAATGAACCTTGGCAATTGAATATCTGAGGATTGGAAATAAAGGCAACTTTATTATTTTAACATACTTACTTGGAGGGATAGAAATGAAAAATTTTATCAGATTTTCAGAACAAATAATTGCAAAAGATGAAATAAAAAGAATATGGTATGAAGGAGATGAGGTTATACTCTTAGATAAAAACGATAACAAATATATACAAAAGTGTGCAAATGAAGCAGGAGCAGCAAATGTATGGTTGGATTTAGAGAAAGAATTAACATTTAGAATGTATTGAAAAAGAGGGATGTTTTCCCTCTTACTAATGAATATTATTTAGTGTGAGTTTCTGGAGAACATTTCTCACAACCATCAGCATTTTTATATCCTTGTCTAATAGCATCTTTTTTAGCGGCGATAGCTGAATTATAAGCCCCTAAGTATATGACATTAGGATAGTTAGAAAGATCTGTATAAGTACAAGATACCTTATGTATTTCATGAGTTACAGTGTTGATATAAAATTTAGCCATAATATTCACCTCCTTGTTATAAAAATGAGTCGCATTATTATTATAACTTTTTGGAATCATAAAATCAAACTGGTATTGTACACATGGAACTGAAATTTTTATAACTTTCTTTAAATTTTAGTTTTTTATCGAATTGTAATACATACCACCACATTTTGATTTGACATATTATTCTGTATGAGGTATATATAATAATATCATATTAAAAATACTAGGAGGGAAGAAAAATGGTAGGAAATGAAAAATTTAGAGCTTTTTATGGAACTGATTCATATGATTATTTAAATCGTTGCAGAGAACTTGCCTTAGAAAGGTTTGGAAATAGTACTTCCGACGAAGAAAAAGAGAATATTTTAAAAATATATACTATTTCTCCTTTAAAGTTATTAGACGAAAAAGTAACTCAACAAGTATCGGAAAATAATCTTTTAATATTTATCCCTTTTGAAGGAAGTGGAGAATTGTTCAAAATTCGTCCAAGTAGATATTCAACTTATTCACCTTTAATTTCTATGAGCAAAAACCAAGAAATAATATTAACAATAGAAAATATTGGCAGTAAAGACACAGCAAATATAAAAACTAAATTTAATAATGAATTAGATAGTCTTAAATCATATGTTAATGATTTGAAAAATGATATAGAAAATCATAACACATTATTAAAAAATTCTCTAAATTCAAGGCTAGCACTAAATAAAGGAAAAAGTAAATCAATAGAAGAAAAAATAAAGGATTTAGGAATACCAGAAAGAAAATAAAACCTCAGACCTCAGGCTAGCTCTGAGGTTTTTAAATACATTTCTCCAAAAAATAAAAGAAGCCCCGAAGGGCTGAGGTAGACTAGAGGACTAAAATGATTACAATTAAAGCAACAATTATAATCAAGAGAATTGCAACTAAGGTACCTCCCTCGATTATATTATTACTAAAATTAAATTCAAATTTAATCATAGTAAACCTCCTTTAGATAGTTAATCTACTACTTACAAGAAACGTGACTAACTTATAAGTATGAGAAAGGCTCCCTCAAAGAGAGAGCCAAACTCATCACGTTTTATTAACTATCTAAAGTGCCCCTAGAGGACTTCTAACTTAATTATAGCATAAATATACAAAAAGTCAAAAAGTATAATATGTTATTATTAAATAAAAAAATAAAAAAAGCTTGACTTTTGCCCGTTGTGTTGTATAATTATATCAACGGGCAACGGAGGTGGGAAATATAGAAAAAAAAATTGTAAAATCTTATTTCAGTAAATCAAGTTCTGGGAGTTTTACACCTAGAGTTAATTTCCCTAAAAGCTGGTTTGAAAAATTAGGAATCAGTAAAGAAGAAAGAGAAGTTGAAATAGAGCTTGATGAAGAAAAGAAGGAAATAAGAATAAAGAAAGTTAAATAAAAAATCCCACCTTAAACCGTAGCCTAAAGTGGGGAAGTCTACTATAAAGTAAACCCTCAACAAGTATATTATATAGTAGTTTCTCCATAAAATCAAGATTTTAGGAGGAATTTTTATGAATGAATTGTTAAAAGTTGAATTTGATGATGAGCTGGGTTATTTTGTTAGTAGTAGGACTATAGCTGATGGATTAGGGAAAAGACATGACAATGTTTTGAGAGATTTAGAACAAATATCAGAAACCTCAAATGTGAGTTCTCTGATTATTCCTAGTTTTTATAAGGTTGAAGGGCAAAAAAGAAAGTACAAAGAATACAAGCTTACAAAAGATGGTTTCACTTTATACATGTTTCATATTCAAGGCTTCACTGATTTCAAAATGGCATATATAAATAGGTTTAATGAAATGGAAAGTTTTATCAAAGAGGCTCATACCAAACTAAAAGAAATAAAAATTGATAAGAAGTTTGACTGGGCTATCAAGAGGATGAGAGATAGAATAGATAAAGCAGAGTATATAGAAAACCAGATAGCTTATTTATTTGATTTGTTGAAAGAAGAATATACCAAGATAATGTTAGATTCTGAATGTAAAACAAAATCAGCAGCAACATTCTTTCATGATTTTAAGACACCAGAAAAATATGACGCATCAAAAGAGCCTTTACCTATCTTAGTTGAAGCAGAACAAACAGAAGAGATAAAAAATTCAGAAAAGATTAAAAAACCATTAGAGCAAAAGAAACTTACAACTAAAGAATAAAAACAATCCCCTAGTATTTCTACTGGGGGATTTCAATTAATAAAATGCCTTGACTTTTATATGATGTGAGGTAAAATTGTACTATATCAGTTTTATAAAAGGAGAGTGTTATGAAAAAATTTTTATTGATTTTATCAGTTGTATTTTTGTTAACAACAGGAGTTTCAACATTCGCTTGTCCAAACAAGGATTTACACGACGGAGTACAGACAATACTTAATATTAAAGATGGACCAGTGTATATAAAAGGTAAAAAGTTAATTGTGAAAGGAAAAATGTTATCTTTGTTACTTTTGTATCAAAATAATTTTGATACAGAAAAAGCAGAAGAAATGATAGGCACATTGGGATTTTCATTTGGTATGTATGCAGCATTTCATGATTTAGAATTAGAAGTATTAGAAGATCAATAATAGAGGTGAATGTATGAAAAAATTGCTAGTTTTATTACTTAGTTTATTGGTTTTTAGTTTTAGTTTTTCATCTACAATTAATTTTGAAAAAGTGGTAAACACTTCTTTAGGAGGGTACACCAACACGAAAGAACAACGTTTTATAAAAACAGAGAAAGAAAATGATAAATACTATAAAGTTCATGTAAATATAGATTCTAATTTATTTCAAACAAATTCAAGATTTAACATTGATGCTCACAAGTTTTTTAAATATATAAGCAATAACTATGAACTTTCTCAAGATGAAAGAATAGCTTTGATTTTCCATGACACTTTAATTGATAAATATGGAAATGCTGATGATTATGAAGTAGCAGAAATAACTTTCAAAACAAATGAATTAAAAAAAATAAATTGGGACAATTTTCTTCATATAAAAATTCCAAATGCAGCAAGTCATTATTGGGTTCATCCTGCAATAAATAAAAAATAATAAATTTATTCCAATCCTCAGATATTTAATTGTCTGGGGATTTTTTTGTGTTGAAAATAATGAAAGGAGGAAACAATGAGCAACTATATATTAAGTGCAGCTTTGGAATTGCAAGATAGATTTTCTTCAAAAATAAAATCAGCTTCTACCAGCTTCAAAAATTTTAGCAGTCAAGTTAAAACAGAGAGTGCTTCAATGGGAAGTTCTTTAAAAGAACTAGGCAATCAATTTGGGATAAATTCCAAAGGAGCAATAAGCAGTTTTAGGACAGTTGAAAGATATGGGAAAGTAGCTGGGGCAGCTGTGACAGCATTTACCGGAAAGTCATATTTAGGCTGGGTTGAACTAGAAGACCAGTTATTAAGGAATGCTGCCATAAGTGGAGCTACAGCTAAAGAACAAGGAAAGTTAAATAAGCAAGTTATTGTACAAGGGAGAGAAACGAGATTTACAGCAAAACAAGTAGCAGAAGCTCAAATGTATCAAGCTCAGTCTGGTAAAACCGTCAATGAAATTTTAGAAATAACTCCAACATTATTAAAAATGTCTATAGCTTCTGGTGACGATTTGGCTACAACATCAGATTACTTAACAGACTCTATGACAGCTGCTGGAATAAGCATCAAAGATACAACAAGATACGCTGATTTATTAGCTAATATGTCAATGAGAACAAACATGACTATGAGTGATATGGCTGAGACAATTTTAAAAATAGGAACTTTAACAAAAGGGCAAGAAAAGATTGAAGATATAGCTACAATGATGGGGGTTCTTGCGGACAATGGAATAAGAAGCGCAGAAGCTGGAACTGCTATGAAATCAATATATGGAAAACTTTTCCAAGCTCAAGATGATAAAAAAATGCAAAAGTTATTTAAAAAATATGATTTGAATTTATACAAAGAAGTAATAGGAGCAGATGGAGAAAAACACATTGAATGGAAAGGGCTGCTTGAAATAATAGAAGATATGAAACCAGCTTTTCAAAATATGAATGCAGCAGAACAAAACTATTTCTTGACAACGGTTGCAGGTCGAAACCATATAGATGCCTTTTCAGCTTTATTAAAAGCTAATAATGAGCAACTTGAAAAATCTAGAAATGCAGCTAATAACGCTGCTGGGTCACTCGATAATTTCTATGACACAATGATAACCGGAAGCAAGCAAACATTAGAAGAATTCAAAAGTGCAATAGATGGCTTTGGTAATGCTTTAGGAGCAGCGGCAGCTCCAATAGTAGATGAGAAATTAAAAGAAATGACATCAGCTATAAACGGGGTTACAGAAAACCAACTATCTACTGAAAATATAGATAAATACATAGACCATATAATTCTTAGAGCTAAACAAGCAGCAGGAGTATATGTTGGATTAAAAGCTACTGTTGCAGCAGCAGGAACAGGGGCGACTATTCTAGGTCTTGGAGCAGGGTCTATTACAGCTTTAGCCTTGGGAGGAAGTGCCTTGGTTGGTTGGGGAGCTAATAAACTAAGGGATGTATATATGAATTCCTCTTCATATAATGGTGATTACATGGAAAGAATAAGACTAAGTCGCGAAGCTGATACAATACTTAAAGAATCTAAAAACAGAAGTTTTTTAAATACTGGAAATTCTTTTGGTTCTTTAGGAGCTTTCAATTCAGAAAAATATACAAAAAACAAGCTATCAGTAGGAAATTTTGGAGACAAAGAATATTTAAAAACAAATGGAGCAACTCCATTCAATGAAACGAAACCAGAAATAAAAGTAGATTTAAGCCATTTAACTCTAAATACCATGAAAAATACAGAAGAATTAATAAAAGAAGTCCAAGAAAGAATTGGAGAAGAAATGAGAAATGCAATAGCAAATGCCCAAATGACACAACAATAGGAGAGTGGATATGAAACCTAATTTTATATTATTAAACGGTAAAATACCTTTTGTATTTGTAATACCACCACTTGATTTAGAAATAACCACAGAACAAAATACAATTGCAGTAAATATAATAGACTTTGGAGAAAAGGTTAATTTTGGTGAAAGAAGATGTGACAGAATAAGTTTTAGCACATTTCTACCATCGATGACATCACATTTCTTTTCATTTAAAAATCCATTACCCCCAACAGCAGCAATAGAACTTTTAAAAAAATGGAAAAAAGAAAAGAAAGAATTAACCTTTATTGTTCCAGAATTACTAATAACATATAAGTGTAAAATAGACAGATTACAATATAGTGTAATTGAAAGAACAAGAGATATGAACATAAAGATTTCATTGATTGAAACTAGAGATCAAGGAAAAATTACTGATAATATAACTGGTTTATACAAAAGAGGTTAATATGATAGAGATAAAAATAAATGGAACTGTATATAAAAAAAAATTTACTAAAGTTGGATGGGGTGGTGGAATATATGGAAGTTCAAGGAAGTTAAATGTTGACTTTCCAACATCAGAAAATATAAATGTTGAGGTAGGAGATAATATTGAATTTAAGTTAGATGGAACAGAAACTTTATTCAAAGGTAAAATATTTACAGTAGAAAAAAATACAGATAGAAAAAATGTTAATTTTATTGCTTATGACAATTCTATATACCTCAATAAAAATTTCTTTGTAAAAAATTATTTTAATAGAGTTCCATCTGAAATAGTAAAAGAAATATGTGGAGAACTAGGACTTGAAGTTGGAAGGCTTCCAAAAGATAAAGTTAAATGTACTTTTCCAGCAATAAACAAATCAGCATATCAAATAATTTTGGCTGCTTACACTATACAACACAATAAAGATAAAGCTATATATTCAGTATTTTGTGATAATGGGAAAATAGAAATAGCAGATCAGGGGGTATTGTTAGAGGATTTAGAACTTGATTCTTATAACGATTTGAGAAGCACTAGATATAGCGAATCTATAGAAGAAATGGTTAATCAAATTATAGTTTATAAAACAGGAAAAAAGAAACAACAAATAATTGATAAGGTAGCCAATGAGGAAGATAAAAAGAAATATGGGCTATTTCAAGATGTTGTTGAATATACTAAGGATATGAACAATATCTTTAATGCCAGAGATATGCTAAAGGGTAAACAGAGTTATGCTAACGTTATTGCAAATGGTAATCCTGATTTAATAGCTGGGTATTCTGTGGCGGTAAAAGAACACAATACAGGTTTAATAGGAAGTTTTTTAATTAAAAATGACAACCATGTTTTTCAAGATGGAGATTACTATGTAGATATGGAACTTATTTTCGATAACGTGATGGACAAGGTAGAGCTAGAAGAAAGAGAAAAAAAGAAGAAAAAACGTGAAGAAGTAGAATGGGATTTTATAGAAAGGATAAAATAATTTTAAAAAGGAGGTTTGGATGGCTGATTGGGCTGGTGAATTATTATTGATGATGAAAGAACAAGGTGTAAGTATGCCAATACAACTTATAGCAACAGTAGAAACAGCTCCACCAGAATTAACTTTAAAGTATTCTGAACAAGTTATTCCTTCAAAACAAATATATTGCAGTAATTACTTATTACCACATTACCATAGAGATTATACAATAGATGGAACAGTAGATGGCATAGAATTAAGTTTAAGCAAGATGGAAGTTAACAACACTACAAGTACAGCCGTTGCTGAATCTCATTCACATGGTATGCCAAGTATAAAAGGGGTAGGAGGAGCAGCAGGAAGCTTAAAAGGAAATGGAACATACAAGACACACGGTGATATATGGTTTGAGGACACGCTAAAGGCTGGTGATGAGGTTTTAGTAAATATAGTAGGTGTTTACTGGGTAGTGGTTAGTAAAATAACTAAAATGCCATCAGGAGCAATAGAGGGGGTATAATGTGGCAGGATTTGAAATATTTTTAAATGAAACAGAAACACAAGAAAGTGAATTGCCTTTATTTAAAGAAATGGCTATTGATTTTGAAACAGGAGAACCGATTATTAAAAATAATGAGATAGTTGCACTGGAAGGGTCAGAAGCTCTTAAGGTTTGGATATGGAGAGCTTTGAAAACAGAGAGATACAAATACAAGGTATATAGTAACAACTACGGAAATGAGCTAAAAGAACAGCTAGGAACTATATATGATAAAACCATTAAGGATGCTATTCTTGAAAATGAAATAAGAGAATGTTTAGGAGTAAATCCTTATATAGTAAGATTACATAGTTTTAGCATTGAAACTCCTGAAGGAATGCAACATCCATATATTTATTTTTCTGTAGATACAGTATATGGAACTATTGAAAATATGGGGGTAGATGCAATTGGACTTTAAAACTTTAATCGGAATAAGGAATAATATACTTGGAAATATGCAAAATCCACTATCTAAAATAGAGGGAACATATGATTATGATATAGCAGCGGCAACAGCATTAGAAATAAAAGACTTATACGATTATTTGGAATGGTGGAGTAAGCAAACATTTATAGATACAGCTACAGAAAATGAATATGTAGATAAACACGCATTAATTTTCGGAGTTGAAAGAAGAAGTGAGGTTAAAGCTTCTGGAGAAATAACTATAACAGGAAAAACAGGAACTACAATACCAAAAGGAACAATAGTATTAAGTAGAACAGGAATAAAATATGAAACTTTAGCTCTAGCATTGATAGGAAGTGATGATAAAGCTAAAGCTAGAGTCCAAGCTTTAGTTGGTGGTATTGCTGGAAACTGTGGAATAGGGGATATAGTAGCCTTTGAAATAGCAGACACTAATATATACACAGTTACAAACGAAGAAGCTATAACAGGTGGATTTGATATTGAAAGTAATGAGTCCTTAATAGCTAGAGCAAAAGAAAAAATAATGAGACCAGCACATAGTGGAAATGAAAATGATTATAAACAATGGGCTAAAGAAGTTGAAGGGGTTGGAAAAGTTGATGTTATTCCTGTATGGAATGGTGGTGGAACTGTAAAAGTAATTATAAGCGACTATGACTATAATGTAGCAAGTCCAGAGCTTGTAGAAGCAGTAAAGAATAGAATAGAGCAACCAGATGGAAGACCAATTGGAGCAGATGTGACTGTAGTAAGTTATATAAAATATGATCTTGATATAATAGCCACAATTAAAATAGCAGCTGGTTATGATATAGAGGAAATAAAGCAAGATATAACAGCAGATATACAAAAAGGAATAATGAACAATACTATTCAGTATGTTTCAAATACCAATACTACAATAGTTAGTATAGGAAAAATAGGATCATTAATATTATCTGTAGATGGAGTTCTTGACTATACATCTTTATCAGTAAACGGAGAAACTACTGGAAATATAGAAGTTGAAAGAGATAAAATTGTTATTTTAAACAGTATTAATCTTACACAAGGAACGAGGTTGTTTATATGATTGATTATATAGGAAAAATTGCCAGAAACTCTTTAATGAAAGATTTGTTTAACTCAATCAAGATACAAGTTGATGCAGGAAAAGATGATATAAGCCAATATGACACATATGCCTTTATAGTTGATTCAAACGAAGAAACAATAAGCAGATGGGAAAAGTTTATGGAATTGAAACCTATGGATAATTATAGTCTTGAAGATAGAATAGAAAGAGTTATTTATACTATTCAAGCTAAAGGGATATTTACTCCTAGTTTTTTAAAAGAACAAGCAAAAATATTTACAAATGGAGAAATAGAGGTTACAGAAAACTTCAATGATTATCATTTTGTAATATCTTTTACATCTGTAATAGGAATTCCACCAAATATGGACAATTTTAAAGAAATGGTGGACTTGAATAAACCAGCGCATCTGACCTATGAAGTGAGAATTAGATATAGAACTTGGGGAGAATTACTCCCTTACACATGGGGAGAATTAGAACCATTTACTTGGAATGAAATTTACCAAAAAGCAGAGATAGAATAAAGGAGGAACTTAATGGGAATATTAACAAACTTTTTGAAATTGCTAAAACCGGAACCGAATGATTTTGTTGATGTTACAAAACATATTTCTGAAAATTATGACAAATTAGACCAAAACGCAGAAACGACTAACCAGTCTTTAGAAGATTTAAAGAATAACAAACTAGACAAAGGCACATATCCAGGAAATGCTGATGATTTAAAAACAGATATAGATAGGAAAGTTTCAAAAGCTGGAGACACTATGACAGGAACATTGGTTTCTAAAAGTCCAGCACTAGAAGAAACAAGTACAACAATATACAACGAAGGTTTTATAGACCTTAGAAGAAAAGACGGTAATCCTTTGGTTAGATTCTTTAACCAAACTGGATCCGGACAAGTGGGAAGGCTAATGCCAGAAAATTGTGTTACACTGCATAATGAAACTGGTGGAGGTTTTTATAGAATTTATGACAACAATACACATGAATTTTTAATTCCATCTGAAACTGGTGGGGTGGTAATAGATGGACAAAATTTTTCTCGTTCAACAGTTCTGACACTTAAAAGCTCAAATTCTGTATATTCAGGGGTATTTAGATTCTATAACACTATATACGGCTCAGACAAAAGAATAAGTGCAATTCCAAGTGACAATGTTACTTTTGCTTTTAACAATGCTAAAAGCACTGAATATCCATCTAAATTTAGGTTTACCAATAACACAGGGTATGGGCTAGAAGTAGATGTATTAGATTTGTATAAATTTAGTTATTCTACTATAGGGAATTATAGAAGACATAAGGATTCTACTGGAATGATAACACTATTTTTCGAAGTAAATTTAGCAGCTAACCAAGTAACAACAATAAGTTTTCCTGAAGCGTTTCCAACAGAATGCCATTATATCTTCGCTACTGGAAAAGTAAGCACAGGTGCTAATGGTAAGGTCGTAACACCTGGAGTTGTTCCAATAGACAGAAGGACTTTTAGTATAAAAAATATGTATACAGACTCTAATTTAACTTTTATGATAATGGCAGTGGGGGTGTAAAATGGAAAAGTGGTATGCAATGGTAGATGAAAATATGCAAATTTGTGGATATACACAAAATAAATTAGAAACAGATAATTGTGATTATGTAGAAATAAGCAACACAGAAAGGTTGATAATGGTAGAAGGAAACTTAAAAAATGGGCTAGTCTATTATTATGAAAATAATAAAATAATTGGAAAGAAACGAGAAAATAAATTTACAAAAGAACAACTATTAGAACAAAGAATAAATTATATTTTAGAATATTCCAAATTAGAAGAAAATAAAAAAGTTTTAGAAAGTTCAAAATTTTCTACAGAAGAAGAAATAAAAGCAATAACAGAAAGAATGGCTATTTTAGAGGTTGATATAAATAACCTACAAGAGAAAATAAAGGCTTTATAATGAAAATTATTCAGCTGTAAAAATAATTTTTTAAGGGGGTAATGAGTGAAAATATCTGAAAAAGGGATTGAGTTTATTATAAAGGAAGAAGGAGAAGTTTTAACAGCATATTTATGTCCTGCTGGAATTTTAACAATAGGAGTAGGGCATACAGGAAAAGATGTTAAAAGGGGTATGAAAATAACTAAAGACCAATCGAGAGAACTTTTAAAAAATGATCTTATAAGGTTTGAAAACTCTGTTAATAGAAGTGTAAAAGTAAATCTAACTCAAAATCAATTTGATGCACTTGTAAGCTTTGCTTTTAATGTAGGAACAGGAGCATTTGAAACAAGTACATTACTAAAGAAAATAAATTCTTCTGCTCCTATAGCAGAAATAGAAGAACAATTTAGAAGATGGAATAGAGGCGGAGGAAAGATACTGCCAGTTTTAAAAGCAAGAAGAGAAAGAGAAATTAAACTTTATAAGGGAGAGTGTTAAATGAATAGAGAAACTATATTATTTTGCGTTGCTATCTTGGTTGCTATAGTAATAACTATCTTATTATACAAATACAAGAAAGAAACACTAATGGTGTCTGCTTATTACGTAATAGTGCAAGCAGAAGAGCATTTTATATCAGGACAAGGAAGAGAGAAGCTTCAATTTGCTATAAGGGAATTAAAAAAGACTATCCCATGGTATATTTCTTGGCTAATATCAGAAATCTTTATTATAAATTTAATTGAAGATGTTCTGGAAGGCTTACAAGAGACATTTAAAAGTAGCAAAGAAAAACAACTTACTATAGTAAATAAAATATTGGAAACAGTTACTAATGGAGCACAACAAGATATATTAAGAACAGCTAAAAAAATGGAGCAAGATATAAATTCTAAGGGATATATAGAGGGATATCTTGAAGGAAGAACTGATTTTAAAGGAAACTCTAATTTAGTTGGTGGAGTAAAAGCAGGGATTAAGTTATAAAGGAGAGTTAAAATTGGAATGTAAAGAAATATGGAATATGTTTGTAGAAGTAATCAAAATACTTGTAGATAAAGGAGTTATAGTGGTAGGGATGCTGGTTTCTTGGTTTTTTTATGCAGTAGGTGGAAAGGACAAATTTATTTATTGTCTCTTTGGAGCGATGGTTATAGATTTTATAACAGGTATATTTAAATCTACAAAAAGTGGTTCTACTAACAGTAAGGTAGGATTTAAGGGAATTCCAAGAAAAGCTGCAATGTTTTGTGTTGTTGCTCTTGCAGCGTTGGCAGATGAAATACTAGAGACAAAAGGCTTTAAATACAATTGTAGATACTTAGTTATATGTTTTTATTTCGCGAATGAAGGGCTAAGTATTTTGGAAAATGTAATAAATGCAGGTTTACCAGTACCAAAGCAATTAAAAAATATGTTAGAACAATGTAGAGATAAATAAGAAATAAAAAAAGATAAGCAGAGGGAATAATAAAAAATTAAGTGAAAAGGAAGCTAAAAGGCTTCCTTTTTTTGTATTATATCACGCCCAAAGTGTTATTTTATATGATTTAAAATATTGTTATAGCTAACAAACAACTAACAATATTTTTACAAAGCCTGTATGTAAAGCAGCTTTAAAAAAATAATCATATTTTTAATTAAAATATAATAAAAATGAATATTTATAAAAATACAAGAAGATATCTGCCTTCCATAGAAATATTGCATATATAGAGATAAATAATAGTTTGACATAAAACTAATTTTGTGTTAAATTAAAAGGCAGGTGATGAAAAAATGAAAAATGAAGCTTTTGGAAATTCATTGTACAGTTATCTGTCTAGAGCCCATCATAGAAGCAGAATTTTTATGGATGAAGAATTGAGAAAAAAGGGAATAACAGACTTGGGTTATTCTCATATAAGGATAATGATAGTGTTATATGTTTTTAAAACTCTTTCTATGAAGGAAATAACTGAGAAAATATCAAAAGATAAATCAACAGTAACTATTCTTGTAAATAAGCTGGAAAAGAAAGGGTATGTTAGAAAAAGAGTTTGTTCTAAAGATAGAAGAGTTATGCACTTAGAATTGGGAGAGAGAGCAGAAGAAGTAATAGGAGTTATTTTTGATGTATCAGAGATATTTCATAGAAAAGTAGAACAAATACTGGAAAAAGATGAGATAAATACTTTAAAAAGGATAATGTCCAAACTTTTGGAGAAATGGTGAAATTTAAAATGTAACAAAGAAGTTTTAGGAGGAGTAAATGAAAAATAAACATCAATTTATGGGAACGGAAAAAATAACAAAGCTTTTAGTACAATTTTCACTTCCAGCTATAATTGGAATGCTTGTAAATGCTTTGTATAGTATAGTTGATAGAATATATATTGGAAATATAAAAGATGTGGGGCACTTTGCAATAGCTGGGGTAGGGCTTACTTTTCCAGTTACGATCTTTGTATTTGCCTTTGCTGTACTGATAGGACTTGGAGGAGCAACGAATATATCTTTGAGTCTTGGAAGAAAACAAAAAGATGAAGCTGAAAAATATTTAGGTAATGGAATCGGATATGGAATAATCATCTCTTTGGTTATAGCAGTATTTGTGCTGCTTTATATGGATAAGTTAGTTGAGATATTAGGTGGAAGTGAAAATACAAGCAGATATACAAGAGAATATTTATGGATAGTATCATATGGTTTTCCAGCAACTATAGTTGGTTATGTAGCCAATGCAGCTATTCGTTCAGATGGTAATCCAAAAATGTCAATGGTAACTTTGCTGATTGGAGCTATAATAAATATAGTGCTTGACCCTATCTTTATATTTGGAATGAACATGGGAGTAGCAGGAGCAGCTTGGGCTACTATTATTTCTCAGTATATTTCAGCAGCCTGGACTATTTTCTATTTTAAATCAAGTTTCAGTGGTCTTAAATTACATTTTAAAAATATGAGACTGCAATGGGAAAAAATTAAAAATATAATGGCTTTAGGTTCATCTCCATTTGCATTACAAATGGGATCAAGTTTAGTAAATTATACTTTTAACAGTACATTAAAAATATATGGTGGAGATAATTCCATAGGAGCAATGGCAATTATTCAAGCAATAACTATATTCCTTGCTATGCCTATATTTGGTATTAATCAGGGAGTTCAGCCAATATTAGGGTATAACTATGGAGCGAAACTTTATTCGAGAGTAAGAGAAGCACTTCGTAAAGCTATACTTGGAGCTTCTATAATATGTATGATAGATTTTTTAACTATTCAATTTTTATCAAAATATTTTATCTTTATATTTACAAGAGAAAAAGCGTTATTGGACATAGCAGCCCATGGGCTTAGAATAAATACAATGATGTTTCCTATAATAGGATTTCAGATAATATCTTCAGTATATTTCCAGGCAGTAGGAAAACCTAAGTTAAGCTTGTTTATAAGTCTTTCAAGACAAATAATAGTTTTAATTCCTTGTATAATAATAATGTCTAGAATGTTTGGATTGACTGGAATATGGTTTGCCGCTCCAACAGCTGACCTTATTGCAACTATGTTGACATTTATTCTGATAAAAAGAGAAATGAAACAATTAAAACAGCTTCAGATAGCCAGAGAAGAAGAACTTATATTGGCAAGTGAAAAATAAAAAAGAAATAGAGATTGAAATAATTTCAAAAAAGTACTAAAATAAAGATACTAAAATTATATAAGGAGTTGTTATTAATGAATAATTTAGTTGAAAGATTTTTAAAGTATGTAAAAATTGATACAGATTCAGATCCTTCAAGCAAAGCATGTCCAAGCAGCAATATACAATGGGACTTAGCAAAAGTGATAATAGAAGATCTGAAAGAATTGGGGCTTGAAGAAATATCATTAGATGAAAACGGATATGTAATGGCAGCACTGCCAGCAAACTGTGACTTAGACATTCCTACAATTGGGTTTATAGCACATATGGATACAGCACCTACTTACAATGGAAGAGGAGTAAATCCAAAAATTATAGAAAATTATAATGGAGAAGATATCATTTTAAATAAAGAAATGGAAATAATCCTTTCTCCAAAAGATTTTGAACATTTAAAAAACTATATAGGACAAGACCTTATAGTTACAGATGGAAAAACTTTATTAGGAGCAGATGATAAAGCTGGAATAGTAGAGATAATAGAAGCTATAAAATATTTAAAGGATCATCCTGAAATTAAGCATGGAAAGATAAAAATAGGATTTACACCAGATGAAGAAATCGGAAGAGGAGCAAATCTTTTTGATGTAAAGAAATTTGATTGTAAATTTGCCTATACAGTAGATGGAGGAGAGATAGGAGAGTTAGAATATGAAAACTTTAATGCTGCTTCTGCTGTAATTAAAATAAAAGGAAGAGATATTCATCCTGGAACAGCTAAAAACAGTATGATAAACTCAATCCTTATTGGAATGGAATTAAATTCAATGCTTCCAGTGGAACAAAGACCAGAATATACTGAAAATTATGAAGGGTTCTTCCTGTTAAATGATATGAAAGGAACAGTGGAAGACACTTCAATGAACTACATAATTAGAGATCATTCAATGAAAAAATTCAATGAGAAAAAAATCCTTATAAAAGATGCTGTACAATACTTAGCAAAAAAATATAAAGATGCAGAGATAGAAATAGAAGTAAAAGACAGTTATTATAATATGAAAGAAAAGATAGAGCCAGTAATGTATGTTATAGATCTTGCTCATAAATCAATGGAAGAGCTTGATATCAAACCTTGTATCAAACCTATAAGAGGCGGAACAGATGGTGCAAGACTTTCTTATAAAGGACTTCCTTGTCCAAATCTTTTCACTGGTGGACATAATTTCCATGGGAAATATGAATATGTGTGTATTCAATCAATGGAAAAAGCCAGAGATCTTATTGTAAAAATAGCTGAAAATTTAGCAAAAATGAATTTTGAAGAAAAATAAAAAAGAAAATGAGGACCTGAGTCTAATGTATAATTAGATGCAGGTTCTTTTAATTTTACATTATTTTGTAAAGTAGTTTTTTTTAAGATTGAAAGGGGGGATAAAATAATGTATAATTAATAAGATATGGAAAAATATTTTTTTGAGAAAAATAAATATAGAACGAAATTGTGAGGCATGGTTATGAATATCGATTATTTTAAAAAATTATCACCTTCAAGGAAGCTGATATTAGGATTTTTACTTGCAATACTGTTAGGAACATTTATTTTAATGATGCCTTTCTCGCTTAGAGAGGGGGAAAAATTAAACTTTTTATCTTCTTTGTTTACAATTGTATCAGCAGTGTGTGTAACGGGATTGACAGTGGTAGATGTAAGTAAGGTATTCAGTCCAGCAGGAGATTTGATAATAATATTTTTTATACAGTTAGGTGGACTTGGAGTAATGACATTTTCATCAATTCTCTTTCTGGTAATGGGAAAAAGAATGACTTTTTATGAGAGGGAACTTTTAAAAGAGGAAAGAAACGCAGACAGCAGTGGAGAGATATCAAGTTTTATAAAAAAACTTCTCCTCACAGTCTTTATTATAGAAAGTATAGGAGCAATAATTCTCACATGGGAATTTTCTAAAGAAATGCCATTGAATAAAGCAGTATTTTATGGAATATTTCATTCGATTTCAGCATTTTGTAATGCTGGATTTGCCCTTTTCTCCAATAATCTGGAAGCATATAAAGCTAATCCTGTTATAAATCTTACTATCGGTTATCTAATAACTCTTGGAGGGATAGGATTTGCAGTAATTACTTCAGTTATTATGGTAATAAGAAGAGGAATAGACAGATTTAACTTAACATCAAAAGTTGCTATTATAATGTCAGTAATTTTAACTTTTGGAGGAATGATTTTATTCTTTGTACTTGAATATTCAAATCCAGCAACTTTAGGAGATTTGAATTTTGTCCAAAAGGTACTGGCTTCATATTTCCAAAGTGTTACATTGAGAACGGCAGGATTTAATACTATTCCTCTTGGAGAACTTAGAAATTCAACAATTTTTATGTGCTGTATTTTGATGTTTATAGGAGCTTCTCCAGGGTCAACAGGAGGAGGAATAAAAACTACAACTTTTGGGGTAATATTATTTTATGTCATAGGAATAGTGAAAAAGAAAGAAAATGTAGAGATATTCAACAGAAGGCTTGACTGGGAAATAATGAACAGAGCACTGGCTATATTGGTTCTTGCAATAACTTATGTAATTATTGTAATAATGCTTATGCTGATAGCCGAAAACTTTAGTCCAGAAGAGATAATGTTTGAAGTTATTTCAGCTTTTGGAACAGTAGGATTAACTTTAGGAATAACTCCAGACCTTACAACTTTCTCAAAACTTCTTTTAATAGTAACTATGTTTATAGGAAGATTGGGACCAATGACATTTGCTTTAGCCATTGGAGAAACAAAGAAAAAAGCTTTATCTAAATATCCAAAAGAAAATATTCTGGTTGGGTAGTTAATCATAAATAAATGGAGGATACAATGAAACAGTATTTAGTTATAGGTCTTGGAAGATTTGGAACAAGTGTAGCACAGACTTTATATGAATCTAACGAAGAGGTTTTAGCTTTAGACATAGATGAAGAACTTGTTCAGGAAGCAATAAACAGCAATATTGTAGATAATGCTGTTGTAATGGATGCAACTGATGTAAAAAGTTTAAAAGAGCTGGGAGTGAGCAACTATGATATAGCATTTGTATGTACTGGGGATATAGAACCAAGTATAATGATAACTCTAAACTTGAAAGAACTTGGAATAGAAAAAATAATAGCGAAGGCTGTAAGTAAAAGTCACGGAAAGGTTTTAGCTAAAATAGGTGCTACAAAAGTAATTTATCCAGAGGAATATATGGGAAGAAGGGTAGCTCAACTGGCTATGGAACCTAATATGATAGAACATTTGAGATTTTCTTCAGAATTTTTATTATTAGAAGTAAAAGCTCCATCTGTTTTCTGGGGAAAAACTATGGTAGAATTAGATATTAGAAAAAAATATAATGTAAACGTAGTTGGAATAAAAAAAGAAGATCAATCTTTTAGACCAAACCTATCAGCAGACACTCTAATAGAGAAAGGTGATGTATTGTTAGTTATTACTGATAATAAAACTGCTGATTATTTAGAGAATTTAAAATAATTTAATTTATATATTTAGGAGGAACAAATGCAAAATTTTGATGTCATTGTAGTAGGTGCAGGACATGCAGGATGTGAAGCTGGATTGGCTGCTGCCAGAATGGGAGCTCAAACAGCTATTTTTACTATAACTTTGGATAATATAGGAGTAATGTCATGCAATCCTTCCCTTGGAGGACCAGCAAAGTCACATCTCATAAGAGAAATAGATGCTCTAGGTGGAGAGATGGGAAGAAACATTGATAAAACATACATCCAAATAAGAATACTTAATACTAAAAAAGGGCCTGCTGTAAGATCTTTAAGAGCTCAGGCAGATAAAGTAAGATATAGTAAAGAAATGAAAAAAACTATTGAAAATTGTGATAATTTAACTACTATTCAGGGAATGGTAACTGATATTATAATTGAAGATGGAAAGGTAATTGGAGTAAAAACAAGAGAGGGAGTGGAATACAGAGCGAAATTTGTAATTATAGCCACTGGAACCTTCTTGAGAGGACTTATTCACATTGGAGACAAACACTTTAGTGGTGGAAGAATGGGAGAACTTTCTTCAGATGATTTACCTTTATCTTTGGAAAAAGCAGGATTGAAATTAGCCAGATTTAAAACTGGAACACCGTCGAGAATAGATGCCAGAACAGTAGATTTCTCCAAGATTGAAGAGCAGCCTGGAGAAACTGATGACATATTAAAATTTTCTACTAGAACACCAAATGAAGAACTGGAAGGAAGAAAGCAGATTTCATGTTATATAGCTCACACAAATGAAATTGTGCATGATATAATTAAAAATAATAGAGAAAGATCGCCATTATTCAATGGAACTATTCACGGAACTGGGCCTAGGTACTGCCCATCTATAGAAGATAAAGTATTCAGATATGGAGATAAAAACCAGCACCATCTTTTTCTTGAAAGAGAAGGGTATGATACAACAGAAATATACTTAGGAGGGCTTTCATCCTCCCTTCCAACAGATGTACAGGATGAGATGGTAAAAAATATAGTAGGATTGGAAAATGCCCATATTATGAGATATGGATATGCAATTGAATATGATTATGTTCCTCCACAAGAGATAAAATATACACTTGAAAGTAAAACAGTAGAAAATCTATTTCTAGCTGGACAGATAAATGGAACATCTGGGTATGAAGAAGCAGGAGCACAAGGGCTTTTAGCAGGAATAAATGCAGTAAGAAAATTACAGGGGAAAGAGCCTATAATATTAGATAGAGCAGACTCATATATGGGAACGCTTGTAGATGATTTGGTATCTAAGGGAACTAACGAACCATATAGAATGTTTACTGCAAGAAGTGAATACAGACTGGCTTTGAGAGAGGATAACGCAGACTTGAGACTTTCAAAGATTGGATATGAAGTGGGACTTCTTCCAGAAGAGGAATATTTGAGAGTAGTACAAAAGGGTAAAGATGTAGAAATAATAAAAGAAAAATTAAAAGGAAACTATGTAGGACCTAGCAATCCAAGAGTAAATGAAGTATTGAGAAAATATGGAGAAGCTGAATTAAAAGATGGAACTACATATTTTGAACTTTTAAGAAGACCAGATGTAAAATATTCTGACATAAAATACATAGCTGAGCTTTCAGATTTAGAGTTGGGAGATTATTCTAAAGATACAGAATATCAAGTAGAAGTTCAGGTAAAATATTCAGGATACATAGAAAGATCAATGAAAATGATAGAAAAGCATAAAAGTCTGGAAAATAAAAAACTTCCTGAAGACCTAGATTATGATTCTTTGGAAAATATACCAAAAGAGGCAAAGGATAAACTTAAAGCAGTGAGACCATATAATATAGGTCAGGCTTCAAGGATATCAGGAGTTTCCCCAGCAGATATTCAAGTATTATTAATATATTTAAAAACGAGAGGTAATTAATCATGAGAGAATTCCTATTAGAAGGAATAAAAAAATTAAATATTGAATATACAGATAAAAAAGTAGATAATCTTATAAAGTATCTGGAATTATTAACTGAATATAATTCACATACTAACCTTACTGCATTGAGAGATGAAAAAAGTATAATAGAAAAGCATTTTTTAGATTCTCTTTTACTTCAGAATCTTATTAAACGTGAAAGTAAAAAAGCAATAGATATTGGTACAGGAGCAGGATTTCCAGGAATGGTACTGGCAATATTCAATCCTGATATAGAATTTACATTGATGGATTCTATTGGAAAGAAGACTAAATTTCTTGAACTGGTAAAAGAAAATCTGAGACTGGATAATGTCAATGTAGTAACTTCCAGAGCAGAGGATTACATAACTGATGAAAATAGAGAAACTTATGATTTAGGACTGTGCAGAGGGGTATCTAAGCTCAGTACTATTCTAGAGTACATAATTCCTTTTTTAAAGGTAAATGGTGAGTTCTTATCACAAAAAATGGAAGGGACTGGAGAAGAAACAGAAGCAGAAAATGCTTTAAATATACTGCAAAGTAAAATAGTTGAAATATATAATTTGCAGCTGCCTTTTTCTAAAGATCCAAGAGTGGTTATAAGAATTGAAAAAATTGATTTTAATGATAAAAAGTATCCAAGAAGAGCAGGGATACCTTTGAAAAGGCCTCTATAAAACCGCAGGAGGAGGAAATGAAAGAATTTTACAGAAATAATAAGAAAAAAATCATAACTGGACTTTCCCTCCTTTTCATTTTGGCAGGAGGATATTGGTCTGTAAGATATCATCTATCAAAAACAGTTGAAGTTATACTTCAGATAGCTTTAGGACCTAAAATTTCAAGCAGCTCTATTGAATTTAAAAAATATGGGTTAATAGAAATAAAAGATCTTAAACTAGTAAGTAATAAGAAAACTATTATTGATGCTCCTAAGGTTGAATTGCTTTATTCAAAAGAATCTCTTAAAAAATTAAGAATAGAAGAGATAATAATATATGATGGAACAGCAAATATAACTAGAGAAAAAAATGGAGATATAAATATAGTAGCTGCATTTACTGGAAGCAGCAAGGAAGAAAGTACTGATACAGAAGTAAAAAAAGAAAAAGAATATAAACCTGGGATAGGAGTACCTATAGACAGGATAACAGCTATAAATGCTACCACTAATTTTACAGATCTTTCCTATAGAAATCCTATACAGGAAACAACTTATGGAACAAATGGATTTCTTACTTTTAGTAAAGAAAAAGGAATTAATCTGATATTTAAAGGAAAAAATGAGGATCAGATATATACATATGCCCTTAATACTAATAAAGAGCCATATGATATGAATATAAAACTTGAAAATATAGCTGTGAAAACAGATTTACTTCAGTATGCTTATGATGGAGATGAAGTATCATATAATGGAGGGACACTAAATTTAGACCTTTCAATCTCTCCTAAAGGGTTATTTGGAAATGCAGATTTTAAAGATGTTACTGTGAGATATAAAGAACTGGATACTGATATAAAAGTGTCTGGAGGAACAGTAGATTTTCAAGGAAAAAATGTAGTAGTAAAAGCAGATTATGAAGTATTTGATAAAAAAGATAAATTTCTTTTGACATATGCTGATGATGAATTAAATATAGATTTTGCAGCTAAAGATATAACATATGCTCAAATACAAAAATATTCTTTAGCAAAGGAACTTAATCTTCCTTTAGAAAGTTTAGTTGTGAATGATGTAAAATTTAATCTTAATCTAAATCCAGCAAGAGAATTTAAAGTAACAATAGATTTTTTTAGTAAAGATTTTAATCTGAATGACTTAGAATTGAAAAATACTAAAGGAATATTTGTTTACGACATCAACGGAATACATATAAATGATTTTAACACAGACATTTCATTATGGAACAAGGAAATGAAAGAGGAACTTTTTAAAAAGAAAATAGCACTGTCACTTGATTATTTTGAAGAAGAAGGTGCTTTAAAATTTGATATAAAAGGAAATGAATCAATAAATAACTATATTCCTAATATTGATGGAGTATTTAATTTTGAAACAAAGAATAAAAATTTCAGTTTCAATTTTCTATCAAATATTATAAAGCTGAGAGGAAGATATTATTCAAATATAAATAAGATAAATTTATACAGAGCAGGTAAATTCTCATTGGATTATGATTTGAAAAACAAGAATCTGGAGAGAGGAAGCGGAGTAGTAGATTTTAATCTATACAACCTTAAATTCGCTTTAGATTTTATAGCAGAGAATAATAAAATAACAATAGAAAGCCTTACAGCACATGATAAAGATGAGGATAAGATAACTTTTAATCTTACTGGAGAAACTGATATTGGTAAAATGTCTTATGATTTGAACTTTGATGCAGAAGAATTGAAGATAGAGAGGAATATTTTAAATGAGGATGCTCTTTTAAACGCTTCTCTCAATGGAAATGTATCAGGAGAAAAAGGAAATATAAAAGCTTCCATAGATGTGAAGTCTTTAACTTTTAAATATTTAGCTGAAGTCAATAATATAGCTGGAAAATTTGAATTTAGGAAAGATGAAAAAATTTATGGGGATTTTAAAGGGAGCATAGGGCAGATAAAATATAATGACTATGATCTTAATGGATTTATCTTTGCAATGAGGATAAAAGATGATAAGTTTGAGATAAGAGATTTTAGAAATGGGATATTAAATATAAGTGGAAATATAAATTTGAAAAATTTAGCTTCAAATATTGATTTTTCAGTAAAAGATCTGAATTTTGAAAAATTCAACATAGACTTTCCTAAATTTTATATCAATGATGTAAATGGTAAAATAAGCGGGAAAATAAATGATCCTAAAATAGATGTAAAGGTAAATGACATAAGGCTGGATATAGGTGACGAAAAAAGAGATATTCTTGTTCATGGGAATATAAATTATTATAAATCACTTGTGAATGTAAATAAAGTTTATGTAAATAATAATATTTTTAATGGAAAATATAACTTGAAGGATAAAAAATATAGTGCAGTTTTAAATATAATAGAGGATGATCCATCTGAATATTACTCTGATACAAACTTAAAGTATAGAGTAATAGGAACTTTAAAAATAGATGGTGAAGATAAGAAAATAGATGCCAGATTAAATTCTACAATAGATAAAATTTACATGAGAGGGACAAAGCTTCCAAATATATACATTGAAGGAAGATACAAAACTGACAATATTCTAGATGGAACTATTGAATTTAATAAAATAGTTCTTTCAAATAGTGAAATGCAGGATATTCTTCAATTAACAGCTGGATATAATTTACAGACAAAGGAAATAACTGCTGGAATAAACAATCAGATAGTTAAATTAAGTACTTTGAAAGAATATACCAAGGAAGAGATTGTAAATGGAAATCTTATTTTTAATGGAAAGCTTTCTGGAAAAATAGAAGATTTGAAATATGATATGAAAATAAACAGTGATCTTATTTCAGTAGAAAAAATAAAATTTAAAAATTTTTTAATAAAAATAAATGGAAATCTTGATAAAGTATTTTTAGATGAGTTTTCATTTAAATACCTTGATAACTCCTTCTATTCTAAAGGGGATATAAC